>OLZQ01001271.1_pt1 | contig 10280 bp, 8 predicted proteins | sample 1644511 | NCBI WGS metagenome assembly OLZQ01 (sample SAMEA103958132, study PRJEB25191) | human gut metagenome | biome: human-associated habitat [ENVO:00009003]; feature: intestine environment [ENVO:2100002]; material: feces | place: Germany | collected 2013/2015 | reverse complement strand
GCTCCGGCCGAATGGACTTACCAAAACATTGCTGACATGAAGGAGCAAATGCTCCCCCTCGGTTTGGCTTTTGATTGGTCGCGCGAAGTTACCACATGCAAGCCCGAGTATTACCGCTGGAATCAGTGGATGTTCTTGAAGATGCTCGAACGCGGCATCTGCTACCGAAAGACGCAGATCGTCAATTGGGATCCGGTCGACAAGACGGTTCTCGCCAACGAACAGGTTATTGAAGGTCGCGGCTGGCGCTCGGGCGCTCTCGTTGAAAAGCGCGAGATTCCGGGCTACTACTTCGGAATCACAGTACGCCGAAGAGTTGCTCGACGATCTCAAGAAGCTTGACGGCTGGCCCGAACAGGTACGCCGCATGCAGGAGCACTGGATCGGCAAATCCGTCGGCGTCAACTTCGGCTTCCCTTACGAAATCGACGGCGAAAAGAAGCTTTTGAAGGTGTACACGACGCGTGCCGACACCATCATGGGCGTAACGTTCGTAGCGATTGCCGCCGAACATCCGCTCGCCAAGCGTCTTGCCAAAGATAAGCCCGAACTGCAGGCCTTCATCGACGAATGCGCCAAAGGTTCCGTCACTGAAGCCGACATGGCCACGATGGAAAAGAAAGGTGTCTTTACGGGCTTTTACGTCACTCATCCCTTAAACGGCCGCCAGGTTCAGGTGTGGATCGGCAACTACGTTCTGATGAACTACGGCGAAGGCGCCGTAATGGCTGTGCCCGCACATGACGAACGCGACTTTGCCTTTGCCAAGAAATACGGCATCGAGGTCAAGGAGAAGGAGATGACCGAGGAGGAGGTGCGACGCAACGACGACCGCGAGTCGATGTTCGCCCTGAACGGCTGGGCTGCGGAGTACTTCGCCAATTACCTCCACCGCGAGACCGAAGGACAGAGCGTGGGCCTGGCCTATTTCCGTCAGAAGCGCGGCATGACCGACGCCACGATCCGGAAATTCGGTCTGGGATTCTGTCCGGCGAAGGGCGACCGGATGTCGAAGGACGCCCTGGCGGCGGGTTACAAGCAGGAGTTTCTCGTCTCGACGGGGCTTTCGCTGCAACGCGAGAGCGACGGGTCGCTCTACGACCGATTCCGCGACCGCGTGATCTTCCCCGTGCACAACATTTCGGGGCGCATCGTGGCGTTCGGAGGCCGCACGCTGCGCACCGACAAGCAGGTGGCCAAGTACCAGAACTCCCCCGAGAGCGAGATATACAGCAAGAAACGCGAACTTTACGGTCTCTATTTCGCCAAGAAGGCCATTCAGCAACAGGATTTCGCCATCATGGTCGAAGGATACACCGATGTGATTTCGATGCATCAGGCAGGGGTCGAGAACGTCGTGTCTTCGTCCGGCACGTCGCTTACGACGGAGCAGATACGCCTGCTGAACCGCTTTACGAAGAATATCACGGTGATCTACGACGGCGATTCGGCGGGCATTCACGCCTCGCTGCGCGGTATCGACATGATCCTGAAAGAGGGGATGAACGTGCGCGTGGTGCTGCTGCCCGAGCCCGAGGACCCCGACTCGTTCGCTCGCAGCCACACGGCCGCCGAGTTGCAGGAGTATATCCGCGCCAACGAGCAGGACTTCCTGGAGTTCAAGGCCAAACTGTTGTTGCAGGACGCCGAGGGCGACCCGATCCGCAAAGCGGCGCTGATCGCCGACATGGTGCAGTCGGTGTCGGTGATTCCCGATCCGATTCAGCGCTCGGTCTACATCAAGGAGTGCGCGCGGATCATGGACATCGACGAGCAGATACTCATTTCGGAGGTGGCACGCAAGCGCATGACCACGTCGGGCGACCGCGAGACCGACGAGTTCCTGCGCCGTCAGACGACCCTCCGGCAGCGGGAGGCGCGGGAGCCGGAGGTCGAGTTTGTGAAGCAGGTGCAGGCCGGCAGCAGCGTCGAGGCGCTCGAACGCGAGTTGGTGAAATACCTGCTGAAGTACGGCCACTGCTCGTTCGACTTCAAGGAGGGGCGGACGATGGTGGCGTGCAACGTCGCGGAGGTGATCTTCGCGGAGCTGAGCGACGACAACATCGAGTTCCGCAATCCGGTCTACGCCAAGATCATGAATGTTTACCGCGAACAGTGGACGCAGTTGGGGACCGGCGTGGAGGTCCCGGCGCACGTTTTCCTGAACCACATCGACCCGGAGGTGTGCAACATGTCGGTGGACATCCTCACGGCGGACGACAACTATGTGCTTAGCGAGCTGTGGCGGCGCAAGGAAATACACCTGGAAACCGACGCCGAGATGCTGGCCGTGGGGGTCCCGAAGGCCGTGACGCTCTACAAATCGAAAGTCGTCGAGGCGCTGATCAAGGAGTTGCAGGCGAAGTTGGACGACGAACTTCCCGACGACGAACAAAAGGATATCATGCAGCGGTTGGCGGCTTACAATCAGGTTAAAAAGACGATAGCCAATAAGATAGGACGACCGATTTTATAAGAAAAAAAGGGGCGGGTCTCGGGTCGTACACGCATCACTGCGCATACCGTGTGCAAACAGAAAATAAACAGAAAGATGTGTAAAACATATCAAAGATAAAAGAATTAGTTACCTTGACCGATTCCCACCCCTGCGAATTAAAATTGCAATTCGTGTGCCGTTATTGAATATATGAGCGAACAAAAGAAGATAAACATTCGGAACAAGCGTGCGACGTTCGACTATGAGATTCTGGAAGAATACGTTGCGGGCGTCGTGCTGGTCGGAACGGAGATCAAGTCGATCCGCGCCGGAAAGGCGTCGATGGTCGACACGTTCTGCTATTTCGACAAGGGCGAACTGTGGGTGCGCGGCATCAACATCGCCGAATATGCCTGGGGGACCTGCAACAACCACGTGCCGCGCCGCGACCGCAAGCTGCTGCTCACGGCCCGCGAACTGGACAAGTTGCAGCGCGCTTCGCAGGACAAGGGCCTGACGATCGTGGGCCTGCGGCTGTTCCTGAACGAGCGCGGCCTGGCGAAGGTCGTCGTGGGGCTGGCCCGCGGCCGCAAGTCGTACGACAAGCGCGAATACCTCAAGGAGAACGACGCCCGGCGCGAGATGGACAAGGCGATGAAAAACTACCGGTAATGATAAAGGCTATATTTTTGGACGTCGACGGAACGCTGATCAGCTTCAAGACCCACCGGGTGCCCGCTTCGGCGCTCGATGCGTTGCGTGAGGCCCATGCGCGCGGCGTGCAGCTGTTCATCGTCACGGGGCGCGCGGCGGCCGATCTGGCCGATCTGGAGGCGATTCCCTACGACGGCGTGGCGGCGCTCAACGGCGCCGACTGCCTGATGCGTGACGGCCGCGTCGTGGCCCGGCATCCGATTCCGCGCGCCGACTTCGAGAAGTCGCTCGCCTTGTCGGCGGAGCTGGATTTTCCGGTCGGGTTGGAGTTGAACGACGGGGTTTTCGTCAACCGCGTGACGCCCGAAGTGGTGCGGCTGGCGGAGATGGTGGCGCATCCAGTCCCCGAACAGGTCGATCTGCGGGCGCTTTTCGACCGGGGCGACTGCTGCCAGATGTGCTTTTATTTCGATCCCGAACTCGAAAAGAGGGTGATGGCCGAACTGCCGTCGCTCGTGGCGTCGCGCTGGTGCCCGATTTTCGCGGATGTCAATGTCCGGGGTGTCGACAAGGCGACGGGCATGGCCGAGTTCGCCGCGCATTTCGGCTTTGCGAACGGCGAGACGATGGCTTTCGGCGACGGCGGCAACGACGTGGCGATGCTGCGGGCCGCAGGCGCGGGCGTGGCGATGGGCAACGCATGCGACGAGGCGCTCGCCGCCGCGGACTATGTGACGGCTTCGGTCGACGACGACGGAATCCGGCGCGCATTGGAGCATTTCGGGGTGATATAGCGTCTGCGTTCCGGTGGATAATCCGGGTTGCGTCGCGACGAGTCCCTTCCGAGGGAGGGCAGATTTGCAAACGACGCCGAAGGCGGCGACAACCGCCGATGGTGGCGAAAAAACGATAGGATAACTTATGAGTTTAATACTTGCTATTGAGACCGGAACGGACATCTGTTCCGTGGGCATCGCCAAGGACGGCGAACTGCTGTCGCTGCGCGAGAGCGACGAGGGGCGCGACCACGCCCGCAAGGTCGGCGTGTTCGTCGACGAACTGCTGCGCGAGACGGACATTGCGCCCGACGAACTCGACGCCGTGGCTGTGGGTAAGGGACCCGGATCGTATACGGGACTGCGCATCGGCGTGTCGTTCGCCAAGGGATTGTGTTACGGGTTGCAGAAGCCGCTGGTGGCCGTCGGGTCGCTGGATGCGCTGGCCGAGGTGGCCCGCGAGGACTACGAGGCGGGGATTCTCGCCGTAGATGACTGGTCGAACGCCTTGCTGTGTCCGATGGTCGACGCCCGGCGCATGGAGGTCTATGCGCAGGTTTTCGACGCCGAAGGGCGTCCGCAGAGCGAAGTTTCGGCCGAGGTGGTCGACGCCGGGAGTTTCGCCGCCTTCCGCGGTCAGGGGCGTCCGTTCGTGATCTTCGGCAGCGGGGCGCGCAAATGCGCCGGCATCCTTTCCGACGCGGTGTGCGTGGAGGTGACCCCGTCGGCCCGCGGGCTTGCCCGGCTCGCCCAGCAGGCCCTCGACGAAGGCCGCACGGAGGACATCGCCTATTTCGAGCCGTTCTATCTGAAGGATTTCGTCGTTACGACATCCCGCAAGAAGTTGTTTTGAGCGGTTTCCGGCAGTATGACCGAGGCTGACCTGATACGGCTCCTGTCGGAGCGGTTCCACGGCAATTTCGCCGACGAGACGGCCCGGAGGGTGCGCGATGCCGGGGCTGTGGATCTGTTGTACGCGGTGGCGACCGCGCCGCATCCGGAGCTGCCGGGACCTGTCCGGCAAAAGGTGCTGTTCCGCGGCGCCTATGTGCTCGAACGGATCTATTTCGACGCCCCCGAGGCGTTCATGCCCCGTGCCGAATCCTTTTGCCGGGTCGATTTCGCGGCGTGCGCCAACGCCAGCGCGCAGCGTCATTTCGGGAAGATCATGGCCGACCTGCTGGGGCGTTATGCGCCCGAGTCCGGCGATCTGGAGCGGATCGCCGAAACGGCCGCCGGATGGGCCGTGTCGCCGGAGGCGAAAGTCGCCGTGAAGATCTGGGCCGTGGAGGTCCTGAAACGCTGCCGGGAGCGTGTCGGCTGGGTCGCCGAGTCGTGGGACGACATCGTGGAGACGGTGGCCCTCGACGCTACGCCGGGCATCGAAAGCCGGATGCGCAAAAGCTGGAAAACGAAGCGGTGACAGAGCGCCCGAATTTAGAAACGCCGTCCGGAACGTTGTAACGTTCGGGCGGCGTTTCCGTTAGCCGGGTGGGGGCTTTGGGTGGGGCTTACCAGCTCATGACGCGGACCTTGTACATGTCCAGGTCGGGGACTTTGATCGTGCGCGTCGCGGCGGAGCCGTTTCGGTCGGTGGCATAGCGGATGGTCTGTGTCGACCAGGCTTGCGAACCCTCCGGAATCGTCGAATCGGTGTACCACAATTCGCCCGTGTCGTCGTTGTAGTTGATCGACTTGATGGCGGTGGAACTGGCGAAGAGCGTCATTTCGGTAAACTGGTTGGCGCCGATGTCGTAGAGGTATGCCCGGCGTCCGCCGATGCAAAGCGTATTGGAGTTGACCAGCGACATGTCGTGCAGGCCGCCGTAGGGCGTTTGCACGGTTTTCTCCAGTTCGAGCGAAGGCGTCGCGCTTGTCCAGTCTTTCAGTTTGTAGATCTGGAGGCTCTGGCCGCCGATGGCGTAAAGCCGTTGGGTCGTTTCGTTCCAGACCACGCCGTGTGCCGAGCCGAGTTCCGACTGGAACAAGACGAGGTTCGGACGTGCGATGTCGTAGACCTGGACCTTGTTGTTGTCGGAGTTGCTGCCTTCGGAGCAGGCTACGGCGATGCGGTTGTCCGGGAGCATCTCCGCCGAATGGGCGTTGGGGGCCGCCGTGGTGTGGAAAAGCACCTCCCCGGTTGCGATGTCGAGCAGCGCGCACCAGTTGTAGGAACTCGTGACCAGGAGCTTCTTGCCGTTGTCGACGGGTTTGCAGTCGTCGAGATGGTTGCAGCGCGATGCGGCCAGCCCGAGCGTCGCTGCGGCGGTGGTGGCGTCCCAACTCCACGTGACGGCATTTTTGTAGCCTGTCTCGTCGGCCAATCCCGCGTCGATCATGTAGACCATGTTGTCGCCGCAGAAGATCAGTTCGGTTACCTCCGTCGAACGGGCGTCGTCGGTCTCGATTTTGTCACCGGCCGTGAGCGTCACGGCATCGGTCGAACCGACCGAGAACGAATGGCCGTCGGTGTCGGTGAGGGTCACGGTATACCCCTGCGAGAGTGTCACGGGGGCGATCATAACCGGAATCAGCCGGGCCTCGCCGGTGCAGTCTATGGGCGAAGGCGGCGTCACGGTGATCGTCTGCGCCGATGCGTTGACCGATCCGTCGTCGATGCCGATCGAAATGTCTCCGGCAATCGTTTCACCGCCGTTGGCTTTGACGACGGCCTTGCTGATCGAGTAATTTCCTTTTTTGACGCTGACGTACATCGTGCAGAAAAGCTGTTTGAGCTCGATGTCGTAGCCTTCGTAACTGTTGGCGCGGGCCGTGGCCTTGCCCACGAGGCAGGGCGTGATGCTGCCGCTCTGGGTGGCGGGGATGGTCGCCTTCAGGGTGTTGTCTTCGCACGCGAGGGCCGCGTCGGAAGGGTAGAAGCCCACGAGCGTCGCATCGGCGTGCGCCGGCGCGTCGACCGTGAAGAGGAAGAGCGACTTCTGCGACCCGGGGAGGATCGGCGCCGCGTAGGCAGGCTCCGCCGCGCCGTGTCTGACGGCGAAGACGGCTCCCCGGTCGGAGCTTTTCCACGTGACGAGCGATGTCGCGCCCTGGTCGTTGTAGTATTTCGAAAGTGTCAGGGTGACTTTGGCGGCCAGTTCCGAGGTTTCGCCCGAGTCGTCGTTCGAGCACCCCGCACCGAGGCTGGCGGCGCAGAGGCCGAGCCACAGCATCGGCCGGATTTTGTTCAGCAGTCCGTATTTCATGGCAGTGTATTTTGTCGGTTATTTTTTCTTGTTGCCGAGTATTACCTCGTTATAGGTTTTGACGATGTTTTCGGGTGTGGCGGTCTCCCCGGCGCGGACTTCGTGCATGAAGACTCCCTTGTAGCCGGAAGCCTGCAGGCGGCGGAGGAAATCGGGCCAGTCGATGACGCCTTCGCCCGGCAGCCAGTGACGTTCGTCCTTGCGGTCGTAGTCCGACGCGTGGATCGTGCCGATGCGGTTGCCGACGGCCTCGAAAAAGTGCGCATGCTCCTCTTTGAGCAGGTGGTTCGAATCGAAGCAGACCATGACTTCGGGGTAGTCGGCGATGAGCCGCATAAGCTCGCCCGAGTCGCGGCCCAGGCACGTGCGGGGCAGGTTCTCGATGCAGAGCACTGCGCCGATCTCTTTGGCGGACAGCGCGAGGCGGCCGATGGAGTTGGCCGAGTTTTGCAGGCGGATCTCCCGTTCTTCGTCGGCGATCGGCTCCGAACTGGGATGGAGCACGAGCCGCTGCGGGCCGAAGATTGACGCGAGGCGGATCATCCGCTCCATGAGCGCGACGTTCTGTTCGCGCAGCGCCGGATCGGCTACCGAGATGTCGAGCTGGCGGCTGAACGGCAGGTGGCAGGACCAGACTTTCAGCCCGGCTTCTTCGAGCAGCGCCTTGACCCGGTAGGCTCGGGTGTAACATTCGTTCTCGGGGACGTTGCGCCAGAAGTAGTTGAAGACGACCTCGACGTGATCGACCCCGGAGGCCTTGATTTGCGCGAGTCCTTCGACAGAGGGTGTTTTCAGTATGCTGAGGGAGATGCCGACCGGATATTTGGCTTGTGAAACGGAGTCTATCAGCAGAAAGGCCATGGTGAGGATTATAAGTTTTTTCATTGCGGGTTACGAATTAGGGGGGGGGAAAGGGAGGCCCCGGTGCGGCCGGCGCCTCCCGAATCGGTTATTTTACGCAGCACGAGCCGCAGATGTCTCCGCCGTGGGTGCTCCAACTCGAAGCCCGTTCGCCTCCGACGTATTTGCCGACGAAGATTCCGTTTTTCGAGGAACTGCCGATGAACGCCGAATAGAGAACGCCGTCGAGGTAGTTGTTGCCGCCCATCTGTTTCTGGTTGGTGTCGCTGTCCTCGTAGCTCCACGAGTCGAGGATGCTGCCGTTCGCATCGAAGATGTAGGAGACGTTGGAAGCCTGTCCCGCTGTGATGTAGAACCGGTTTTCGGAGTCGACGCAGGGGTGCGCGAAGTTGAATGCGTTGGTGAGCGGCGCTCCGCTGGGGGTATGCGCATATTCCCAGTTCTTGGCCGAAAGGTCGCCCTTCACGTTGAACACCTCGCCGCTCTTCGATCCGGCGAAGACCGAGCCGTTGGGGGCCACGACGGGTTCGTAGATGTCGTTGGCCGTGGCATTGCCGCCTCCGACCAGAAGTTTGCCGTGGATGGTGCGCGAAGTCAGGTTGACGGCTCCGATGTAGCCGGATTTAGCGCCGAAGTAGGCCAGCGTCTTGTCGTTGCTGACGGCAAAACCCGTATTGTTGACCATCGTGCAGCCCAGTGCGACTTTGGCGATCTCCGCGCCGGTTTCGGCGTTGAGGAAGATGGCGTTGGAGGTCGTGCCGACGAGCAGTTCGTTCGCGAGGACCAGCAGGCCGCAGCCCTTGTCGCCGGCGGCATAGGACCAGATTTTCGATCCCGACGAAGCGTCGATGCCGAACGTGTTGCCCGTGGCGTCGCTGATGTAAACGACGGTGCCGGAGGCGTTGACGGCCGGCGAGCAGCTTTGCATGGAGCCAGCCTCGGTGAAGGTCCACTTCAATTGGCCTTCGGCGGTCACGGCATAGAATTGTCCGGCGCCGGTCGTTCCGTAATAGATGTCGCCGGTGACGGGGTTCACCGTGAGCATGTTGTAGCTGTTCGACTTGGCCGCCGGGATGTAACGCCACTTCTCGCTGCCTGTGGCCAGGTCGAAGGCGTACAGGCCCGCCACCTTGTTGAACGTGATGATGTAGATGGTTTTCCCGTCGGGCGAGAATACCGGACAGGAGCCTTTGAAGCCGTTGTAGTTCGAGCCGTCCTGCGCCCAGTCGGTGCTGTAAACGACGTATTCGCGAATCTCGACCTCGAGGTTCCAGGTCCGTACGTTGCCGTTGATGGTCGCGCTCAGTTTCACGGTCTGCGTGCCGACCGATCCGAGGCCGTATTTGACGACCGTGCCCTGCTTGACGACATCGCCCGGGAAAGTCCATTTGACATCGGTGGCTGTCGGGTAATCCGCGGTGTTGAACGTGAAGGTGATGGGCTGATTCTTGGCTGCCTTGTCGCGGTCGAGGCTGTAAGGGATGGCCTGGGTCGGCATGGCCTTGACGGTGGCCGCTTCAGAGGTTCCCTTGGCATAGTTGGCCACTAACGAGAAGTAGTAGTTCTTGTCGTTGACCAGGTTGTCCAGCGTGATGGCGGTCGTATCCTTGTCGAGGGGCAGTTCCGTCACGTCGCCGGTGACGTCCTCGTTGTAGTAGGAGAGCGTATAGGAGAGCACCGTCGTTGAAGGCTTCGACCACGTGAGCGTGACGTAGGCATCGCCGGCTTCGATCGCCAGGTCGGTGACGGGGAACCGCGAGGTCGACGGTTTGCCCGTAATGCCCACGTAGTTCGAGATGTTTTCGCCGTAGACGGCCTGCACGTAGAATGTGTATTGCGTGCCGTTGGCAAGCCCGGTTACCGTGCAGTTCATCAGGCCGCCCGTACGCCGGATCACGGTTTTCGAATCGGTGTTGGTGTAGTAGACGATAAAGTCCGTCGGGTTCCAGCCTTCGGGCATGCTCCACGAGAGCAGCACCTCTTCATCGCCCGGCGTGGCCGTTAGGCCGGTGACCTGGTGGCGCGCCGCACCCGCCTCGGGAATGTCCTCGGTCCAGCACGCTGCGAGGTTCGCCGTGAGGACGAGGGCCAGCAACAGGTTGATTATCTTTTTCATGCTTGTTTTGACTTTAAGGGTTGATGGATTAGAAACCGGGGTTTTGCCACAGGATCGAGGGGTTGTTCACGATCTCGATCTGGTTCTGCGGGATGGGGAAGATCAGGTTGTGGGCGTCGAGCGTGTAACCCAGGTTGCGGAAATGCTCCACGGCCAGCCCCAGCCGCACCAGGTCGAACCAGCGGTGGCCTTCCAGGGCGAATTCGCGTCCGCGCTCGGCGGCCAGTTCG
>OLZQ01001266.1_pt1 | contig 10302 bp, 9 predicted proteins | sample 1644511 | NCBI WGS metagenome assembly OLZQ01 (sample SAMEA103958132, study PRJEB25191) | human gut metagenome | biome: human-associated habitat [ENVO:00009003]; feature: intestine environment [ENVO:2100002]; material: feces | place: Germany | collected 2013/2015 | reverse complement strand
AATGATGCACAAAAACTTCATGCACCGGCATTTGCGCATTTTCGTGGTGCAGTGCGCACGCATGAAGTTTTATACGACAAAAAGCAGACTGCCGGAAACGGCAGCCTGCTTGAATCAGTGAGAATTACTCAGCGTCCTCTTCGTCCTCTGCGGCGGGAGCCAGCAGGGCGCGGATGGACAGGGAAATGCGCTTGTGCTCCTGATCGATGTCGATGATCTTCGCGTCGACTTCCTGACCCTCGGACAGAACGTCCTCCGGCTTGCCGATGCGGCGATCCGCGATCTGGGAAATGTGGATGAGGCCGTCAACGCCCGGAATGATCTCAGCGAATGCGCCGAAGGTCATGAGCTTGACGATCTTGACCTTGACGACGTCGCCGACCTGGAACTGGTTGGTGAACAGCGTCCAAGGGTTGTTCGCTTCGGTCTTGTAGCCGAGGGAGATCTTGCGCTTTTCGGGATCGAGCGCGATGACGAAAACATCGATCTCGTCGCCGACCTTGACGACCTCGGACGGATTCTTGATGCGGTTCCAGCTCAGCTCGGAGACATGGACCATGCCGTCGACGCCGCCGATATCGACGAACGCGCCGTAGCTGGTGAGGGACTTGACAGTGCCGTGGTACTGCTTGCCGACCTCGATCTCGCTCCAGATCTTCTCCTGCGCGGCCTTGCGCTGCTCAGCGGCGACGGAGCGGATGGAGCCGACGACGCGGCGGCGGGCACGGTTGACCTCGGTGATGCGCAGCTGGACGGTCTTTCCGACCATCTCGTTCAGATCGCCGCCCTTGGGAACGCCGGACTGGGACGCCGGAACGAACACGCGGATGCCCTTGACATTGACGACGATGCCGCCCTTGTTTTCCTCGGTGACATTGCCCTCGACGACGGTCTTGTCCTCAACGGCCGCTTCGATCTCTTCCCAGGCCTTGCCGGCCTCGAGACGCTTGCGGGACAGGCGGACGACGCCTTCGCCGTCGTTGACATGGACGACGATCGCTTCGATCTGGTCGCCGACATGGACGACATCCTCGGGCTTGACGGACGGATCGCCGGAGAAGTCTTCCAGCGGGATGTAGGCGGTGTGCTTCGTGCCAAGGTCGACTTCGATCTCGGTGGAACCGATGGCCATGACGGTGCCAGTTACCTTATCTCCATTATTCAAAGTTTTGAGGGACTGCTCGAGAAGCTCGGCAAAATTCTCCTCCTGTGCAGTTTCAACTTTCAGTTCTTCGCTCATTTTGTTGTTTACCTCCTTAATTATCCACGGCGGCGTCGATGCGCCCGCCGTTATACCCACAGTAGCTGCGCCATGAAAAAAGGTCATATCTAATTCATCGGCATGATCGACGAGCACCACCTTCGGGCAATTCTCCTTGCAGATCATGGCAAGCCGCCCCGTATTGGAGCTTCTTGCGTCCCCGACAACGACCATCGCATCACAACTCTTTGAAAGAAAAGCTGCTTCTTCCTGCCGCATTTCCGTAGCTCTGCATATTGTATCAAATATTTCGCAATTTGTACACACTTTTTTTGCAATTTCCCGGCATGATTCCCACAATTTTTGCGTCCCTGTCGTCTGTGAAACCAGACAAAACGGCAAATCGCGCCGCTCCGGGCGCTCCGTGAGCCAGGTTTCGAGCGCTTCGGCGCTCTGGAAGACGTGCGCGTCAGAGGAATAACTTGCGATCGCAATGATCTCCGGGTGGGTGGGCGTGCCGATGATCAGAAGGCTCCGCCCGTCCCGCTCCGCCTTCTGCGCGATCACGTGGATCTTCTTTACGAACGGGCAGGTCGCGTCGACCGTCAACGCGCTGCGGGCCGACAGCATCCGCTGCTCCCCGACGGGGATGCCGTGCGCGCGGATGACGACGGTCTGGCCGGGCTGCGCCTCGTCTGCCGCTGAAATTTCGCGCAGGCCAAGCAGCTCAAACCGCGCGACGACGTGGCGGTTGTGGATAATGGGGCCAAGCGTGACCGCGTTTTTGCAGCTGCGCGCCGTCTGCTCGGCAAGGGCGACGGCGCGCTCCACACCGAAGCAGAAGCCCGCTGTTTCAGCCAATCTGATCTGCATAGCTGTCACCGCCCAGTTCATAGATCGTTTTCAGGAGCCGGTCGGACGCCTGCTGGCAGGCGTCGTGGTCGTTCGGGTCGAGCGCGCCGACGCGGTATGGCGTGCCGAACACGACGCTGACCGGACAGAACGGCGTTTTGTTGCGCGTGACGAATACCGGCACGACCGGGACCCCGGCCTGCGCCGCCATCCGCACAGCGCCTGTTTTCGCGCGCACGTGCTTTTCCCGGTTGCAGCGCGTCCCCTCGACAAAGACAAGCAGTTTCTCCTGTTCACGCGCCAGCGCGTCGACGCACTGACTGAACGCCGCTATGTCATGCGCGCCACGGTTGACGAAGATCACGCGGAATTTTTCCATGACCCAGCCGATAAACGGCACGCGCCGCAGCTCCTGCTTGGCCATGATGCGGATCATTTTCTTTTCAGGCAGGGCAAGCAGAATCCAGATGGGGTCTGCCATGCCGGAGTGGTTGGCGCAGAAAATGCAGCTGCCCGCCGGGATCTGCTCCCGGCCCGTCACATGAAAGACCGGGTGCCAGAAAAACAGCCCGATGCGGCACAGCCACCAGCACAGATGGTACCAGAAGTTCACCCGAGCTTCCTCCTGACGATATCCAAAATGGCATTGACCGACTGCTCGACCGTATCGCCGGAGGTATCGAGCAGCACGGCGTCCGCCGCCTGCTTTAACGGCGCGATGGCGCGCTCGGAATCCTGTTTGTCGCGCTGCTTCGTCTCAGCGAGGATCTGCGCGTAGGGCGTTTTGTCGCCCTTCTGTTGCAGCTCGTCAAAGCGGCGCTTCGCGCGCACCTCGGCGCTGGCGGTCAGGAAAATTTTCACGTCGGCCTTCGGCAGCACGACCGTCCCGATATCGCGGCCATCCATGACGACGCTGTGCGTCCGGGCAAGCTGCCGCTGCATATCGAGCAGAAACGCGCGCACGCACGGCTGCGCGGACACGCCGGAGGCGTACATGGACATTTCGGGCGTGCGGATCTCCCCTGTCACGTCCGCGCCGTTGAGGATCATATGCTGCACGCCGTCCTCATAGCGGATATCGATGTTGACCTCGTCGATGAGGCGGGCAATGCCGTCCTTATCCTTCGGGCCGACGCCCATGAGGCGCATATAATAGCCGACGGTGCGGTAGATCGCGCCGGTGTCGACATACAGATAGCCCAGCGCCTGCGCGCAGGCTCTGGCCATGGTGCTTTTTCCGGCTCCTGCCGGGCCGTCGATGGCGATGGAAACAAAGTTGCTCATGTCGCGTCCTCCGGTTTCTGGAATTCCTTTGCGGCGGCAGACAGCCCCGCGAGACGGCCCGTCGCCCAGGCGATCTGGAGATTGAAGCCGCCCGTATAGGCGTCGACGTCCAGAAGCTCGCCCGCAAAATACAGTCCCTGCACCAGCTTCGATTCCATCGTCTTCGCGTTGACCTCGGAGACCTTCACGCCGCCGGAGGTCACAATGGCGTCCTCGACGGGCGCTTTGCAGGCAATGGGCACGGAAAAGCATTTGATCGTCTCAAGCAGTGCTCTTCGCTGCTGCTTCGTGATGGAGTTGACCTTCTGCATGGGATCAATGCCGCTGCGGGCAATGACGACCGGGATCATGGATCTCGGCAGAAGCGCCGAAAGGCTGTTTTCAAAATCGCGGTTCTGCGCGGCGGAAAAATCGCGCAGAATGCGCGCGTCCAGCGTTTTTTCGTCCAATGCAGGCTTGAGGTCGATCCTGACCGTATAGCCTGCTTCCCCGCGCGCCATATGCGCGCTGGCAGAGAGGATCACAGGACCGGAGAGGCCGAAATGGGTAAACAGCAATTCCCCAAAGTCCTCATAGACGGTCTTTCCCTTCGCGTTTACAAGTTTGACCGCAATGTTTTTCAGGGCCAGCCCCTGCATTTTCGCGCAGTCGTGCCCCTTCTCGACCAGCGGGACGAGCGAACCGGTCGGCTCTATGATCGTATGCCCGAGGGCCTGCGCCATGGCGTAGCCGCTGCCGGTCGAGCCGGTCGCGGGGTAGGACAGGCCGCCGGTCGCAAGAATGACACAGTCTGCGGGCACGGGACCCTCCGCCGTTTTTACGCCGGTCACGCGGCCATCGGAAACGGCGATCTCCGCCGCTTTGCGCGGCAGGATACGCACATGGTATGCACGCAGGAACCGTTCGAGCGCATCCAGAACGGACTGCGACCGGTCAGAGACAGGAAAAACGCGGTTGCCGCGCTCGGTCTTGAGCGCACAGCCGTAGTCTTCAAAGAATTTCTTTGCGTCTGCGGGCGAAAAGCCCGCGAGGGCGCTGTAGAGAAAGCGCGGGTTCGTGGGGACGTTCTGCAGCACATCCTGCCACGGGCAGTCGTTCGTGACGTTGCAGCGGCCCTTGCCGGTGATGAGAAGCTTTTTGCCGAGCCGGCCGTTCTGCTCCAGCAGCGTCACCTGCGCGCCCGCCTGCGCGGCCATACCGGCGGCCATCATGCCCGCCGCGCCGCCGCCGACAACGACAATTTTATTCGACCCGCTCAAAGGCGTCATATTCATCCCAAATCCGCTCCAGATCCTCATAGGTTTTTGCCACGCTGTCCTCCTGCTGCAAGCCGACGGAGACGATCAGCGCGTTGACCACGCTCATCGGCGCGACGAGCGAGTCGACGAACGAGACCATGTTGCTCTTGGCGCACAGAACATAGTCGGCGACCTTCCCCGCCGGGGCCTCCGGCTTGTCCGTGATGGTCACGACGGTCGCGCCGGAGTCGTGTGCGTACTGCAGCAGCTTCACTGTCCGGCTGGAATAGCGCGGCAGGCTGATGCCGATGACGACGTCTTCGTGTCCCACGCGCAGAAGCTGCTCGAACATTTCGCTGGTGGCCGTGGAGGAAACAAGGCGCACGTTTTCAAAAATATTGCGGAAATAGAAATTCAGATAGTTGGCCAGCGCCGCGGACGAGCGCACGCCTACAATATAAATACACCGCGCACGCAGAATCGCGCCGACCGCACGGATCATCTGCGCGCGGTCCAGCGCCTCCGCTGTCATGCGGATGGCGTTGGCGTCGCGCTGCAAAACGCTGGACACGACGTCCTGATTGCCGAACTGGTCGCTGGCGACCTCGATGCGCTGGACGCTGGTGAGCTTGTTCCGGACAAGCTCCTGCAGCGTCTTCTGCATCTCCGGATAGCCCGCGTAGCCCAGCTCCACGGCGAAGCGCACAACAGTCGACTCCGAAACCTCGACGGTCTTGCCGAGACGGCTGGCCGTCATAAACGCCGCCTTGTCATAGTTGGTCAGGATATAGGACGCGATCTTTTTCTGGCCTTTGGAAAAGGCGTGAATTTCGTTTTGAATACGGGTCAGAATATCTGCCGGCATAAGAAAAGCCCTCCGCCGCACGCGCTCAGCGCAAATATTTCACAATTTTCATATCTATTTATTTTACCGGCTTCCGCCGCGTTTTGCAAGCGGAAATCTGGGAAATGGGAATATTTTATACGGATTGCGCGCACCGGTTCGTCACAGCGGCGCAAGCAGTGCCGGAAGCTCCAGCAGGTCCGCCACAGCATAGTCGCACAGCGGCGAGATCGGCTCCGTCCGCCCATAGAGGCAGGTCGGGATCCCGGCATTGCGGCCGCCCTGCATATCGCTTGAGAGGCTGTCGCCGATCATGATGGACTGCGCGCGGTAGTCCTCGCCGATCTCGGCGAAAACCTTGTCATAAAACAGCTTGTCAGGCTTCTTGCAGCCCATCTGCTCGGAGATGAACACGCGGTCAAAATACTGCGCCATGCCGCTGGCGGCGATGCGGCGCGTCTGAATCTCCGTGTTGCCGTTTGTCACGATAAAAATTTTGTACTGCGCGTGCAGCTGCCGCAGCGCCTGTTCGCAGTGCGGCATGAAATTGCACTGATCGCCCAATTCGCGGAAGTATGCGGCGTTAAACGCCGCCGGGTCGGCCTCCAGACCGTATTCCGCGAAAAAGACGCGGAAGCGTTCGACATAGAGTGCCTCCTTTGTGATCTCGCCCCGCTCAAAGCGCTGCCAGAGCTCCGCGTCGAGCGCGCGGTAGCGCTCCCACATCTCCGGCGTGAACGGCAGGCCGAAGGCGCGGAACGCGATGGAAAGCGCGTTCCGGGAGCTGGTCTGAAAGTCAAACAGCGTATCGTCAATGTCCATGAGCAGTGCGCGAATCGGCATATCGGGAGCCTCCCACAGTTTTTTGTTTGATTGTAGCATGATTTGTGATACAATACAAAAAGATTTTTTCAGTAAGGAGTAACCCATGCAGTCTATATCGGAAATTCTGGCGCAGGAATTAAACTGCAAGCAGGAATATATTGAAAACGTCATTGCCCTTCTGGACGAAGGCAACACCATTCCGTTCATCGCCCGCTACCGCAAGGAGCAGCACGGCGCAATGGACGACACAGCGCTTCGGACGCTCGAAACACGGCTCCAATATCTGCGCAATCTTGCCCAGCGGCGCGAGGAGGTCAAGTCCTCCATCGCCGCGCAGGAAAAGCTGACGGAGGAGCTGGCGAAGGCCATCGACGAGGCGGCGACGCTGGCTGAGGTCGAGGACCTCTACCGGCCCTACAAGCCCAAGCGCCGCACCCGCGCGACCATCGCGAAGGAAAAGGGCCTCGAGCCGCTGGCGGACGCAATTTTCGCGCAGACGCTGAAAATGGACGCGCCGGAGGTGCTGGCGCAGGCATACATTGACCCTGAAACGGGCGTGGAGACGATCGAGGACGCGCTTGCGGGCGCGTCGGATATTCTTGCCGAGCGCATTTCGGACGACGCGGAGGTGCGCAAGAGCCTGCGCACGCTTATGAACCGGCGCGGCACGGCGCGTTCGGCAGCAGCAAAGGACGAGGAGGACGACAAAACCGCCGTCTACCGGCAGTATTTCGAGTTTTCCCAGCCCATTTCCCGTTTACAAAGCCATCAGGTTCTGGCACTCAACCGCGGCGAACGCGAGGGGGCCTTGAAGGTCAGCCTGTCCGTTGACCGCGACGAGGCGCTGCAATGCATCCGGCGCGGCGTCGTAAAGCCCGGCAGCCCGGCGATGGAATTTATCAAGTCCGTCTGCGACGACAGCTATGACCGGCTGCTGGAGCCCAGCATGGAACGCGAACTGCGCACGGCGCTGACGGACATGGCAAACGAGCAGGCCATTCATAATTTCGCCCTCAACCTGCGCCCGCTTCTCATGCAGCCGCCGGTAAAAGGTGCGGTCACGATGGGCCTCGACCCCGGCTACAGCCACGGCTGCAAGGTCGCCGTCGTGGACGAGACGGGCAAGGTGCTCGACACCACGGTCGTCTATCCGACGTTCGGCGAAAAACAGAAGCAGGACGCGATTGCAAAGCTTTCACAGCTCATCAAAAAGGACAATGTGCGCCATCTTGCCATCGGCAACGGCACGGCCTCGCGCGAAACGGAGGCCATAGCCGTCGAGATGATCCATAAGCTTGGCGGCGGCGTTTCCTATATGATCGTCAACGAGGCGGGCGCGTCCGTCTATTCCGCGTCGAAGCTGGCGGCGGAGGAATTCCCGCAGTATGACGTGAACCTGCGTTCGGCAGTATCCATCGCACGCAGATTGCAGGACCCGCTGGCAGAGCTGGTAAAGATCGACCCGAAGGCCATCGGCGTCGGGCAGTACCAGCACGATATGCCGGAAAAGGAGCTGGACGCCGCGCTGGGCGGCGTGGTCGAGGCCTGCGTCAACGCCGTCGGCGTCGATCTGAACACAGCCTCCGCGCCGCTTTTAAAGCAGGTCGCGGGCCTCAATGCGACGACGGCGAAAAATATTGTCGCCTACCGCGAGGAAAACGGCGCGTTCACCTCGCGTGCACAGATCAAAAAGGTGCCGAAGCTGGGGCCGAAGGCATTTGAGCAATGCGCAGGCTTTTTGCGTGTGCCGGAAAGCAAGCAGGTGCTCGACCGCACGGGCGTGCATCCGGAGAGCTACGACGCGGCGAAGAAGCTGGCGGAGCTGCTGGACATCGATCTCAAAAATGCCGGAAAGCCGGAAATGGCCAATCTTCCCGACAAGCTCCGCGCCTACGGTGCGGAAAAGGCTGCGGCAGAATGCGGCGTCGGCGTGCCGACGCTGCAGGATATCGTAAAAGAGCTTGTCAAGCCCGGCCGCGACCCGCGCGACGAGCTGCCCGCGCCGATTTTGCGCACGGATGTGCTGGAGCTGAAGGATCTGAAGCCCGGCATGGTGCTCAGCGGAACGGTGCGCAACGTCATCGATTTCGGTGTGTTCGTCGACATCGGCGTCCATCAGGACGGGCTTGTGCATATCTCGCAGGTCAGCAATAAATTCATCAAGCACCCGTCCGAGGTCGTCTCAGTCGGCGATGTCGTCAAGGTCGCCGTTCTGGATGTCGACCAGAAGCGTGGCCGCATCAGCCTGACGATGAAGGGCGCGAAATAACCCACGCCGCCCGCCATATTTCGACAAAATTTCGATAAACGAAACACGACCGGTTCGCGTGACCGGTCGTCTTTCTTACCTGCATATTTCTCCTGCGTATGCAAACAATAGCTTTGAAACCAGCACAAAACGAAAGGCATTGGAGGAGCAATTTATGAAAGCAACAGGCATTGTCCGGCGCATCGACGACCTCGGCCGCGTCGTGATCCCCAAGGAAATCCGCCGCACCCTGCGAATCCGCGAGGGCGACCCGCTGGAGATTTATACGGAGAAGGACGGCGAGGTGATCTTTAAGAAATACTCGCCGATGGGCGATCTGGGGGAATTTGCGGGACAGATCTGTGAAGCGATTGGGAAGAACACCGGATATATCGCGGCGGTCTGCGACCGGGACGCGATCATTGCGGTGCATGGCGTGCAGAAGCGGGAGCTTCTGGACAAGCGCTGCTCGCAGGAGCTGGAGCAGCTCATGGAGCTGCGGCGCAGCTACCGCTATCAGGACGGTGATCTGCCCGTCCGGCCGACGGACGCATCCGACCGCTACCGCGTCGGCGCCGCAGCCCCCATTGTGACAGAGGGCGACTTAATGGGCTGCGTCCTGCTTCTGAGCGAGGACGGCGCGCCTGCGCTCGGCGAGGCGGAGCAGCGGCTCGTGCAGACCGTCGCGGGCTTTCTCGGACGGCAGATGGAGAGCTGAACAAGCAGGCAGGGATTCGGTTCCCTGCCTGTTTTTGCGGGTGGAGAAAAAACAGTAGCAAAGCGGCGGAAAATCTGTTATACTACTATGATATAAGGCGAAGTATAGGCCGAGAAAGGAACACCGAACATGGACTTTACCGGCTTTCTGGGAAATGACGCCGTCAAGGCGCGTCTGAGCGGCGCATTCGCCAGCGGACGCGTGGCGCACAGCTATCTGCTCTGCGGGCCTGCCGGTTCTGGCAAGCATATGCTCACGCGGATCTTATCGGCGGCAATGCAGTGCGAGGGGCGCAGCGGAGAGATCCCCTGCGGCGTCTGCTCCGGCTGCCGCAAGGCGCTTGAGGGTGTCCACCCGGATATCATCACCGTCGACGATCCCGACCACAAGGCCATGACCGTCGACCCCATCCGCGCAGCCAGAAGCGATATGTTCATCCGCCCGAACGAGGGAAAGCGCAAGATCTACATCATCCCGCGCGGGCAGGATATGAACGAATCCGCGCAGAACGCGCTGCTGAAGATTCTGGAGGAGCCGCCGGATTACGGCGTGTTCCTGATCCTGTCGACCAACGCGGAGCGGCTGCTGCCGACCATCCGCAGCCGCTGCGTGGAGCTGCGCCTGTCGCCGCTGCCGGAGGCCGTTCTGCTTCCCGCGCTGCGGGAGCGTTTCCCGGACGTGCCGGAGGGCACGCTCCGCGCCGCCGGCGTGCGCGCCGGGGGCTATCTCGGCCGGGCGGAGTCCATCCTGCGGGACGACGCCGGGCTGCTGCCGCAGAGTGCCGCGTTTGTCCGTGCCTACTGCGCGCGGCGTCCGGAGGAGCTGCTGCAGGTGCTCGCCCCGATGGAGCGGCTGAAGCGCGAGCAGCTCCGCCCCATCCTGACGCAGTGGCAGGCCCTTCTCGTCTCTGCCCTGACCTCGCGCAGCGGGCTGCCGCCCCTGCGGCCCGAGTGCGCGCAGATCGCGGAAGCACGCCCCGTCTCGGATATCACGCAGGCGATTGAGGCGATCCGGCTTGCGCTGCGCGATCTGGAGGGCAATGTCAGCCCCGGTGCGATCTGCGGCGCGCTGACCGTAAAGCTGCGGTGAACG
>OLZQ01001265.1_pt1 | contig 10306 bp, 8 predicted proteins | sample 1644511 | NCBI WGS metagenome assembly OLZQ01 (sample SAMEA103958132, study PRJEB25191) | human gut metagenome | biome: human-associated habitat [ENVO:00009003]; feature: intestine environment [ENVO:2100002]; material: feces | place: Germany | collected 2013/2015 | reverse complement strand
TTGCTATTAATAAGGTAGATAAACCGCATGCTAATACTGATAAGATTAAAGAAGAATTGGCTGCTATGAACTTCCTTGTAGAAGAATGGGGAGGTAAATACCAGTCGCAAGATATCTCGGCAAAGAAGGGTACGGGTGTACACGAATTGCTTGAAAAAGTATTGTTGGAAGCAGAAATGCTTGATTTGAAGGCTAATCCTGACCGTAAGGCTACCGGTTCTATTATTGAGTCAACATTGGATAAGGGGCGTGGTTATGTAGCTACTATCCTTGTGTCGAACGGTACACTCCGCATGGGAGATATCGTGTTGGCAGGTACTTCATACGGTAAGGTGAAAGCTATGTTCAATGAACGCAACCAGCGCATTAAAGAAGCCGGTCCTTCTGAGCCGGTATTGATTCTGGGGCTGAATGGTGCTCCTGCCGCAGGTGATACTTTCCATGTGATTGATACCGAACAGGAAGCCCGTGAAATTGCCAATAAGCGTGAACAGTTGCAGCGTGAGCAGGGCTTGCGTACTCAGAAGATGTTGACATTGGATGAAGTCGGACGCCGTTTGGCATTGGGTGATTTCCATGAGTTGAACATCATCGTTAAGGGTGACGTCGACGGTTCAGTGGAAGCATTGAGCGATTCCTTGATTAAGTTGTCTACCGAGCAGGTTCAGGTTAACGTAATCCATAAAGGTGTAGGTCAGATTTCTGAGTCTGATGTTACCTTGGCTGCGGCTTCGAATGCAATTATTGTTGGTTTCCAAGTGCGTCCTTCGAGTGCTGCTGCTAAGATGGCAGAACAAGATGGTGTAGATATCCGTAAATATTCTGTTATCTACGATGCTATCGAGGAAGTGAAGGCTGCGATGGAAGGTATGTTGGCTCCTACATTGAAGGAACAGGTAACTGCTACCATCGAAGTGCGTGAGGTGTTCAACATCAGCAAGGTAGGTATTGTTGCCGGTGCGATGGTGAAGACCGGTAAGGTGAAGCGTTCGGATAAGGCTCGTTTGATTCGTGATGGTATTGTAGTATTTACAGGTACTATCAACGCGTTGAAGCGTTTCAAGGATGATGTGAAGGAAGTCGGTACTAACTTTGAATGTGGTATCAGTTTGACAAACTGCAATGATATCAAGGTTGAAGATATCATTGAAACTTACGAAGAAGTAGAAGTTAAACAGACTCTATAATAATTTTTTCAGGTACGGATTACACGGATTTCACGGATGGTATTTATAAAAACCGTGTATTTCCGTGTAATCCGTGCCTTTTTTATATCATAAAGATGACGACAATAGATATTATTATATTGGTGGTGATAGGTGTTGGAGTGATACAGGGCTTGATGAAAGGATTTGTGAAGCAACTGGCTTCTATTGTCGGGTTGATAGCAGGACTTCTTGTGGCGCGGGCTTTATTTGCCTCCGTTGCCGAAAAGCTTGCTCCTGTTTTGGGAACATCGACCGTTATTGCCCAGATATTGGCATTTGTTCTTATTTGGGTGGCGGTGCCGTTAGGCTTTGTATTGGTTGCCTCTTTTTTGACGAAGGCTTTGGATGCTGTCCGTTTGGGATGGTTGAACCGTTGGCTGGGAAGTGGATTGGGGGCTTTGAAATATATGATACTGATAGGGTTAGCTATCCATGTATTGGAATATATTGACCCGAAAGATGAGATGATAGATGCAACAAAGAAGCAGGAGTCGGTGTTATATTATTCAATAAGAGATTTGTCCGGTATCTTTTTCCCGGTATTCAAAAATGTAACAGAACAATTAATAGAAATATAAGATATGCAAGAAGAACCCAATAAATATGTGAAAGAACTGACGCAGGAGAAGTATAAATATGGCTTTACTACGGATGTTCACACAGATATTATAGAGAAGGGGTTGAATGAGGATGTCATTCGGTTGATTTCTGCCAAGAAAGAGGAACCGGAATGGCTGTTGGAATTCCGATTGAAAGCATACCGCCATTGGCTTACAATGGAGATGCCTACATGGGCACACCTCACGATTCCCGAAATAGATTATCAGGCTATTTCTTATTATGCCGACCCGACCAAGAAAAAGGAAGGTCCCAAGAGCTTGGATGAAGTAGATCCGGAACTGATTAAGACTTTTAATAAATTAGGTATTCCTCTGCACGAACAGCGCCAGCTGAGTGGTATGGCGGTAGATGCAGTCATGGACTCTGTATCGGTAAAAACTACTTTTCGCGAGACGTTGTTGGAGAAAGGCATTATTTTCTGTTCGTTTAGTGAGGCAGTGAAGGAACATCCGGATTTGGTACAGAAATATATGGGCTCGGTAGTGGGCTATCGTGATAATTTCTTTGCTGCATTAAACTCGGCTGTATTTAGCGATGGTTCGTTTGTGTATATTCCGAAAGGAGTACGCTGTCCTATGGAACTTTCTACTTATTTTCGCATCAATGCGGCAAATACCGGACAGTTTGAACGTACATTGATTGTGGCGGATGATGAAGCCTATGTCAGTTACCTTGAAGGTTGTACCGCCCCGATGCGCGATGAGAACCAGTTGCATGCCGCCGTGGTCGAAATCGTCGTCGAGAAGGATGCCGAGGTGAAGTATTCCACCGTCCAGAACTGGTATCCGGGCGACAAGGAGGGAAAGGGAGGCGTCTATAATTTCGTGACCAAACGCGGAATTTGCCGCGAAAACGCCCGTCTGTCGTGGACGCAGGTCGAAACCGGTTCGGCTATCACCTGGAAATACCCGAGCTGTATTCTGGCGGGCGACAATTCGGTCGGAGAGTTCTATTCGGTGGCGATGACCAACCATTTCCAGCAGGCCGATACCGGTACCAAGATGATCCACGTGGGGCGTAATACCCGCAGCCGCATCGTATCGAAGGGTATTTCGGCCGGTCGCAGCGAGAACTCCTACCGGGGGCTGGTGCGCGTGGCGAAGGCGGCCGAAAATGCCCGCAACTATTCGCAATGCGATTCGCTGCTGATCGGCGACAAGTGCGGAGCACATACTTTTCCAGTGATCGAAAGTGGCAATCCGACGGCAGTGGTCGAGCACGAGGCGACGACCTCGAAAATCTCCGAGGAACAGCTTTTTTATTGCAACCAGCGGGGGCTTACGACCGAGGATGCCGTGGGGCTGATCGTCAACGGTTATGCCAGGGAGGTGCTCAACAAACTGCCGATGGAGTTCGCCGTCGAAGCCCAGAAGTTGCTGGCCATCAGTTTGGAAGGTTCGGTAGGGTAGTTTGTCGGAAGAATTTCCGCCGGTTTCCGGGTAGAAACGGAGTCGGCGGTGCGTTTATGAATGTAAAAAAAGTAAAATAGATATGCTTTCAGTCAAGAATTTACGGGCGCAAGTCGCCGGAAAAGAGATATTGAAGGGCATCGATCTCGAGGTGAAGGCCGGCGAGGTGCATGCCATCATGGGACCGAACGGCTCGGGAAAGAGCACGCTGGCTTCGGTGCTGGCCGGGAACGAGAAATTCACGGTCACGGGCGGCGAGGCGACCTTCCTGGGGCAGGATCTGCTGTCGCTGCCCATCGAGGAGCGTGCCTGCATGGGGCTGTTCCTCGGATTTCAGTACCCGGTGGAGATTCCGGGCGTGTCGATGGCCAACTTTATGAAGATGGCCGTGAACGAACAGCGCAAGTTCCGGGGTGAGAAACCGCTTGCGCCGGCCGAGTTTCTGAAGCTGGTGCGGGAGAAGAGCGCCATCGTGGAACTGGACTCCAAATTGATTTCCCGTTCGGTGAACGAAGGGTTCTCGGGCGGCGAGAAGAAGAAGAACGAGATCTTCCAGATGGCGATGCTCGAACCGAAGCTGGCGATTCTCGATGAAACGGACAGCGGTTTGGACATCGATGCGCTGCGCATCGTCGGTACGGGCGTCACCAAGTTGCACCGGTCGGACAATGCGACGATCGTCATCACCCACTACCAGCGTCTGCTGGATTACATCGTGCCCGACTTCGTGCATGTGCTCTACAAGGGGCGCATCATCTATTCGGGCGACCGTTCGCTGGCGCTCAAATTGGAGAAAGAGGGGTACGACTGGCTTATCAACGATTATAAGGAGTAGCCATGGAGTGGACCGATATTTTCAGCGGCCCGGCTTTCGAGCCGGTCAAGAGCCGCGAACTGCACCTCGGAAAGGATTGCGACCTGTCGCGTCCGCTGGTGGTGCGGGATACCGATAAACTGACCGTCGAGGTCGCGGGCGGAGCCGCGCTCCGGCTGGTCGTGCTGCATACGAAACCCTGTCAGGCAGAGGTTCGTATCAAGCTGCTCGAAGGGGCGGATGCGGAGCTTGTCCAGCTTTTCTCGGCCGAGGCATTCGTCGATTTTCAGGTCGAGCAGGCCGCCGGGAGCAAGTTTCGCATGACGGCGTGCCAGTTTACCAGTGCGAATGTGCGTTACCGGTTCGATCTGAACGGACGGGAGGCTTCCAATGAGCTGGACGTGCTGTTTCTCGCGTTGGAGCAGGATCACTGCGTGGTCGATCTGCGTACCAACCATCTGGTCCCAGACTGTACGAGCCGGTCGCTCATCAAGGGCGTCGCTTCGGGGACCGGCCGTGGTGAATTCTGCGGATTGGTTTATGTGGCGCCGGATGCCCAGCATACCGATGCCCAGCAGCAGTGCCGTAATATTCTGTTGAGCCGCACTTCGCGCATCGATGCGCGTCCACAACTGGAAATTTACGCCGACGACGTGCGTTGCAGTCACGGAGCGACGGTGGGACAGATGGAGGACGAAGCGATTCTCTACATGCGTCAGCGCGGTCTGAAAGAGGAACAGGCACGGCGCCTGCAGATCGAAGGTTTCGCGGCGGACGTGGTCGGGCGCTGCCGGATCGAAGCCGTGAAAGAGATATTGACCGATGCCGTTGTCCGGCATTTGGATAAAATATAGCGTTATGTTCGATGTGGAAAAAGTCCGGCGGGACTTCCCGATTCTCGGGGTGCGCGTGTATGACAAGCCGTTGGTTTATCTGGACAGCGGTGCTACGGCGCAGAAACCCGAGTGCGTGATCGAAACGGTCGATCGCCTGCACCGGGAGTCGAATGCCAATATCCACCGGGGGGTTCATTTTCTTTCGGAGGAGGCTACCGAGATGTACGAGGCTGCCCGGGCTCGTATCGCCGAGTACATCGGTGCGGAAGCCCGGGAGGAGGTCGTTTTCACGGCCGGAGCTACTGCGTCGCTCAATACGGTGGCGTATGCATGGTGCGAACGTTTTCTCCGGGCGGGCGACAATATCGTGGTCAGCGAGATGGAGCACCATTCCAATATCGTTCCCTGGCAGCTTGTCGCCGAGCGCAAGGGTGCCGAAATCCGCGTGCTGCCTTTCGACGAGGAGGGGCGCCTGATGACCGAGCGCCTGCCGGCGCTGCTCGACGGCCGTACCCGCGTGGTGGCGGTGACGCAGGCTTCCAATACGCTGGGCACGCGGCCCGATCTGCGTCCGGTGATCGACGAGGCTCACCGGGTCGGTGCGGTCGTGGTGGTGGACGGATGTCAGGGTGTCGTGCACGGCGGTGTCGATGTGAAAGCGCTGGACTGCGATTTTTACGCCTTCTCCGGTCATAAACTCTATGCCCCGACGGGTATCGGCGTGCTGTACGGCAAGCGGGATTTGCTCGACTGGATGCCTCCGTTTCTCTCCGGCGGCGACATGGTCGATCGGGTGTCGTTCGAAAAGACGACTTTTGCACCTGTTCCATTGAAATTCGAAGCGGGTACGGCCAATTTCGTGGGGGCGATCGCGCTGGGCGAAGCGGTGCGCTATGTCCGGCAGTTCGATGCGGCGGAGGTCGAGGCGCATGAACGGGCGCTGCTGCTGCGTGCTACCGAAGGGCTGGAGCGAATCCCCGGCCTGCGGATTTACGGTACGACGCCGGACAAGTGTGCGATCGTATCGTTCAATGTCGAGGGGGTGCATCCCTATGATATGGGCATGATCCTCGACAAGCTCGGCATCGCCGTTCGTACGGGACAGCACTGTGCCGAGCCGGTGATGACGCATTACGGAGTTACGGGTATGTGCCGGGCTTCGTTCGCGATGTATAATACGCTGGCGGAAGCCGACGCCCTGGTCGCCGGGGTCGAGCGGGCCGTGAAGATGCTTAAATAGCAAGGATATGCTGATAGTATTGGAAGGACTGGACGGCGCCGGGAAATCGACCCAGGTGGAACTTGTGCGCCGCATGTTTGCCCAAGAGGGGGTGGAGAGCCATTTTCTCCATTTTCCGCGTTTCGACGCGCCGGTGTACGGCGAGCTGATCGCCCGCTTCCTGCGGGGTGAACTCGGGGCTGTGGACAAGGTCGATCCTTATCTGGTCGCTCTGCTTTTCGCCGGTGACCGGGCCGATGCTGCCGCGCAGTTGCGCTGTTGGCTCGATGCGGGCCACGCCGTCGTGCTCGACCGGTATGTCTATTCGAACGTGGGGTTCCAGTGCGCCAAATTGCCTGCCGGGGACCGGCAGGAGGAGCTGCGGCGGTGGATCCTCGACCTGGAGTTCGGCTATTACGGAATTCCCCGTCCGGACGTGTCGCTGTTTCTGGATGTGCCTTTCGCCTTTACGGAGAAAAAGCTCTCCGAGGTACGCGAAGGCGACGACCGCGACTACCTGAAGGGGGAGCGCGACATCCATGAGGCATCGCTCGACTTGCAGCGTCGTGTGCGGGAGGTTTACCGTGCAGCCGCTGCTGCGGACGACCGCCTGCGGATTATCGATTGCAGCGATGCGCGGGGCGGGATGGACTCTCCCGATGCGATTTTTGCCCGCATCCGCACCGAGATAGAACGTTTTCGATAAGCGAGGGCAGAGACCGCTTGCGGGCTATGCCGAGCGAAGAAAACGAAGAAGTCAATTCAACGTTTTCGGTAAGCGGGGCAGAGCCGAATTTGTGTGGATTGTGCCGGGTGGAGAAAACGAAGCGTGGAATTAGTGTATGAGATGAGCGCCTTTTCGAATGATACCGGAGAAGTGCCCGGAGGGGCGGTTCGGTATATTCGATAAGCGGATGAGTCGTTTTGTCCGTGTCCCGACGGATGCGGAGCGTTGAGCGAAAAGGGAGTCCGGAAAAAGTCGGCAATCCGAAACGGCTTTGCGGGACGCTCGGACGCAGACCGAAAGGCGGGAAGTTTTGAATTTTAACGATGAGAATGACTCCGGACGAGTGCGGGATGCCTGCGGAGAAAATGAAGAAAAGATCGTATATAACCTGTTCGAAAATGATGAAACCTATGTTGTCGCAACGGGCCCGGAGCCTGATTACCGGAGTTTGCCGCCTGGTGCTGGCCGTCGTGTTCATCGTGTCGGGCTTTACGAAGGTGATCGATCCCTGGGGAACGTCGATCAAGATCAACGAATACCTCACGATTTACGGGTTCGATTATCTGATTCCGGCCAGCATGGTCTTTTCGATCTGGCTGTGCGGCGCCGAGATGATGATGGGTTGCATGCTGCTTTGCAAGGTGCGTATCCGGCTGGTATCGATCTTCGCTCTGGCGTCGATGCTCTTCTTTACGATCCTTACCTTTTTGAGTGCGACGTTCATCCCGGTCGAGGATTGCGGCTGTTTCGGTGAGGCGATCAAACTCTCCCCCTGGGAAACATTCTTCAAGAACCTGGCCTTGCTGCCGATGGCGGCCGTCGTGTGGGCTTATTACCGGAACGATAAGATTCTTGCCTTCCGCCGTTCGGAGGTCGCTTTGACGATTTTTTTCTTCCTTCTGACGATGGGGCTGGGGTTCTATTGCTATTGTCATCTTCCGTTGATCGATTTTCTGCCGTATAAGATCGGGGTGAATATCCGCGAGGAGATGCACGCCTCTTCTGCGGCCGGTCCCGAGGGCGAGTTGCAGACCGTACTGGTTTATCGCAATCGCATGACGGGGGAGGAGCGGGAGTTTGCGCTCGATGATACGGAGTGGCAGGACGATACGGTCTGGGAGTGGGTCGATACGAAAATTCTGGGAGAGGTACCGGAGATGAATCCGATGATCGAGGAGTTCGCTCTGCGCAATGGCGCGGAAGATGTGACCGACCGGGTGCTCGCTACTCCGGGACGGCTCTATTTGATCTGTGTGACGCGTTTCGACCGCATCGGCCGCAGGTGCGAGGATCGTTTGGAGCGGCTCGTGGAGCGTGCGTTGCAGGAAGGGGCGCATGTCGTCTGCATCACGCCCGAACCCTTGCAGGGAAACGGCATCCATTCGTTCGGGAAAAGCACGCCGGTTCCTTGCTACAACATCGATGGATCGACGCTCAAGACCATGTTGCGGGCTCATACGGGTATTGTCGTGCTCGACGACGGGGTAATCGCCGACAAGCGGAACTGTCGGGACATAGACTGAATCGGGCGTCAGTATTTCCGGTGCTATGCGCGGAAGCCGGGGTTGCTCCGGGCTGCGGAGGCGAGGGGTGAGTTCCGGTTTCCTGCCTGACGGAGTACCGGGACAGACGTTCCGGGTATTGTCGGAAGTAGAGAATATGCGGAAGGGCGATTCCTTCCGATAAAAGACCGTGTGTCATAAAGGCGCACTGTTGTGTCATTATCGGGAGCGGGCGAGTCATTTATGGCAGTAAATTCCTGTCGCCTTTACCTTCAATGCCTTGCATTGCATCCATTCTGACAACCTTAAGGGCTGTGCCTGGAACTTTCATTTCGACACAGCCCTTTCGTTGCTTTTTCGTAATTTGTAGTGCTTCGGCCTATTTCGTATTGACGATCGCGATTTCGTCGGCTACCGGAGCGATCTTGCGCAGCATCTGCACGCCGCCGCAATGTTTGTCGTGGGCCAGGTTGATGGCCCGGCTTACTTTCATCTGGTCGTTTTCGCATTCGCATTGTACGTTATAGACGATGCGGAAAGATTTGAAGACGCTGCTCGATTGTACGGTTTCCGTGTCGAGTTCACCCGATATGCTGAGTTCGAAGCGGGTCGGAGATACGCGCTCCTTTTCCATGATCGCCATCGCGGTCATGCCTGCGCAAGTTACGCCGGCCAGCAACATCAGCTCTTTGGGATTTAGTTGGTCGCATTTCTTGTTTCCTTCGAGGACATAGGTCCGTGCCGAAGTCATCTGTATAGTTACCTGTTGGATCATAACGATAAATTTTTAGGTTGAATTTTCTTTTTTTTGTTTTTATCCGGCAGAATATGCGGGCGGTTTTGCCTTCGTTCGTCGAAAAGATTCTTTTTTCTTTTCTGTCGGGCAACAATCGTTCCCAAATGGTGCGTCTGCCCCGGGAAATCGTTATCTTTACGGGAAATGACTCCGATTTGAACGAATGCACGGGACTGGGGCTAAATAAATTTGGCGCTGGGCCCGGCTTTCGCTATCTTTGTAGAAGATAGGATTCGGTTCGGCAATTTTCGAGAGCAAGTTCTCTCGGTTACCCTCGCTTTTCACTATCTTTGCAAAAGATCGGAGGCGGTTCGGCAATCTTTGCGTGCAAGCCCGCACGATTGCCCTCACCTTTCACGATCTTTGACATAGTCTTAGATAGGATGCGCCTCGGAAAATTGGGAACAAGTTTCCATTTTTCTCTCGGCTTTCACTATCTTTACCGAAAAAATATTTTGATTCGGGCAGGAAGCGCCTCGGGCAGCGCTGAACAGGTCGGACTTACCACCGGGTGTTCGCTATCTGCGTTCGAATTATTGTGTGTGCGTTATGAAGAGAAACATCCTGTATTTATTGTCGATAGGCATTTGCCTGTTCACTTGTGTCGGGAGCCATGCTGCGGCACCGGAAACCCGGGCGCATCTGGAGCGGGGGCGTTCGCTTTTCGATCACGGGCGCTGGACAGATGCCCGTTATGAATTGCTGAAGGCCCGCGAGGGAGCGGACCGGGACGACCGGCTTACGCTCCAGCAGATCGATTATCAGTTGGCGGTTTGTGCCTTGAAGCTCGGCAGCCGGGATGCCGAGGCGATGCTCGCCGACTTTTCCAAGCGTTATCCCGAGTCGGTTTACAACAACGACCTGCGGTTCGCCCAGGGGTTGCTTTATTGCAGCCGGTCGGAGTATGACAAGGCGCTCGCATGTTTCGGACGGGTGAACTACCGGGCTTTGGACAGAACCCGGCGCGAGCAGTACGACCTGCGCATGGGATATATCGAATTCGGCCGGGATGACTATGACCGGGCGATGACCTATTTCGACCGGATCAATCCCCAAAGCGAATTTTACGATCACGCTCTCTATTATAAGTCCTACATCGCCTATGCGCGGGAACAGTACGACTGGGCCAGAAGCGGGTTCGAACGATTGCTTAAAAGCGAGGCTTACGGCGAGG
>OLZQ01001254.1_pt1 | contig 10365 bp, 6 predicted proteins | sample 1644511 | NCBI WGS metagenome assembly OLZQ01 (sample SAMEA103958132, study PRJEB25191) | human gut metagenome | biome: human-associated habitat [ENVO:00009003]; feature: intestine environment [ENVO:2100002]; material: feces | place: Germany | collected 2013/2015 | reverse complement strand
TTCATACCAAAACCACGCTTCTAATGCATGGTTCAGTAAAAATTAAATAGTTGAGAAGAAAAAACTCCTTCCGGCAAGATAACAATTGAAAGTTCGCTTTTTTGTAAATCTTTTAAGGTTGTTTTCCGATCGGTTTTATGATATAATGTATTAAAGTGCATGTGATTGCGGGTGAGAAAATGAACACATACCGAATAGCCGTTTGTGATGACGATCCGGTCATGAGAGAACAATTGCATACTTTCTGCAGGGAGCTGCTGGACGGAGAAAGTATTCCGTATGCGATAACAGCTTTTCCCTCTGCCGCGGAACTTGAGAAAAGGATGAATTCTGATGTCGAGAAACCGTTCAATCTGCTTATCTTGGATATTCAGATGAACGGCATGACGGGACTGGAGCTGGCGCGTTCTCTGCGAAGCAAGGACGACCGTATTTCAATTATATTTGTGACCGCATGCGACAATTATCTTTCCGAGGGCTATGATGTACAGCCCATTCATTTTCTTCTTAAACCGATTTGCCGGGAAGCACTGGCAAATGCAATCCGTACGGATCTTAAATTGAATTACTTACCCAAAGCAGTCACGCTTAGCATCGGTAATAAGATACTGCATTTCTCCGTGTCGGAAATACGTTATGTAGAAAGTTATAACCACAACATAATCATTCATCAAAGTTCCGGAAACAGCAACACCTATTATCTTTCTCTTACCGAGTTTGAAAAACAGCTTCCAAAAGGCCATTTTTCACGTTGTCATAACAGCTTTCTGGTGAATCTGAGCAGAGTAAAGGAAATCGGACGGACGGACCTAACGCTTCGAAATGGTGATATGCTTCCTGTGGGGCGTACATACTATAAAGCCTTTCAAAGCGCATTTATACGATATATAAATCAATAAAATCAGCGGGTGTCATTCATTTGAAAATGACACCCGCTGATTTTATTATTTTTTCGGAATTCTTAAAGCGGTCTGAACAGTAAAAACATTTTCATCCGAAATAAAAATATCCAGCATACTGTGATATTTCTCTGCGACAGCGTTCATAAGCTTTAATCCAAAGCCATGACTTTCCTTTTCATCCTTTGTAGAAATATACTGCCCGTTCTTATCCTGTTTTGGCTCTTCAATAAACGAATTCTCACATTTTACGGCGAGAAAACCGTTTCGTTCCTCTGCCTTGAATCGGATAAAGCTTTTTTCCGTGCAGCGCGAGGCCGCCTCTATAGCATTATCCAACATATTCATAAGCAGCGCGCACAGTTCATTTTCGGAAATCGGAATCTCTGCGGACACCGAAGCAGTGGCATCAAATGATATTCCCACCCGTGCCGCTCTGTAGGCAGCATCCTGCAAAATAGCATTGACAACGAAATTTTTGGAAAAGTGTGTTTGCGCCAGGTGCTCGCACTGTCCTCTCATATCCTGCAGCATTTTGCCCAGAGTTTCATAGTCTCCCTTTTTGTAAGCCGACTCCAAGGCAACAATTCTGTGTCTTTCCTCATGCCTGATTGCCTCACTTGCCCTCATTTTGCTTTCGATGGCACGATATCCGTCCAGAATCAGCTGATTGTGCAGGCGGAGCGCCTGTGTTTCCGTTCGCTGCGTGACAAAGGCGCACATCACTGCATATGTAGAAATTACAGCACAAACAGCAGTCAGCCAAACGGTAATCCAATACAAAAGTTCCCCATAATGCCCAAGCTCAACTGTATCACGGAACATCTGCACGATATATCCTGCAAGATACCCATTTACGGCGGCAGATATTCCGAAAGCAATCAACAGTGTAGTAAAGCTGACCGCCGTAGTGATTCCAAAATACTTCCAAAATTTCCGCTGTCGGTTCATTGCAAGAAAGAGAATCAGTAACAGTATAAAGAAGAAGCCAACCTCCCGGCGGATAAGAAAATCGACCAACCGGTTATTCAGGAAGAAATAGCCCATTCCCTTTGTAATCCACTGTGCCGTAAGGCCGGCAGCCGCAAGAAGCAGCGGAATCAGACTCCAGTCGGGCTTTTTGTGTGCAACTCCCAAAAGAAATATACCCGCCACAAGAAGTGAAATCGCTGCGGTTACGCCGGCGGGAATTCCGTAAAAATTAGCATATGCATAGTTCTCAGTCGCATCGTATTCTACTGGTACAAAGCGAGCAGCCGGAGGAAACACCAAGCTGGTTGTACTTTTAACTACACCTGTCATTGTGACATGGCATTCTTCATTTCTCGGCATAGGAATTACTGCCTGTGTCTGTCCCGCTGCCCCTGCAGGGACAGCGGACGAAGAGTGCCATACCTCAACTCCGTTGATACAAACCGTAAGCTCCAACCCTGCCGTTTCAAACACCAGATTCCCGTTTTCCTCTGTCGGCGGAAAAACAGTTTCAAGCCGAAAACTCTCCCCTGTTTGAGGCACAACGGTATAATCCAACGAACTTTCAGAGCCGTCTGTCTCAATTTTGACAGAAGACTGCCAATCAATATAGCGAATCGACATGTCCGTCTTAATAAAAAACTGCAGAAAACACATTGTCCCCAAACAAAGCAGTATAAAAACGGCAGTACAAACAACCTGCAGGCAGCGTTTCATATTCGAAATTTCATTCCTTTCCATTCAACTTCATAACTCGGAGCACCGAACTTTTCATCATTATTTTACTGGCTTTTTTCTCGTTTTGCAAGAGATATTTCACGTTTCACCCCGTTTACAGCGTAAACAACCGATATACAGCGTAAACGACACGACAAAGGCCGACATAATTTGATATAATGTAAGGGAGGAAGTATAACAGAATACTTTATGATTTGCTGCGGCAAATCCCCGCCCGAAAACAATCTTTCCCCCGTGAAAAGAAAAGGAGGACTCTCTATGTACAAAAAACTCATTCTGAAGCGCTCGCTATGCGCGCTGCTGTCGGTCATAATGATTGCAGTATGTCTGCCCCTGTCGGTCTTTGCCGCCGACCCGAGTGAGCCGCAGTTTTCATCGGATGCCGCTAATACTCTAATGAAAAACACAAAACCCGCTGGCTTTGACAATACAACCAACCCTTACGGGTATAATGTCGGCCGTCCCTTTGCAATGGTTGAAAAAAACGAACTGCTTTATTTTGAGACATACGGCACGTCCGCAACAGGCAAAATTGCGGATGTAGGAACCCCGGAGTCTCTCAAGAACTTTATTTCCAAAAAAGGAACCGCTTCCGATGCCTCTCTGCCCAATATGGACATCAGTGCGCTTCAGACGTACTATGCGTTTGTCCAGTCCGTTTCCTTTGACCCGTTCGGCTCAGGCAGGAGAGACCATGTTGCCTATGTAGGTCTTGATAAGTCGGATAAGCAGGTCTATCTTCATATATATGATACAAGAACGGGAGAATATAAAGGCAAACAGTGGGTCGGCGAAATGAACTGGATGTTTGACAACAAAGGCCTTATTCGTGCTCTAAACCTTGAAACCAACGCCTATCTGAACATTACCGCAGGCGACTTTGACGGAGACGGCAAGGACACGCTGATCATCTATGTTCCGCACACAAAACGCTCGACAGGTTTGATGCAGACTTTTGATTACGAACCTTTTGTCGGCTGCTTTCTGTATGAATATTCCTTTACCGGCAAAAACAGCTTTGTATTATTAAATAACACAAGCATTATGGGAGAAGGCAAAAAACTCGGCTTCGGCAATGATATGCTTCATGACTCCTACAAAAAATTATATCACACCGATGTTGGAAGTCCCACGGACCCAGGGGCAAATGGTGACAGCATATACGGAAAGTCTGGCCCAACCTTTGACAACCGATTTCATAAGCTGGGCGTAGACATGGTGGTGGGCGATTTTAACGGCGACCAAATCGATGACATCGCCGTGCTGTCCTATTTCTTCATAAACAATGTAAACAGTCGCAATTTGAATCTATATCGTCCTCAGGTAAAAATTAAATATGGAAAAGCCGGCGGTAGTTCTTCCGGCGGAGGCTCCTCGTTTGTGGACGGCGACGCCGATGAAAAATTCTATGTTTGCCCGGAGGGAAAACTCCAAAATATTCTCCAAAATGATGTTGTTTATAATAGTAACAGCATGAACGCCTGCAGCATCACGGCAGGAGACTTCAACAACGACGGATATGAAGATATCCTTGTTGCGGGCTTATATGCCAATGTCTCTGCTTCCTACGCTACCACTCATTCATCCCAAACTGCATATACAACGCTCCTTAATAACGGAAACAGAGGCTTTGTACAATCCGAATATAAGGTGATGGCTTCCAACGGTTGGACGAAGGCCGGTGCCCGAACCGCAGAAGTTGTTTCGCCTTTAGCGGTAGAGGCTGTTGCTTTTAACGGTGCGAGCGCCGCAGATTTCGTCTTTATCAACGGCACGCTGTACAACTATAATGCCCAGACCGGAGAACTTTACAAGCTCACTTCAAACGAATATTCTTTCCGCACAAACTCAAACGGCAGCACAAACAACTTCTGGTTTGAGGGCGAGATCGGCGGTAAGACAGAATTCTTCCGCTCGGTTGCCGTCGGAAACTTTGACGGCAACAATGCAGGACGTGAGCAGATTGTGTTTGTAACCTCTGCCGAAACCGGTAACGAGGATAAATATTCCTTCAGCAAGGGTATGATTTCCGCAACCTATCCGGATACAAGCGACAGCTATGAGGCGGCAAACGGCTTTGACCTGACATTGTCATACTGGAGTCCGAACGAAGCGTACGGTGATTACTACGGCTGTACGGCTCAGGTACTTCTCACCGCCTGCGACAGAAACCAGGACGGTGTTATAGCCAAATATAAGGGCGTAAGCTATGCCTACAGCGACCCGGAGGTCAAGGCAGTCATACAGGCTGCGCCGTATTTCTCCGCGCTGAGTGACTCCGGCGAAAACGAAACCGCATATACAATCACAGAGAGTTTCGAGTTGGAGCAGTCCTCATCGAACAATGTTTCCTTCAGCGTCGGAATGTCTTACTCTTACGGAGGGCTTCTCGCCCCCGTTGAGGTGAACATCTCGGCAGGCTACTCGCTTGAATGGAGCAAAACCTATTCCACGGCTCTGCAGAAGGAATATTCCCTGACGGTTAAGGCACGGGCGTACAACACGGTGCTTGTGTCCAGAACGCCTGTATTTATCTACGCCTATGAGATACTGGACGAAAACGGCAAATGGTCGGGAGATACCGCCATAACGCTTTCCATTCCGCAGCAGCCGGTATATCAGCAGCTGAGCGTTGACGACTACAACGGCTTTGTTGATGAGTATAACGGTTATATGAATAACAAGAACTATCATGCCGTCATAAGGGAATCGGATAAAACAGACAAAGATAAAAAATACTATTATCCCTTGGTAAAAATAGATAAAGCGGCAAACTGGCTTGACGGAAACGAGGGCAACCCGTTTATGTACAATCAGCTCGGCTGGGGCGTTTACAGCCATTTGGGTGCAGAGCAGCTCAGTAAGCTCGCCATTCGACTCGGACATAACGGCGGTCTTAACGAGGTTTCGTGGCAAAAAAGCAATATAAAATCCGTTTCCGAAGAAATGTCGCACGGTTTTTATTTCAACTTCTCCATCAGCTTCGGCGTGTTCGGCGACGGTATCCTATTCTCGCACGATGTGGGGTTTGAAACAAGCCTTAACTACAGCAACGGCTCGGGCGTATCCACCACAACGACATCGTCCGAAGGCTGTACCGGCGTGGTCAATGATATCGACGGTCCGGATCTTGCCTCAAACGGAATCCCTCAAAACGTATACACGCAATATACCTTTGACTGGACGCTCGGTCAGTGGTTCCGACACCTTTACGGCGATGAAAACAACAAGACCATCTTTATAGGCTATAACTTGACAAATCTCAGTGCTCCTTCACCGGCAGTGGTCGACCTTGAGGCAGAACTGCTTGACGAAGACGAGATACGCCTTACTTGGTCGCAGCCCGATAAAACTCCCGGCTGGCCGGATGCGGAGGGCTACTATCTTTATCAAGTTGAAAACGGTGAATATAACAGGATTTCAAATCTTATTCCTGTCGGCACGACCTCTTATGACATTTCCGGACTTAAAACCAATACAGAGTACGAATATGTGCTTACAACCGTTTGCAAGGTAGACGGAAAGGATAAGGAAAGTGCCTGGTCAAACTCTGCAACCATAACAACAGCAAAGAGAGACTATAAGGTCAACTATAAAATCGACAACGAGAAAGCCGCCGATATCAGTGTGCGGCACCTCGGCAATGTTAATATTAAATCGGGCGATGAGATCAATGAAAGCGATATTATTAAAATCAGAGTTTCGCCAAAGAACCGGCACTTTGAACTTGTGTCGCTGACTCTTGATAACGGCGGAGAAGAGACTGTATTCAGACCCGACAGCAACGGCAACATAGAGTGCGCGTTTGCACTGGGCGGCGAAGCTAACATATTCGTATCCACACGAAAAACATTCGATTCGGCTGAGGTCATCTTGTGCAGAAGGATCCTACCGCCTTTTGTTCTTATGCGGATCATCAACTGGCGGTGGATACGCTGGAACAGGTCTGCCTGCTCCGGGCGGCACGGTGACCGGCGATGTAACATTTACCGCCGTTCCGCAAAACGGCTATACACTGAAGTCGTGGAAAATAACAGATGCCGAAAACAATACGGATATTGTTAACGCGGCAGGCTCAAATACCTACACGCTTACCCTTGGCTCAACAAAATACACCGTCGAAGCGGAATTTGAAAGAGTTTCCGAAACCGACAGACCCGTGAAGCTGACCTATTCCGTTGCAAGCGGCAACGAAACCGGTATGGCGGCAACAAAGCAGACCTATCAGTCCGGTACCGCTGTTCCCGTGGGAACGAAAATCAACTTCATCGCTCAGTCGGCAGAAGGCTATAGGGTGCAAAAGCTCGTTATCACCAAAAACGGAATTCCCGACACGGTAATAACAGATAACAGGCTTTACGATATGTACGAGTATGAGCTCACCGTTGATACCCAAACCGATATCAAGGTATACTTTACGGAGATCGAAAAATATACGGTCACAGTTGATATGCCGAATAAGAACGCCGAAATTACCGTTAAAAACGGGACATCGGATTTTGAAAGCGGTCAAAAGGTCAATTTCGGCGATGAAATCACCGTAACCGTCAAGCCGAAGGATGGATACCGTCTTGCCGACACAGAGAGCTGGTCCGATAACGGCGACGGGAGCTATACCTACAAGACCGGCAGAATCAAGATGGAAACGCATATCCGTGTGGCGGTAGAGGAAATTCCGGAATACACCGTCACCTTCCCGACAATGATTGAGGGCTGTGTGCTGACAGTGCGCAGCAAAAATGAAAAAATCACAAGCGGCAGTAAAATTCGTGAAGGCACAATTCTTGTTGCGAGTATCGTGCTTGAGCCGTCATATATCCTCAAAGGCTGGTACATCGGCGGCGAATTCAGTCCCGAAACCAACAAGACCGAAGTTTCCTTTACGGTGGACGGAGACACCCTTCTTTCCGTAATCGTTGAAAATGTAAAAGGCGACAAGGGTGATACCGGCATCGGAATCAAATCAGCAATTATTGACGAAAGCGGAAACCTCATTATTACTCTTACCGACGACACGGTGTTAAACCTCGGAAAGGTCACCGGAGATAACGGAAGTCAGGGCGAACAAGGTGTTCCCGGTGCCGCAGGAGTAGGAGTTAAATCCGTCACAATTGATGAAAACGGAAATCTGGTCATAACTCTCACAGACAATACCGTGCATAATCTCGGAAAGGTAGTCGGAGATAAAGGCGAACAGGGCGTGAATGGCGTTGGTGTTAAATCCGTTATGATTGATGAAAGCGGCAATTTAATTATCACTCTTACCGATGAGACCGTACACAATGCCGGACGGGTGACCGGAGATAAAGGTGACAAGGGCGATACGGGCAATGTCGGAGTCGGTGTAAAAACCACCGAAATCGATGAAAACGGCAATCTAATCATCACCCTTACCGACGACACTGTGCATAACCTCGGGAAAGTAGTCGGTGCAAAGGGCGAAGCCGGTACTGCAGGAACCAACGGCATTAACGGTACCGGAATCAAGTCCGCTCATATCGACGCAGACGGTAATCTTATCCTCACCTTTACCGACGGAGTTATAACCAATCTCGGAAAAATCGTCGGAACGGACGGGAAAGATGGTGTCAATGGTAAAGATGGTACCAATGGCAAAGATGGCAAGGACGGAAAAGACGGTCTCGGTATTAAAGGATGCCGCATTGACGACGGTGGAGACCTGATAATAACCCTGACCGACAACACAACGCTGAACGCCGGCAACATTTCCGCGATCAGCGATAAAGTCAGTGTTTCCAAGCCTCTTGCAACCGCAGCAGTTTCTCTTTCCGGAGTGTCTCTTCTTTGGAATATTGTTTCGCTTGTTGCGGCGATTGTAAGGAAGAAAAAACTAATTTAATTCGGATGATTGTTCGAATTTAAAAGGATGCAAGACCTCCGGCTAATCGGAGGTCTTGTGCTACGATCCGTACAAAAAATGTAATCCATAAAGCCAAGAAAGTGCCGCCGACCCGCAATAATGTATGAGTCGGCGGCACTCTTGGATTGTTCTTGGCTTTCAACAGTCGAAAGTCAGTTGTTTTCCGTATATACTTGCCTGCGTAATTTATCTCTGCTGTTATAAAAATATACGCACTATTCAAAAAGATGTGGTATAATTTTTTGAAAAAGTTTGAGATTTGATGTAGTATTCGCCGCTGAAACCGTAGTATATAGGTGAAGCCGGAAAGGAGGCGGTGTGATGATAGAAGATGAAAAAATCATTGAAATGTTTTTTGGGCGTTCAGAACAGGGCATACGGGAGCTGGATATAAAATACGGTAAAGTTTGCCACAAGTTATCGTATAACATTGTAAACAGCAGACAGGACGCGGAGGAGTGCGTCAATGACGCTTACTTAGGGGCGTGGAACGCAATCCCCCCGGCGAAGCCAAACCCGCTTTTGGCCTATATCTGTAAAATCGTTCGGAACATTTCACTGAAAATCTATTACAGAAAGGAAGCAGCCAAACGCAGCAGCACTTACACGATTGCTATGGAGGAAATCGAAGCCTGTATAGCAGACCCGAACACAGTGGAAGCCGAGATTGAAGCCAGAGAGTTAGCCCGTATCATTGAAAGTTTTCTGGACACGCTGACTACCGAAAACCGCGTTATCTTTATACGCCGCTACTGGTTTTCCGATAGCTGCAAGGACATAGCCGAGTTTGTAGGGCTTTCGGAGAAAAATATCTCCGTCCGGCTGACCCGTATCCGTCAGAAAATGAAAAGCTATTTAGCAGAAAGAGAGGTATTCGTATGAACTCTAAGAAGTTTTCCGAGGCCATGAGCGAGCTTGACAGCAAATACATTGACGAAGCCCTCAACTATAAAAAGAAAGCGAGAAAGCCGGGTTGGATTAAGTGGGGAGCTGCGGCAGCTTGCCTGTGCCTTATTATTAGTGGTATGTATTTGTTAAGACCAAATGATTACAACGAGGCTGGAAACAATGGCGGTATCGTAATGCTTTTTACTGAGGCCAAAGTTGTTGAGGTGTTCTCTCCACGATCTGTTCTCGTCGAGATTACAAAGGAGAATATATATAATGCAAATACCGACGAAAATCTATTCAATGTTGGCGATATGGTGCAAGCCGAATTTAATGAGGATATAGTGCTGCATTTTGTTAGCGGTGATGTCGTTATAATTGGCAGGGGCAATACCGCAAAAGTTGATTATTCGCAGAAACCATATATTGCACAATGCAACAACATTAAAATCAAAGCGAAAGAAGATTACCGAAATATTTGGGTTAGTGCAGAAACTGACGAGGGAGCAGAAGAAGCTGGGATTACTTTCGTAGAAAATACTTACGGGGAATATTTGGAAAACCTTCCGTCGGACAATAGCTATCGGATTGAAGATTATAAGCTGTTAGACCATACCCTTTTAGAAACCACGGAAACCTCGGTGTCGGGCGAGTTCACATTTGCCGTTAAAGCCACAGATGCTGAACAATACGCGGGGGAATATACTTTGAATGGTACAGGGGATTATGAGGGCTGGTTAATACTTCGACGGAGCTTTACTTTGGAACATCGTAATAACCCATATTGGAAGTGCATAGAGCTAAAAGATGTACCAATTTTAAATAGCGAATATGTTAATGTAGAATAACCAAACATACGGGCAACTGATTTAATCGGTTGCCCGTATGTTATATTTAGAAGCAGAAAGGAGCGACCAACCATGACAAAGCCAAGAGAGAAAACCCGCGAGGAGCTGCAAGCCGAGATTGAGGACGGAAAGAAGAAAA
>OLZQ01001251.1_pt1 | contig 10381 bp, 15 predicted proteins | sample 1644511 | NCBI WGS metagenome assembly OLZQ01 (sample SAMEA103958132, study PRJEB25191) | human gut metagenome | biome: human-associated habitat [ENVO:00009003]; feature: intestine environment [ENVO:2100002]; material: feces | place: Germany | collected 2013/2015 | reverse complement strand
CGCATACGGATTGGGCGCCGGAATATTTCCAAAGGATGCGCTCCCGATGGACCACCCTAACGGCATGTGTACATATGAAGCCGTGACGGATGACGATATGGACGCAATTGCGAAACGTATAGCGGATTGGTATAAAGCACCATCCGGCACATATCCAGATATAGACGCATACGCCGCCGATTTTTAATGCGTTTTATTGTTGACAATCTTGCGTTATTGTTCTATACTTATTATAGAATTATGGTAATATTGAAAGGAGAACAATATGGAAGTAAAAAACGCATGTACAAAATGCGGCTGCATTAATACCATTGATATCCATAGCCTTTTACGTAAAGACATAACAGACAAGGACGGAAACCACTACCTCGTTTTATATTTCAAATGTGAACAGTGTAAAGCAATCAACGTGGTACAGATTGACAATAATGAGACGCGGCAGCTCTATCGCACTTTTAAGAGTTTACTCATAAAGGTTATGAAGAAGCGTGTGAAACATGAGACAATCAGCCCTAAGGATGTAAAGAAAAAAGACAAATACACGAAGACGCTCTCTAAGATGCGTGAAGAATTGAAACAGCGCACAGAGGGTAAAACGATGTACAATGATGACGGCAGCGTTTTTGTTGAGAGTTTAAGCTTTGTAAGCAGAGAGGGCAGGTGATAAGCATGGTATTATGTGATAACTGTAAGCATCCTGTTGATGATGTGAGGACGGACAGCAAATTCATAAAGGGGCAGCGTATCGATATGACGTACCTTTATTGTAAGAACTGCCATGCGAAATTCGTATCGTATTTTGACGATGACAAAACACGTAAACTTAAAGAAGATATTAGACGTTTACGTGATAGAATATTTGACCCGGCACACATTGCCACGCGGCATCGTGATATGGAAACGCTTAACACGAAGCAGAAGAAGCTCAAATATTTAACAGACAGAGCAAGACATAAATATATGAAATATTTTGAATAAAGGGGGTTCATAATAATGGACGGAAACGTAACAAACACAGCCACAGGAACAACAGCCGACAACGGCGCAGGAACACAGCAGGCTGCAACAAATAACGCGACACAGACAACAGCAGCCGCAGGAGCAACAACACAGCAGCCAGCGGCAGCCAATAACGCAACAACAAAGACACAGCAGTCAACACAGCCAAACATTGACGTTGACAAAGTAAAGTCAGAAGCAGTATCTGCTTTGCTTAAAGAGTTGGGCTATGAGGATGTCGAAGCGTTGAAAACTGTAACGACAAAAGCAAAAGCAGAAGAGGACGCAAAGAAGTCCGATTTAGAGAAGAAAGATGAAGCCTTAACAGCAATGACGAGACAGCTTGCAACAGAAAGGGAAGCCCGTATCGTTGCAGAAGCAAAGAACGCGGCAATTAAATTAGGCGCAAAGCCGGAGCTTGTTGATGACCTTGTAATTGTAGCAAAAGCAAAAGTAACAAAAGACAAGGATATCAATGCAGTCATTACAGAGATTAAAGACAGCACTGTCGGTAATGTTTACTTTGTAAAAGATGATAACACAAACCCGGCAGGAGCCGGAACCGTCACACGTGGTCAGGTTCATAAGAAAGCAACCACACAGCAGGCAGCACAGAACAACAACAACGCTGCAGACGGTGACGATGAAGCACATGCGGGAACAATGGCAGCAAGGCTGCTTGCTAAACGTAAGACAGCCAAGAAAGGCTATTATTTCAAATAAATCACAGGGGGTATATAGTTATGTTGAATAGAACCGGTGTAAAGAAAGAAACAATCGGCGCAGGTACTCAGATTCTTGCTGATGTAAACCTGCAGCATAGCGTCGGTATCGTCATTAAAAAGGGCGAGGGTACTGACGTAAACGGACGTAAAATCGTCAAGGCAGGAACGCCAATGAAAGGCAGCCTGCAGGCTAGAACTACAGAGTTTACAGTAGCGAAACCCGGCGAGACATCTGTAGGCGTATTATTGCACGACGTTGACACAACAGACGGCAAAGCAAACGGCACACTGCTTGACTTTGGTTTTGTAGATGTTGCAAAGGTTGATAAGACTGTCGCAGCTAATTACGCAACTTTAACAATGCCAAGCATGATTCAGCTTATTAAATAAGAAAGGGGGTTTACTGGATATGAGTATTTATGATTTGATTATCAGTAGCGAAATCGCTGCATATTGGGAACTGTTCACAGAACAGGACGCTCCTTACTTTGGTGAGGAACTTTTTCCAGACGATAAGAAGTTAGGTCTGGAACTTAAATGGCTCAAAGGTTCAAACGGCTTACCTGTCGTTTTGAAGGCATCTTCATTTGATGCTGCTGCAGTACCTAGAGCACGTATCGGATTCGAGAAGATGAGTGCAGATATGCCATTCTTCAAAGAGTCTTTGTACATTGACGAGGAATTGCGTCAGGAGCTTAATAAGGTTATTGAGTCCGGCAATCAGGCATATATCGATGCCGTTGTAAATCGTATCTTTAACGATGAGATGTCATTGCTCAGAGGTGCAGCTGCACAGCGTGAGCGTATGAGAATGATGGCACTTACTACAGGTACTATCGTAATGACTTCCAACGGTCAGGTTTACGAGTACGACTACGGTATGCCAAATGACCACAAGGTCAATGCCGTGAAGTCATGGAGTGACCCGACAGCACCAATCCTTGAGGATATCCGTAAAGGTATCGCAAAGATTCAGGACGACACAGGCGTAACTGTAAAGCGTGCCGTATGTTCTTCTAAGGTGTTCGGCTACATGAGAGCCAACAACGAAATCAAGTCGGCTATCATGGTTATCACTAACGGAGTCGGCTGGGTATCTGATTCTAAGTTGAAGCAGTTCATCAAGGACGAACTTGATATCGAAGTCGTTACAAACAACAAGAAATACAAGGACGAGAGCAACGCCACACAGCGCTATGTGGAAGATGATATCTTTGTTATGTTCCCTGAGGGCGAGCTTGGTCGTACATGGTTCGGAACTACTCCGGAAGAGTCTGACCTTATGTCTGGCGCTGCTGACAATGTCACTATCACCGATACAGGTGTAGCAATTACCACAATGCGTAAGACTGACCCTGTACAGGTTGAGACAAAAGTCACACAGATTTGTCTGCCTGACTTCCCAACCGCCGACCAGATTTATGTTCTTTCTACAGAACAGGGCTAAAAGGTGGTGAGTCGATATGGGTATGGTAACAGCAAGACGCGGCGAGCACTTTGTAAAAGTATCGCGTAAGACGTTCGAGAACTCATTATCGAAAATCGGATACGTTGAGTGCGGGGAAGTGGAAACACAACCCGCACAGCGTTTATCTGATTTTGATATTGATGTAAATGGTACAGCAAACACCGACACGGTGACCGCTGACCCGGTGAACACTGACACAGTGCCAACAGATACAGCGAGCGCTGACACGGTGACAGATGATGAAATCAACACGACACCAATTTCGGAAATGAATAAGGAAATGCTTTTACAGTATGCAAGTGTAAACGGTATTGATTTACAGGACGCAACAACGGTTAGAGATATCCGCAAAGTGATTCAGGCACATGTAAAAGCAAGCAAAATGCAATAAAGGAGCTGGTCGATATGGATAAACTCAAACTTTTAAGGTTCAACCTTAGAGAGTCACAATGTCCATACTTCGACGACGACGAGCTGCAGATGCTTCTTGATAGAAACGCGGGCGACGTGGACGCCGCAAGCTATGAGGGTCTTATCATGAAAGCAGAGTCAACAGGCTTGAGCGTGTCTGGTCTAACGACAAAGGACAGCTCAAGCTATTTTAAAATGCTCGCGTCGAAGTATGTGGAGACTAACACGGGGGTGCTGCAATGAGCATACAGAAATGTTTACAAGGTGAATTGCATAAGATAACACGTGAGATAAATCAGTACGGCGAGAATTATGTTTTTTGGCGTGATGATGTCGATAAGTATGGAGAACCAACAGGCACCACACGCAATATCGCGGATGTAAAAGGTATATTCCATACTGAACGTTCTTACGTATCAAAAAACGCAAGCGATGCAACGACAACGCACGCAACAGGCACACCGATGATACTGGCACGATATGACGACGCTAAGGACATAAAGCCCGCGGATTGGCTTACAATTAACGGCAAAACGTTCAAAGTTGTTGACGTAAACAATATTATGGAATATAATATAGTTGTGAACATTTCATTGGATGAGGTGGTTACGGATGGCAGGGATTAAGTTCGATGCAAATGAATTATTATCGTATTTAGATAATGCAAATGCAAGAGCAAACACCGCAGTAGAGCTTTACGCGAACGAGGGCACAAAAGTCATGGAGAATTATGCAAAGCGTAACAGACCATGGACAGACCGAACAGGACACGCCCGCCAGCGGTTGCATGGCTGGATAGAACGCACGCCGAAAGGTGTAAAGATTAACATAGGACACGGCGTGGACTATGGTTATTATCTGGAAATGTGTCACCAGCGTAGATTTGAAATTCTAAACCCTACCGTAAACGCTTGCTCTGCGAAAATCATCAGCGGATATAAAGGGCTTTTAAAGGAGATATTTAAGAAATGAGCATACTAAGCAACATACGCGACGCGATACAGGATGACGGCATCGATTGCTTTTACCCGTCGCAACACGTCGGCAAATGCACAAAGGAATATGTTGTCGTAAAGACTGGCGGAACTGTCAGCGAGACAAATGTATCAAGCGAGAGACCTGTTTACACGCTTATGTGTTACGTCCCCGCGAATAAATACAGCCGCTTAGAGTCAATGATTTACGATGTAAAGCAGAGCATGAAAAAGGTTTTTCCTTTGGTGCGATATGTTGGAAATGAGACGGCAAGCTTTTACGATGAGGATATTGATGGTCACATGATTAGCTTTCAGTATCAGGGCTGTCGAAAGGTAACAAATTGGTAACATAATGAAATAGCATATATACGAAATAGAATGGGGGTATAATAAAATGGCAAATACAAAGAAAAGAGCTGTCGGCGTTGCTACTATTGATGTCGAGCTGGTTGTAGTAAGAACAAAGGCAAAAAATGGCGACACCACAGAGATTGCTGTAGATACAGCGAACAAAGTAGAGGTAGAACCACAGACAGAAGACACCGACGCGGTCAAGCTTGTAAAGAAGAACAAAGTTATCGCACAGAAGTTGGGTACGTCAATCGTAACCGGAAACCAGATTACTTTGACCGATAACGTGTTTATCCCTGAGCTTGTAAAAATCTTTCAGGGTGGTACAATCACACCGAACGGGGAAGATAACAAATATCCGACATATACGCCGCCTGTAGCTGGTAGCACAGACAAGGGCGAAGTATTCGAAATGGATATCTATTCTGCTGTATACGATGCAGCCGGACTGATTGACAAGTACGAGAAGATTACATACCCGAACTGTCAGGGATTGCCAATCTCAATGAGTACAGAGGATGGCACTTTCCGTGTACCAGAGTATACAATCAACTCAGCACCGAAGACTGGCGAAGCGCCTTATACAATCACTTATGTGGATGCATTGCCAGACTTTACATCTGCAGAAGCATGAACAGAACAGGAGACGCCGCAAAGCGTCTCCGATGAATTGAAGAATGTTGACGTTTCAACGCTCAAAAAGAGCGCACGTACTACAAATAAATAGAAAGGAGATATAGTATATGAACTATAACGACAACACAAACAACAACAACAACGTAATCAACGCGGGGGGATATTTCGCAGGCTCTGTGCCTGTAAATACACCGGACACCATGGCAAACCCTCATCCAATGGCACAGACAGCAGCACAGCACGTGCAGGCGGTAAATATGCCGCATGTAACTTCTATCGCTGATTTACAGGCATATGGCGCTGGTCAGATTGTAGAATTGCCACCATTCGCAGAGGGTCAGCCATTCTTCGCACGTTTGAAAAGACCGTCATTGTTAGGTCTTGTAAAGCATGGAAAGATTCCAAACGAGTTACTTGTAAAAGCTAATTCTCTTTTTGTATCTGCAGGCGCAGGCTTAGACCCTGACGAAGCCGATATGATGTCACAGATGTTCGATGTTCTTTACGTGTTGGCAAGTGAGACACTTGTTGAGCCAAGCATGAAAGACTTAGAAAATGCTGGTGTTGAGTTGACCGATGAGCAGCTTATGTTCTTATTTACATACGGTCAGCAGGGGGTGCGTGCTCTCAGCAACTTTCGTACAGAGTAGCAAAGTCGAAAGCGTTATAGCAATGGCGAAGCAGTATGGTTGTCGTCCAAGTACTGTATTAGGACTGGACGACGACTATACTGCTTTTTGTTTTGATGAAGCATGTAATTGCATTGCGTATCATCTTATGAACGAAGAGGAAGCAAACTATCGGGAATTTGATGAGAAAGGAGAGAGAAAGAAGAATCATTATAAGAGCTTTTCGGATTTGTATAAGCAATTCAACTAGACCGAAAAGCTCCAACGGGGGTGTTTAGAAAATGGCAATAAATGTGGGAAGTGCGGTTGCGTATTTAGAGCTTGACACGTCTAAATTTTCCGGCGGCTTTAAGTCTGCACTGACAGACTTAAAGACATTTGCCGACAATACAAGCTCCGTAAATACAAAAATGAAAGCCCTGTCATCATCATTCAGCAGCGTAGGCAGTACGCTCACTAAGAGCGTTACGACGCCGCTTGTTGGTATTGCTGCCGCTGGTGTAAAGACGGCATCGAATTTCCAGTCTGCTATGTCACAGGTTGCGGCAACAATGGGCACAACGTCCGACAAGATACAAGACCTTAACAAGTTCGCGCAGAAGATGGGAGCAACGACGGCGTTTTCAGCAACAGAAGCAGCGGAAGGTCTTAACATTCTAGCGCAGTCAGGTCTTAACGCACAGGAGCAGATGGCAACACTGCCGAACGTGTTAAACCTTGCCGCAGCCGGACAGATTAGCATGGGCGACGCTGCATCGTATACGGTCGGCGCAATCAAAGGCTTCGGCGATTCTGTCGAAAATGCACAGAAATATGTTGACCTCATCGCGAAAGGCGCAACGCTTGCGAATACGAACGTACAAGGATTAGGTGAAGCACTGTCCGGCGTATCATCAACCGCAAAGGTTTACGGACAGAATGCAGAGAGTACGACAAAGAGCTTGCTTAGATTGGCAGAGCAGAATGTCACAGGTGCAGAAGCTGCAACGGCATTAAGTCGTGCAATGATGGATATTTACACACCAACAACAAGTGCAAAAAAAGCCCTTGACGCGTTGGGTGTTTCTGCGTACGATAGTTCAGGAAATGCGCGAGACTTTAACACGATTGTCGATGAGTTGAACGGGGCACTGTCAACGATGACAGACGCGCAAAAGTCGGCATATGAAAATACTATCTTTACGACCTACGGTATGAACGCATACAATAAGATGGTATCGACAACGTCCGAAAAGCTTGACCAGTTTGATAAGGGATTGGCAAAAGCAAGTGACGAAATGAACGGGCAGGGTTCCGCTGCACAACAGGCAAAGGAACAGCTCAACAACCTCAAAGGTTCTTTAACGCTGTTGAAGTCTGCCGTAGAGGGCTTGCTCATTGCGGTGGGTGATAGGTTCGTACCATTTCTGACAAAGGCTGCTGATAAAGTATCGGAGCTGGTAACGAAATTTAACGAATTATCTGATGAACAAAAAGACCAAGTAGTCAAATTCGGATTGATTGCGGCTGCTATCGGTCCGGTTCTCCTGATAATGTCTAAGGTCGTTCTTGCCGTAAATAACGTGGTTATGGCATTCGGTAAGATAAAAACCCTAGGCGCAGCGTTTACGGGTCTCAGCGCGCCGATTATCGCTATTACAGCTATAATAGCAGCTCTTGCAGCGTCTTTCGTATACTTGTGGAAGACAAGCGAAGACTTTAGAGATAAAGTCACTGGCATCTTTGATGATGTAAAAAATAAATTCGATACATTCCAAAAGGCTGTTGTTGAAAAACTCAACTCGCTCGGCTTTGATTTTGAAGACATTGGCGACGTAATCAAAGCAGCATGGGACACAATCGCCAACGTTATTATGTCCCCGATTATTACGAACGCGCTGGAGTTGTTATCGAACTCAATAGGAGACGCGCTTAATATCATCCTTGATATTGTCAGCGCAATTACGGCGGCATTTTCTGGCGATTGGTCCGGCGTAAAAGAATCACTCGGCAACCTTGCCAGTGATATATATAAGATGTTTCAGGAATTGCCATCGCAAATCCTGTCACTTGTCGGAGACTTAGGCGCTAACATTTTGAAGGCGTTAGGACTTGAAGAGCACCGTTACGGGCATTTTTGACGCGGGTAGTAATCTAATCGGCAACGTGCTTGGAACAGCCGTACAGGGCTTTATGGACTTGCTGGCGGGTGCTGCAAGCAGTGTCGGCACTCTGTTTACGACAGTGTTTAACGTAGTGCAGAGCTTGGCGGGCGTCTTTGAGTCGCTTGCATCTGGTGATATCGGCGGAGTGTTTACGAACCTCTTTAATGCTATCGGAAGCGTATTGTCTGCAATCCCGAACCTCATTGGTGACGCGTTTGCAACAATCGGAAATATCGGCGCAACATTGTTATCAGCGTTAGGACTTGACGGGGCAGCCACGGCGTTCCAGTCGTTCTTTGATATGATTGCGTCAGGCTTTGGAAGTATCGGCGATTTCATGACGAACTTTGGTGATAACTTGGCAACATTTTTCACTGAGATTATACCATCAATATTCGGCAGCATTGGCGATTTCTTTGCAAATATAGGGGCGTCAATTGGTTCATTCTTTACAGAGACAATACCTAACGCTTGGAACACATTTGTCACTGAGACATTACCAGCCGTAGGCGAGTATATCGCTGGTATACCTGCAAAAATTGCAGAATTGCTCGGATATATCCTTGGTTCTATTGTTGGTTTTCTTGCGTCATTGCCGGAGAGATTCATGAACGCTTTGACATTGTTGTGGGAAACCATTACAACGTGGTTTGATAATGCAGTTGCGTTCATTGAAAACTTGCCATCAACGATTATGTCGATTTTGGCTGGTCTGTGGGATAGTTTGACAACGTGGTTCAGTGACCTCGGCAATAAAGCTTCCGAAGCTGGGCAGAATTTCGTAGATTCATTTGTTGAATGGATTAAGGGATTGCCAGAGCGTATTAAAAACAAGTTTGAAGAAATTATCACAGCAATTGCTCAGTGGGGCACTGACATGCGTGATAAGATGAGTGAGAAGATTGAGGGTCTTATTTCTGACTTGAAATCTGTAAACTTGTTAGAGGTCGGCAAGAGTATCATGAAGAGCCTGTGGAAAGGCTTGAAAGATACTTGGAAGAGTGTCAAAAAGTGGTTCGGTGGATTGTGGGATAGTTTTAAATCAGGCTTTACAGCTGGATTTGATGACACCTCATCGGTTAGAGCAACAGCATTATCTGTTGACGGAAGCCACCGCAACGGACTCAGCTACGTACCGTGGGACGGTTACCGCGCAGAGTTACACAAAGGCGAGCGCGTATTGACAAAAGAACAGGCGGCAGAGTATAATAAGGGTAACGGCAACAGTGGCGGAGATACATTTGTATTCTATAACACAAAGCCAGACCCGTATGAATACAGCCGACAGATGAAGCGTTCAAAGCGTGAGCTTGCTTATAATCTGTAAAAGTTTACACGTGGCTCATGGGTTTTCCATGAGCCATATTTTTATAAAATAGAAAGGAGTTATACTATGATAAATGAGATTGCAATTGGAAACGGCACGGGCAACAGTGTGACAATTGGAAATGACCCGGCGAAAGATTATGATTTTGTACTTGACTCAGTTGATTGGGACACACCAGCCGTAACGATGAACACGTGCCACATACCGAATCAGCTTGGTGCGTCGTTGAATGGAGTGACTGTCGGAACACGTAAACCTATGATTGCTGGCTATGTGGTTGCGAATACAAAAAAAATTGACATGACGGGATTGACATGGGAAGAATATTATAAGAAGCAGCTTGAAATGATAGAAGCAAACAAGGAAAAACTTAACAGCATTATATCCGTGATGCGTGATGTCGTTATCCGGGCAAACAATTATGTGCTTGACGGAAGACCATCATTGCCACCAAAGTACGCCACGGACGAAAAAAGAAATAACGAAGTAATGTGTTATTTCGAGTTGAATTTTGAATGTTTTAATCCACTTTTTCACACAGAAGTATCAGATAAGTTAGAAATGCCTAACCCTAATACAGAATATACTGTAAACAATGATGGGCAGGCAACTATCGGTATGCGTATCGCAATAGATTTTACAGGCACGGTGGAAAAGCCAACTTTTACAAATGCTATACACAATGAAACAGTAAAAGTGGAGAAGACATTTTCG
>OLZQ01001237.1_pt1 | contig 10439 bp, 9 predicted proteins | sample 1644511 | NCBI WGS metagenome assembly OLZQ01 (sample SAMEA103958132, study PRJEB25191) | human gut metagenome | biome: human-associated habitat [ENVO:00009003]; feature: intestine environment [ENVO:2100002]; material: feces | place: Germany | collected 2013/2015 | reverse complement strand
TGGAACAGTTAAGGGGCAGGAAGAAGATCCTGGAAAATGAGATCCGTATGGAAATGGCTCAAAAGCAGCAGAAACGTGAAAAACTTGAGCAGGAAGTATCTTTTGTCTGGCGTGATGTACATCATCTGGAAGAAGAACTGGAACGTGTAGAAGAAGAACTTGCGTATCGGCTGGAAAAGGAAGAAGAAAAGAAAAAAGAGCGCCAGAGGGAAGAAGAACATGGAAAAGGTGTCATGGATGAGATTCGTCCGGAAAAATGGAGGATCCATCCAATGGAGCTTCTGGTGTTTGCACTGGTTATTGTGATTGCAGTCATCTTGTTCTCGAAACCGTGGAATTATCTGATCGCTATTGTGTTATTCCTTGCGTTCGGCTTATATATATGGAACCGGATGAAAGTTGGAAAAAAACAGGTAAAAACAGAGCCAGAGATTATCCTTGAAGAGATCACGCAGGAAGAGGAGAAAGTTCCGATAGAGAAGTTACGCTGGGAGAAATCGCATATTACAGCGGAATTAAAAGAGAAGAGAATTCAGTATGACAACCTGGGAGAACAGCTCGCGGAACTGGATGAAGTTAATGAGCGTTCCAGGGAATATGAGATGAAACGCCAGGCGGTCCAGATGGCGGCAGATCATCTGGAACAGTTGTCAGAGGAGATGCGGGGATATCTAAAAAGAGATCTGAATGAGAAAGCGTCATCATTCATCTGTGAGATCACAGGTGGAAAATATAAAAAGCTTGTGACAGATGAAAAACTTCATGTATCGCTTATGACAGATGAAAAGAGAGTAGAGATTGAACAGGTAAGTCGTGGAACGGTAGAACAGGTCTATCTGGCACTCCGTATGGCAGTGGGAGAGCTTTTATGTGAGGAAGAGATGCCGGTGATACTGGATGATGCATTTGCATATTATGATGAGGAGAGAATGCTTCAGACACTCAGATGGTTGAAAGAACATAAGAAACAAGTGATCATATTTACCTGTCAGACGAGAGAAGAACAGGTGATGAAAGAAGCCGGACTTGTTTATCACAAGATAGAACTTTAAAAAAATGCTGTCGGGAAATTCCCGGCAGCATTTTTTAATCACGTGCATTCGTAAGGAGCTGCCCGTGGCAGGTCCTGTAGATACTATTAAATCTCTTCACCATTTTTATACTTATTGACAACATTCTGAATTCTTTCGATAGGATTCAGGATACTGCTGATAGAACCATCGTGGTTAAGAGTGTCGATCACGAGGGCAATATATTTGCTCATATCACAGTTAATATAATATGGACGTTCCAGAAGTTCAGGTGTCTGGTAGATCAGGTTGGTAGTCAGAACAGCGTCTAAGATACCTTCTTCATATGCCTGGTCGAATTTCTCCAGACCGTTTGTGAACAGACCGAATGTAGCAGCGCAGAAGATACGTTTTGCTTTGCGCTGTTTTAACTGGCGGGCAACGTCTAACATACTGTCACCGGAAGAAATCATGTCATCAAGAATGATCACATCTTTTCCTTCTACGGAAGATCCAAGGAACTCATGAGCAACGATCGGGTTACGGCCGTCTACCACACGTGAGAAGTCACGGCGTTTGTAGAACATACCCATATCAAGGTTCAGTACGTTGGCAAGATAAATTGCACGTCCTGTAGCACCTTCATCCGGGCTGATTGCCATCATGTGATCGCTGTCGATCTGAAGGTCTTTGAAGGTACGGAGAAGACCTTTGACGAACTGGTATGTCGGACGGATTGTTTCGAATCCGTTTAATGGAATCGCATTCTGTACACGAGGATCGTGAGCATCAAATGTGATGATATTGTCAACACCCATACGGACAAGCTCCTGAAGAGCGAGTGCGCAGTCCAGAGATTCACGACTGCTTCTCTTGTGCTGACGGCTTTCATATAAGAATGGCATAATGACGTTAATACGACGTCCTTTTCCACCTACTGCTGCAATAATACGTTTCAAGTTCTGATAATGATCGTCAGGGGACATATGGTTAATATTTCCTGTCAGGGAATATGTCAGGCTGTAGTTACATACATCGACCATAAGATAAAGATCTTTACCACGAACGGATTCATTAATAATACCTTTTGCTTCACCTGAACCAAAACGTGGAACTTTTGCATCGATTAAGTAAGTGTCTTTCTCATAGCCTATGAAAGCGACATCGTTCTTATGAATATGTCCATCTTCCTTTCTCCATTTTACGAGATAATCATTTACTTTTGCTCCCATCTCTGTACAACCGTCAAGAGCGATCAGTCCAAGTGCTCCTACCGGTATATTCTCAAGATTACGATCGTTACGGCGTAACATCATTAGTACCTCCCAGGTTTAATAATTTTTTTTGGATACGGATATCGTCACCGGTAATACGCAGAATTGTATAATTACTGCTGATTCGTGAGAATGTCCGTTCCGAGTAGATTGATTTTATATCCTCCAATGCAAGGTTGGTAGATATTATGGTTGATTTCTGCCTTAATATGCGTTCATTCAGACAAATGAACAACTGGGATACAGTAAATGAATTCGGCAGTTCTGTACCCAGATCATCAATGATCAGCAAGTCACAGTCATAGATGTGTTCAAATACATCAGAATCCTTGTCCTGTCTTTTACCAAATGTATTCTCTGCAAGGATATCAAAAAGTCCGGCTGCTGTAAAGTAAATAACGGAATAAGCGGAATCCATTAATTCTTTTGCGATGCAGTGAGAAAGAAAAGTCTTTCCGACACCGGTATCTCCATACAGTAGTATGTTATGAAATTCTTTAGAAAATGTATCTACGAAGTTGTGACAGACATTTAATGCAGTTTCCATTGATTCCAGAGAAGAACGTCCGGTAAGCGGATCGATATGATTCCTGGAATAATAGGACAGAGAACAGGTTGAAAAGTTCTCTTTGTCAAGGATATCTTTGAGATTAGATTGCGTATATAAATAATCCACAATCGCTTTTTTGAAACAGTGACATTTATGTGTGCCAATATAACCGGTATCTTTACAATCCGGACACTGATAGTGTAATTCAAGGTAATTGGCAGGAAGACCATGTGCTTTTAATAAAGCCGGCTTTCTGGCGGAGAGTTCTTTGAGCTCTGATTTTAAAGAAGAAAGAGCAGTCTGATCTCCGTCCAGAAGCAGTCTTGCCTTTTTAACACTTAAAGAGGAGATGGAATGATCCACTTCCTCTAATTCGGGAATGAGGGCGTATGCCTTCTCATAGCGTTTTCTGAGTTGAAACTCATTATCCAGTTGTTTTTGTTCATAAGTACGCATTAAATGATCGTACTGAGAATTGGAAAGTGCCATGTTATGGAAAACTCCTCTGCATTCGCATAATAGAATCTGATATGTATACTTTATTGCTGAACCAGACGACGTTCCAGATCATTCATGTCATAAGAACGTCCGTCGAAATTGTTGAACTTATTGTTCTGGTTAATTGCAGGCTTCTGTGCCTGTTGCTGTCTTTTGCGTTCCTTTGCGAGCTCTTTCGCACGTTCCTTCTCTTTGCGATAATCAGCATCTACCGCATCGATATCTTTTAACTGACGGACATTCTTGTCCTTCCAGCGCTTCAGAATGGAATCGGTATAGTCAAAACTTGGCTGATGAATGGCATTCATCGTACGGTCACATGCTTCAAGGATTACTTCCAGAGCAAAACCATATTCTTCTGACCATTTGCGGATATAGGCAATCTCAGAAGCGGCAGGACCGCGACCCTTAATCCCATATGCATTCAGGACGCAATAACAGTTCTTATTATAAAGAAATGAACTTGTCTTGGCAAGATTCACAGTTGTTATGTTTTCTTCATGCCATGATAAGGCCACCTTATTAATATAATGCATACTCTTGTGACCATTTTCGACACAATATTCGATCAGATACTCAATAAGTTCAGCTGACATATTCAGTGTGTCATAAAAATAAGTAATCTGGTCAATATCAGTAGCGGAAAGTGTCTTGCCGAGATACTGTTCGGCAACAAAGAGTAATTCTTTGAATTCTGCACGTTCCTTACGGCTACGGTACTGCTGTATATTTGTTGTAGATGCCGAAACCGCAGAAACAGGGGCTTCGACAGAATCAACAGGGTAATCCATCTGATTCGTCATAGATGGAACGGACGCAGTCATATAGCCGGACTGTACATCGTGTAATTCGGAAGTTGGTACGGATGAACGGACCGTACTTTGCGGAGTCGGATCATCCGGAGTGTCATCCAGATAATCAAGGAGTCCTTCACTCTTCCAGTATCTTAATGCGCGGAGTACATCCTTCTCTGTGCACTCGAGCAGATCAGCCAGCTCGGAAACAGAAAGACATACGGAGGACTGATTCATATGACGGAGAAGCAGGAGATATACTTTGACATATTCTCCATTGGCTCTGACCATATACTGGTCGATAAATTCATTGTCCAGTACAGTCGCGTTCGTCTGTACATACTTCGTAAGTTTTAATTCCTTCATAATAATTCCCCGTCCTCCCCAGAACTTTTTGTATCTTTCGTTTCATCGTAGACACATTATAGCACCGGGAAGACGGGGAAAAAAGAAATTTTTGAGTCAAAATCCGACTTTTTTGTGGATAAAATTGTGTGGATAATGTGGATAACTAGTGTTTAAGCAGGTTTTCCCCAATGTTTACAACGTTTCCGGCTCCCATAGTTATCAACACATCTCCCTTCTGGCACTTGTCCAGACAGAAGTTTTCAATCTCTTCAAAGCTTGGGAAATAGTAAGCATCGCATCCTTTTTTCTTTAATTCTTCTGCGATCATCTCAGAAGACATGCCCAGAGTATCTGTCTCACGGGCAGCGTAGATGTCTGCGAGGATCACATGATCGGCATGTGTCAGGGCATCTACAAATTCAGGGAATAATGCTTTGGTACGTGTATAAGTATGTGGCTGGAAGATGCACCATATTTCTTTGTGCGGATATTCCTTGGCCGCTGTTAAAGTTGCATTGATCTCTGTTGGGTGATGAGCATAATCATCAATGACAGTAACTCCATTAACTTCACCTTTATATTCGAAACGACGGTCTGTGCCGTGGAACGATTTCAGTCCTTCTTTGATCTTGGTAAATGGAACTCCGAGAAGGTCTGCAACGGCAATGGCTGATAATGCATTGGATACATTATGATCTCCATTCACCGATAATGAGATACGGTCGATAAATTCACCGGATTTTACCAGATCGAAAGAGGCCTCTCCCTTCTTATCATGAAGGATATTGGTTGCACTGTAGTCAAGAGAGCTGTCATTACCGTAACGGATCACGCGGCAGTCAAGGTCAGCAGTGATCTCTTCAAGATCAGGAATGTTGTCGTTGATAACAAGTGTTCCATCCTTTGGAAGTAATTTCGCAAAGCGGTGGAAAGAATTACGGATATCAGCCAGGTCTTTGAAGAAATCCAGATGATCTTCGTCAATATTCAGGATTACGCCGATCTTCGGGAAGAAATGCAGGAAACTGTTCGTATATTCACAGGCTTCTGTGACAAAATATTCAGAATTACCTACACGGATGTTACCGCCGATAGCCTTTAAGATGCCGCCGACAGAGATGGTAGGATCCAGTTCTCCGGCAAGTAAAATGTGTGACAGCATAGAAGTTGTCGTTGTCTTGCCGTGGGTACCGGAAATTGCGATCGGTACATCATAGTTGGTCATTAACTGTCCGAGCAGTTCTGCACGGGTCAGCATAGGAAGATTCTGTTTTACAGCTTCTGCGAATTCTTCGTTATCAGGATGAATTGCGGCAGTATATACAACAACATCGATGCCGGAAATAATATTAGAAGCTTTCTGTCCGTAGAATACTTTGGCCCCCAGCTTTTCCAGATGATCTGTGAGGGCGGATTCTTTATTATCAGATCCGGAAATAGTGAAACCTTCTTTTAAAAGTATCTCGGCAAGACCACTCATGCTGATACCGCCGATTCCGATAAAGTGTACGTGTACAGGTTTTTCAAAATTAATTTTATACATAATATACCATCCTTTTTTAATAATATAGGTAAAAAGATCATCATAAAAACTACATGTTCTTCATATTATTATAAACATATATCAAAAAAAATCCAAGTCGTAAGTTTTTGTAATAATTTAACAAAAAGTTTGCGAAAATCGAAAAAAAACTGTAAAAATTGTTAGCTACGTAAGAAGAAGTATGGTATAATAGAAAAAGCAAGACTACTGAGAAGGGGTGATGACATGAGAAAGAAGGAAATGATAGCAATGCTGCTGGCAGGAGGACAGGGCAGCAGACTTGGAGTCCTCACAGCAAAAGTTGCAAAACCTGCCGTTGCATTTGGAGGTAAATATCGCATTATTGACTTTCCACTCAGCAACTGCATTAATTCAGGAATTGATACGGTGGGTGTATTGACCCAGTATCAGCCATTGAGATTGAATGCGCATATAGGAATCGGTATTCCCTGGGATCTTGACAGGAATTACGGAGGAGTAACGGTTCTTCCACCATATGAGAGAAGCGGAAGCAGTGAATGGTATTCCGGAACTGCGAACGCAATTTATCAGAATCTGGATTATATGGAGCAGTTTGATCCGGATTATGTACTGATCTTATCAGGGGATCACATTTATAAAATGGACTATGAAGTAATGCTGGATTATCATAAGGCGAATAACGCAGACGTGACGATTGCGGCAATGCCGGTGCCGATGGAAGAGGCAAGCCGTTTCGGTATTGTTATCGCAGATGAAGATGGAAGGATTCAGGAATTCCAGGAAAAACCTGCGGAACCAAAGAGTAATCTGGCATCTATGGGAATTTATATATTCTCATGGAAAGTCCTGAAGGAAGCGTTGGAGACATTGAAGGACGAGCCTGGTTGTGACTTCGGAAAGCATATCATTCCATATTGTCACAATAAAGGCGAGAGATTGTTCGCATATGAATATAACGGTTACTGGAAAGATGTCGGAACACTGGGATCTTACTGGGAAGCCAATATGGAACTGATCGATATCATACCGGAGTTCAATTTATATGAAGAATTCTGGAAGATATATACCAACAGTGAGATCCTGCCGCCACAGTATATTTCGGCACAGTCAGTGATTGAGAGAAGTATTATCTGTAACGGTGCGGAAGTATATGGTGAAGTACATAACAGTATTATCGGATCCGGAGTTATTATAGGAGAAGGATCCGTGATCAGGGATTCTATTATCATGAAAGATACCAGGGTTGGTAAGAATTGTGTCATGGACAAGGCAATCATTGCAGAAAATTGCCTGGTTGGGGATAATACTACATTTGGCATCGGAAGTGATATACCGAACAAATTAAAACCGGCAATTTATTCATTTGGCCTGGTTGCCGTGGGTGAAAAATCTGTAATACCGGATGGAGTGCAGATTGGAAAGAACACTGCTATCAGTGGAGTAACATCCAAAGAAGATTACCCGAATGGAGTACTGGAAAGTGGAGAAACATTGATAAAGGCAGGTGAACGAGCATGAGAGCAGTAGGAATTATTTTAGCAGGTGGTAACAGCAATAAGATGCGTGAACTGACACATAAAAGAGCAGTGGCAGCAATGCCGATCGCCGGAAGTTACAGAGCGATTGACTTTGCACTCAGTAATATGTCAAACTCTCATATTCAGAAGGTGGCAGTTCTGACACAGTACAATGCCCGTTCGTTGAATGAACATCTGAATTCTTCAAAATGGTGGGATTTCGGAAGAAAGCAGGGGGGATTATATGTATTTACCCCGACGATCACCGCAGAGAACGGATACTGGTACCGCGGAACAGCAGACGCAATTTATCAGAATCTGGATTTCTTAAAGAGATGTCACGAACCTTACGTAATCATTACATCCGGTGATGCTGTATATAAGATGGATTATAACAAAGTACTGGAATATCACATTGCAAAGAAAGCGGATATTACAGTGGTATGCAAAGAACTTGGTCCGAACGAAGACGCAAGCCGTTTCGGAACGATCAAGATGAATGATTCGATGCGTATTGAAGAGTTCGAGGAAAAGCCGATGGTGGCACAGTCACAGATTGTATCGACAGGTATCTATGTAATCAGAAGACGCCAGCTGATCGATCTGATTGAACATTGCGCAGAAGATGACAGACATGATTTTGTGACCGATATTCTTATCAGATATAAGAATCTGAAGAAAAGATTACTGGAGCAACATTTCAACAGTGGATGCATATTATCAGACGAATATGGATTTCCTGAAACCGGAAGTACGTGAGTATTTCTTCCGGACACAGCCGGGTATTTATTCCAAGGTCAGCGACTTGCCGCCGGCAAAATACAACCCGGGATCTATGGTTAAGAACAGCCTTGTGGCGAGTGGAAGTATCATTAATGGTACAGTCGAGAATTCGATTCTTTTCAAGAAGACATTCGTGGGGAACAACTGTGTCATTAAGAATTCCATTATTCTGAATGATGTCTATCTCGGAGACAATGCATATATTGAGAACTGTATTGTAGAAAGCAGGGATACGATCCGGGCAAACACACGCTATGTTGGTGAAAATGGTGTGAAGGTAGTCGTAGAAAAAAATGAGAGGTATGCACTTTAAGAAAAAGCAGTGCAAAGGCTAGAAGAAAGGGGCTAGAACAACATGCAGATTACAGATGTACGAGTACGTAAAGTAGCAAAGGAGGGCAAGCTGAAAGCTGTCGTTTCCATTACCATGGATGAGGAATTTGTGGTACACGATATTAAGGTGATTGAAGGAGAAAAAGGACTCTTTATCGCAATGCCAAGCAAGAAAGCATTGGATGGAGAGTATAGAGATATTGCGCATCCAATCAACTCAGGAACAAGAGAGCGCATTCAGAATATTATCCTTGAGAAATATGAAGAAGCTCTGACTGAGGATGTAGCAGAAGCATAGAGGGCATATGTATCGGCGAAAAAGAGGAGTGGGAATTTCCCGCTCCTCTTTTTAGGATAACTGAATTATGCCGGATCGGCCTCTAATTGAAAATGCATCGCCTTGTGTGTGACCGGATGTTTGAAATCGAGCTTATAAGCACACAATCGGATTGTCTGCCATCCTTTATTGCCGGTAAGCTCCGGGTTATATTTTGTATCTCCGACGATCGGGCATCCAATGGAGGCAAGCTGCACACGGATCTGGTGATGACGTCCGGTGTCCAGATGAATCTCAAGTTCGGTCTCGTGACATTCCTGACTTTGCGAAGACAGAGAGACATCAACAGAGGAAGAGCTGCCGGAAACAATTGAAAACAACCGGCCATGGTCAGGAACAGTATCATAATGCAGCCGTGCAATCTTCGCTCCGTTTTCCTTTGCAGAACAGATTCGGGAAGTGTTCGTCCGGGCATCTTTGATAATCCTCGAGTGTTCCTTCTTTCTCGGAAGGCGCATTGGTGACAAGCGCGCGGTAATATTTCCCGAATCCCTGATTCTGTAACTGCTTATTCAGATCTTTTGCAGCAGCCGGAGTCTTGGCAAAGACAAGGATTCCGGCAACGGGCTGGTCGAGTCTGTGGATGACGGCAAGGTAAGGCTCAGCAGAGCCTGGGGTTCTGGAACCAATGGATTTTGGTGCACCGGATTTTCCAGAAGTGCCGGAAGCTTTCGCCAGATGATTCTTGATCAGGCTGACCATGTCCGGGTAACGGATGCTTTTGCTCTGGGTTGCTATGCCATGTGGTTTGACACAGACGAGGATGTGTGGGTCTTCATATAATATATTTAAAGTAGCCATATACTTCTCCTTTGTTAAGACAAATGATATACTTATTAAATCATGGAGGGGAAAAAACTGCAAGCAGACATTGGCGGAAGCAGAGATAGAGATAATATCTTGACAAAACATATTTCATGGATTAAAATAATTGACAATTCAAAAAAATTTTATGGCGATGAAGGGAATTAGTACATGAGAATCCAGCCGCAGAGAGGATATCATATGGTGTGAGATATCTGCTGTTCATCACATGGAACCGGTCCTGGAGCCACTGCATGAAAGTGCAGCGTGTCAGCCGGCGTTAACGGCCAATGAAGAGAGCTGCGAAAGGGTCGCAGTTAACTAGGGTGGTACCGCCGAGCTTTTCGGTCCCTTTTTCGGGGAGTCGAAAGGCCCGGCGTTTTTTGTGCGATGCATTTAAAAGAGACATTCGCATACAGAAGCAATTGTCAGGTTGTAGAACTCCCGGCAAAAAAATAACGTGGAATAAGGATTTCACCAAAATTGAAAAGGAGAAGAGAAACATGGCAAAGGAAAAATTAGTCAAAAACATTACATCCCGTGACGAAGATTTCGCACAGTGGTACACAGACGTTGTACGTGAAGCAAATCTTTGTGATTATTCAAGCGTAAAAGGATGCATGAACTACTTACCGAACGGTTATGCGATCTGGGAACTGATCCAGG
>OLZQ01001234.1_pt1 | contig 10447 bp, 6 predicted proteins | sample 1644511 | NCBI WGS metagenome assembly OLZQ01 (sample SAMEA103958132, study PRJEB25191) | human gut metagenome | biome: human-associated habitat [ENVO:00009003]; feature: intestine environment [ENVO:2100002]; material: feces | place: Germany | collected 2013/2015 | reverse complement strand
TCAGCGTCCCGGGAGAGCACTCCCCCGAACGGTAGTCCACCCGCGCCGTAGCGGAAGCGTAGTTCACATGCGCAGACTCGACGCCCGGCAGGCCGTTGAGCGCCTTATCGACCCGGACTGCGCACGAAGCGCAGCTCATGCCTGCGACCAGGAACGTATTCGTGATGATCTTACTCTTTTCCATGGGAACAAAGGTAAGGTCCCGACACGCTCCGGGTGTTACAGAATTATGGATATGATTTATACCTACACTTCATCCAGCGGTTTCAGGCCGCGTCCTTTCAGCCGGCGGAATTCAGTGGGCGACATCCCGGTCTGGGCGCGGAACTGGGCGCTGAGGTGCGCCACGCTCGAATAACGGAGTTTGTCGGCGATCTCGCTGACGGTCAGGTCGCCGTAGGCCAGCAGTTCCTTGACCCGCTCGATCCGCTGGGCGAGGAAGTATTTCTCGATGCTGATGCCGTTGACCTCCGAAAAGAGCTTGCTCAACGCACTGTAATCACGGTGGCAGCGTTCGCGCAGGTAATCCGACAGGTTGACTTTCGAGGCATCTTCGCTGTAATGCACCAATTCGATCACGGCCGTCCGGATCTGCTCGATGAGGCGCATCCGGCTGTCGTCGATCAGTTCGAACCCGTAGGCTTCGAGCAGTTTGCGGAACGCCTCCCGCTGCTCCCGGCCGGGCTTCTCCTGCACGACGACCGTTCCCAGTCCGACATCGAGGGGCGTGAACCCCGCTTTTTCGAGCAGCCGGGTGACGACCAGAATGCAGCGGTTGCAAACCATGTTTTTGATATGAAAGACGTTCTCCCGTTCCATAACCGCATTCGTTTTATCCGTAAATATAACACAAAAACGATTCCGTCCCGCCGACCGTCTTCCAGCCTTTCAGGTTCCGGCCGTTGAAAAGCGTCGGCCACGGGACCTGCGCTCCGACGAAGGTGCAGGGTCCCCAACAGTGCAAGAGTCTCTTTTTCCTATCAGTCGGGCAGTTTTGATCGTACGAATATAGTCTATTTTTTTCGGGTCTTCAGCCTGTCCCCCTGCAAAATTAACCTCTGACCCGCTCCGTATTCCGAAAAAGTTTCGTAACTTCGGCACAGCAAACCCATAGACGAAGCCATGAAACATGCGCACATCCTGCTGCTGCTCCCTTGCGGCATGCTGCCGCCGCTCGCCGGGGCGCAGCGCACGGAGCCGCCCGACCGGTTCGACATCGCACCGGAATAACCACCCCGAAAACAAGCAAACCAACCAAAAACAACCATGAAGAAAACCGCAATCACCCTCTTTTTCCTGCTTCAGGCCGCGTGTCTGTTTTCGCAGATCCCCCGCCCGGAATATCCCCGCCCGCAGTTCGAGCGGACGGACTGGATCAACCTGAACGGCGAATGGACCTACACGTTCGATTTCGGCGCAAGCGGCCTGGAACGCGGCTACGCCGGCTCGAAGGGATTCGACGGCAAAATCATCGTGCCGTTCGCCCCGGAGAGCAAGCTCTCGGGCGTCGGCCACACGGACTTCATCGGCCGCATCTGGTACCAGCGTACGATCGACATTCCGGCAGACTGGTCGGGACGCAACGTGATGCTCAACTTCGGAGCCGTGTACTACACCTCCGAGGTGTATGTCGACGGCCGCTTCGTCGGCCGCCACTTCGGAGGCAGCACGTCGTTCTCCTACGACATCACCGCATTCGTGAAGCCGGGCGGCAGCCACAGTCTGGTCGTCTTCGCCACGAGCGACCTGCGCAGCGGCAAACAGACTGCCGGCAAACAGTCGCTGCAATACGCCTCGCACAGTTGCGACTACACCCGCACGACAGGCATCTGGCAGACGGTGTGGATGGAGGCCGTGGCTCCCGAGGCCCTCGCACGCGTCCAAATGACGACCGACATCGACCAGCAGCAGCTGATCGTCGCCCCGCAGTTCTTCCGGGAAAGCCCGAACACGCTCCGGGTGACCCTTCGGGACGGCGGCAAGGTCGTCGGCACGCGGCAGGTCCGGGCGTCGAACAGCAGCGTCGTCGTCATCCCGGTCAAAAAGGCCCGGCTCTGGAGTCCCGAAGACCCGTTCCTCTACGACCTGACCTACGAGGTGGTCGCCCCCGACGGCCAGGTGCTCGACGCCGTGAAATCCTATGTCGGGATGCGCAAGGTCCACATCGAAGGCAACAAAATCTACCTCAACAACGAACCCTATTACCAGCGGCTGGTGCTCGACCAGGGTTTCTACCCCGACGGTATCTGGACCGCCCCGTCGGACGACGCCCTGCGCCGCGACATCGAGCTGGGACTGGCCGCCGGGTTCAACGGCGCACGCCTGCATCAGAAGGTTTTCGAGGAACGCTACTATTACTGGGCCGACAGACTCGGCTACATCACCTGGGGCGAAAGCCCCAGCTGGGGAATGGATGCCAACGACGTGGAGACGGCCCGCAACTTCCTCTCCGAATGGGCCGAATGCGTGGTCCGCGACCGGAACCACCCCTCGCTGCTGACGTGGACGCCGATGAACGAGGAGTGGTGGCCCGACAACACGCAGTTCCCGCGCTTCGCCTCCGACGTCTACGACCTGACGGGACGCCTCGACCCGACGCGCCCCGTCAACACCGTCAGCGGCGGCGCCGTCGTCAGGACCGACATCTGGGCCGTCCACAATTACGAGCAGAACCCGGCCAAACTGAAAGAGAAAATCTTCAGCGACGGCACGTTCTTCCATCCCCGCCTGCGGACGACCCGCGACCAGACGCGCAACATCGGATTCAACGAGGTGAAGGCGACCGCAAACTACGCCTGGCCGCAGTACGATGGCTCGTGCCCCTACCTGGTCGATGAATTCGGCGGCATCAAATGGGTGAAGGACCAGGAGAAGCAGGCCACGGATTCCCAGACCGAATCGTGGGGTTACGGACAGGCGCCCCGTACGCTCGAAGAGTTCTACACGCGGCTCGAAGGCCAGGTAGACGCGCTGCTCTCGCTCTCCGGACAGGTGTGGGGCTATTGCTACACCCAGCTCACGGACGTGGAACAGGAACAGAACGGCATCTATTGCTACGACCGCTCGGCCAAGTTCGACATGGACCGGATCAAGGCCATTTTCAGCAAACGCCCGGAACATCCCGCCCGATAACGCGCCGGACAGCCGCCCGCCCGAATGAAGCGCACCCCGAAAATCCGGGGTGCGCTTTTTATCCGGTTCGTCATCGTCCGCCCGCGGCAGAGCCTCGTGCACGAATGCGCCCGGAAACAGAAGGCGTCGCTGAATTTCTATTCGCGTGTTTTCCCGGTTTCAGAGTCTCGATATAAAGTATTCCTGCATATTCCAACGATATGCCCTTGATGAACGCTGCAATTGGAGATGCTTCATGTCGGTGCGTCGCACGGCGAGTGGCGGACGGTCCGACATGCGACCTTCTGTTTTCGGCACCATGAACTCCCGAAGGCAAAAAGCCACAGCGCCGGCACACTCCGCAATAGCAACCGACGGTTTTTAAATTATTCACGAAATATAAAAAAAGTCTCCACGGAGTACGCGGAGACAATAGGTTGAAAACCTTCGGCATATAGCCTTATTGTGATAAGATGTAGAATTCTTACACCACAAATATAGTAAAAAAAGATGAATTTCTGCAATTTTTTATTTAATTTTACAGAAAACACTTTCTTCATATGGCAAAAGTATTGGGTTTGGACCTTGGCACCAACTCACTGGGATGGGCCCTTGTCGATGAATCGGAGAACGAATATACGCTGATTGACAAAGGTGTAGACATTTTCCAGGAGGGAGTTGCCCGCGACAAAAACAATGAAAAACCTGCCGTTCAGGATCGGACGAGCGCCCGGGCACTGCGCCGCCACTATTTCCGGCGGCGTCTGCGAAAAATCGAACTGCTCAAAATACTCATCCGTTACGACCTTTGCCCGCCGTTGCCCGAGGAGCTGTTGACCGCCTGGCAAAAAGAGAAACGTTACCCGCAGGACAATGAATTCCTCCGTTGGCAGCGAACCGACGACAATGGGGATCGAAATCCTTACCACGATCGTTATGTAGCCCTGTCCGAGCGGCTCGATCTCGGGAATCGCACACAGCGCTGGCTGCTTGGCCGGGCGCTTTATCATTTGGCACAGCGACGCGGATTCCTCAGCAATCGCAAGGAAGCAGGAAATGAGAAAGAAGACGGCACGGTCAAGGAGTGTATCAAAAATCTGTCGGCTGAAATAGCAGCGGCAGGGTGTCGGTACCTCGGAGAATATTTCTACGGACTGTACCAACACAAGGAACGAATCCGCGACAAATACACCTCGCGCAACGAACACTACCTGGCCGAGTTCAATGCCATCTGCGACCGGCAGCAATTGCCCGACGAATGGCGTAAGGCGCTGCATCGGGCAATCTTTTTCCAGCGCGACCTCAAATCGCAGAAGGGGTCAGTCGGCCGATGCACCTTCGAGCCGACGAAGAGTCGGTGCCCCGTTTCGCATCCCCGTTTTGAGGAGTTCCGGATGCTGTCGTTCGTCAACAACATCCGGATTACAGGACCGGGCGACAATGCTCCACGACCTTTGACACAGGAAGAGTTCGAGACGATTCGTTCGCTCTTCTTCCGGAAAAGCAAGCCTTATTTCGATTTCGAAGAGATCGCCCGCAGAATCGCCGGCAAAGGGAAATATGCCTGCAAAGAGGAGCGTACAGAAGCTCCTTATCGTTTCAATTTCGCCCGCACGGCCACCGTATCGGGATGCCCCGTCACGGCATCGCTGCAAGCGATCTTCGGAGACGACTGGATTACGGAGATTCGCAGCCTTTACCTGCTTGGAGCAGGAAAAAACGAGGACCAGATGTTGAATGACGTATGGCACGCCCTCTTTTCGTTCAACGACGAAGGTCGGCTGCGTAGCTGGGCCTGCGAAAAATTGCAACTCACGGATGAACAAGCCAAAGCGTTTGCAGCCATCAAACTCCCGCAGGATTACGCGGCGTTGAGCCTAAATGCCATCGGCAAGATTCTGGTCTATCTGCGCTGTGGCTATCGGTACGACGAGGCGGTATTCCTGGCCAACCTGCGGGCGGCACTTCCGAAGGAGGTCTATGCCGACGAAAGCCGTCGGCATGAAATCGAACAGGACATCGCCTCGCTGCTGCTTGACTACAAGCGAAATCCGTATAACAAGTTCGATTCAAAGGAGCACCGCATTGCCGACTATTTCAGCGATCATGGATTGGATGCCTCTCGTCTGATCCGTCTTTATCATCCCTCGAAAATCGAGACCTATCCGGATGCGCAACCCAAGGCAAATGGCATTCTGCAACTCGGCTCTCCACGTACTGCGACCATTCGCAACCCGATGGCCATGCGGGCCCTGTTCCGATTGCGCAACCTGATAAACACGCTGTTACGCGAAGGCAGGATCGACCGAGACACGAAGATCCGGATTGAATTCGCCCGCGGACTCAATGATGCGAACAGGCGGAAGGCCATCGAGCAGTATCAGCGGGAACGGGAGGTTGAGAATCGGAAATATGCCGAAGAGATCCACAGCCAGTATGCCGCCGAAACCGGCCGCGAGATAAAACCCTCGGACGACGAAGTGCTGAAATACCGGCTGTGGGAAGAACAGCAGCACGTCTGTCCCTATACCGGGCGGCAAATCCGCATTTCGGACTTCGTCGGGTCGGCTCCGGATTTCGACATCGAGCACACGCTCCCGCAGGCTCGCGGCGGCGATGACTCGCAGATGAACAAGACGCTCTGCGAAAACCGGTTCAACCGGGAGACAAAACGGGCGAAACTGCCGGCCGAGTTGTCCAACCATGTCGAGATCATGGAGCGGATCGAATCGTTTGGTTGGCGGGAAAAAATGGAGAGTCTGCAAAAGCAGATTGAAGCCCAGGTTCGCAGGAGCAAAAGCGCAGCGATTAAATCCGAAAAGGACGACGCCATTCAGCGCCGTCACTATTTGCAGATGCAACTCGACTACTGGCGCGGGAAATACGAACGCTTCACCATGGCCGAGATTCCCGAAGGATTCAGCAATCGGCAGGGAGTCGACATCGGCATCATCGGCAAATATGCACGGCTCTATCTGAAGACGGTTTTTGACCGAATCTATACGGTCAAAGGTTCCACGACCGCCGCGTTCCGCAAGATGTGGGGACTGCAGGAGGAGTATGCCCGCAAGGAGCGCACGAACCACGTCCACCACTGCATCGACGCCATCACGATCGCCTGTATCGGCCGCCGGGAGTACGACCGCTGGGCGCAATATGTCGCCGACGAGGAGCGATACGGCTACGGCGAAAGCGGCAAACCCCGCTTCGAGAAACCCTGGCCGACCTTTACCGAAGATGTCCGGGCGGTAGCCGAAGAACTGCTCGTTGCCCACCACACGCCCGACAACATGACCAAACAGACGCGCAGGAAGTTACGGGTTCGCGGCCGGATAAAGTTGAATGCCGACGGGGAACCAATCTACCAGCAAGGAGACACGGCTCGCTGCCGGTTGCATCAGGATACCTTCTACGGCGCTATTAAGCAGGATGGAGAGATCCGCTATGTCATCCGCAAATCGCTCGCGCAGTTACAGCCGACGGACATCGACAAGATTATCGACGATGCAGTCCGGGATCGCGTACGGGAGGCAATCGACGAGGTCGGATTCAAGACGGCGATGAATCCCGATGAATACACGATCTGGATGAACCGGGAAAAGGGCATTCCCATCCGCAAGGTGCGGATCTTCACACCGAGTGTCAAACATCCGATCGCGCTAAAAAAACAGCGCGACCTATCTGCAAAAGAGTACAAGCGGGATTATCATGTCGTAAATGAGGGGAACTATTGCACGGTCATCTATGAGGGCCAGGACAAAAAGGGCAAAACGAAACGCACCTTTGAACTCGTCAGCAACCTCGAAGCTGCCCAATATTTCAAAGCCAGCGCTGACCGGGAAGCCCGCCCCGATCTGGTACCGCAGACCGACACGAACGGTTTCCCCTTGAAATACATCTTAAAAACGGGGACCATGGTCCTGTTTTATGAAAATACCCCGGCAGAACTTTATGAATGTACCCGCAAGGAGTTGGTAAAACGACTCTACAAGGTAACAGCAATGGCTGCAGAAGGACGGGTACAGTTCCTCTTTCATCAGGAGGCCCGAGATCAGAAAACACTTACCTCCTTATATGGAGCTGGGACCTCTCAATTCTGCCAATCCAATCCATCACCGAAATTGCGCCTCAGCGTTTCCAATTTTAACATGTTGGTGGAAGGTTATGATTTCGAACTGACCGTAACGGGCGAGATAAAATTCAAAGATGACCGGCCATGCTGAAACGAACCTTGTTTTTTTCGACACCCTACTGTTTGAGCCTGCGCAACGGCCAGATGATCATCCACACGCGCGAGGCCCCCGACCAACGGAAAAGCATCCCGATCGAGGATATCGGCTTCGTGGTGCTGGAGGACCAGCAGACCTCCATCACGCTGCCGCTCTTGAATGCGCTGTCGGACAACAACGTGGCAGTTATCCTGTGCGGAGAGAACCGAATGCCGAACGCCTTGTTGATGAATTTGGATTCAAACAGAACGCAAGGTGAACATTATCGGATGCAGATCGCTGCATCCGAACCGCTGAAGAAGGGCCTTTGGAAACAGATCGTCGAGACCAAAATCCGCAACCAGGCTGCCTTGCTGCGGAAGCTGGGGTATGACGGAGACAAACTGAAACCCTGCTACATGAATGTCAAGAGCGCCGACGCCGACAACCGGGAGGGCATAGCAGCGAGAATCTACTGGTCAGAACTGTTCGGTGCCGAATTTTACCGTTCCCGCGAAGGTTCGCCGCCCAACAACCTGCTCAATTACGGCTATACGATCCTGCGAGCCGCCGTGGCCCGTGCGATCATGGGCTCCGGACTGTTCCCAGCATTCGGGATCTTCCATCGGAATCGTTACAACTCCTTTCCGCTGGCCGATGACGTAATGGAACCCTATCGACCGTATGTCGACGAATTGGTCTGCCAACTTTACAGAAACGGGAATACACAACTGACCAAAAAGGTGAAAGGCGAACTGTTGCGGCTCCTGTTTGTCGATACTCGTTTCGACAAGGTTGTGCGACCTCTCGAAGTAGGACTTATGTTTTCAGCCTCTTCCCTGGCTAAATGCTTTGCTGGAACCCAAAAAAAGATTGCATATCCTTTATTGGAGTAGTCGAATGTCAGAAGTACGCTTGAATGCTTATCGAATCATGTGGTTGTTTGTCTTTTTTGATTTGCCAACCAATACAAAAACGGAACGACGTCATGCGGTGCAATTTCGCAAGGCGTTGGAAAAAGATGGTTTCACAATGATGCAGTATTCAGTCTATGTGCGCCATTGTGCATCGAAGGAGAATATGCAGGTTCACATTAAGCGGGTTCGACGATCGATGCCTCCGACAGGATTTACAAGTATTCTTGCTGTAACGGACAAACAGTATGGAGACATATTAAATTTTTGGGGTAAAAGCGAACGAGCAAAACCGGAAATTCCGCAACAATTGGAATTTTTCTGATAAATCGTTATTTTCGTTCTTTGAAATACGGAAAATGCATCAAACTGGCTTCGTCGGAACACCCGATCGTATTTTTATAGTGGCAGACAGCCCGTAAGTAACACTTTATCAATCAATATGAGGCCCGACGTTGTGGTTTGATGTAGAATTTCGATAAGATACAACGGCCAGGATACCGCCCATGACGATGGCCAGGTTGTGGTTTGATGTAGAATTTCGATAAGATACAACAAGCAGCAAATTCATTAACCGAAAGCGTCGGTTGTGGTTTGATGTAGAATTTCGATAAGATACAACCTGGTTTTGGTAATGGTTGACCGGGACCGTGTTGTGGTTTGATGTAGAATTTCGATAAGATACAACTTTTGAGTAGATCCCCAGCCATCGCCGGAGGTTGTGGTTTGATGTAGAATTTCGATAAGATACAACATATTCGTCGACACGGAGGTACCTTGCAACGTTGTGGTTTGATGTAGAATTTCGATAAGATACAACCGGACCTCTCGACCAAGCCCCGGAGGACTTGTTGTGGTTTGATGTAGAATTTCGATAAGATACAACTCGATCTCGACACCGATGGCAAGTCAATTTGTTGTGGTTTGATGTAGAATTTCGATAAGATACAACGGACTCTGGCGAATCCTACATCGCCAACCTGTTGTGGTTTGATGTAGAATTTCGATAAGATACAACTCATGCGCTTCATGATATGATTGGCGCGAGGTTGTGGTTTGATGTAGAATTTCGATAAGATACAACGATGCGGCGGCAGTCCGTCCCGCCCTGCCGTTGTGGTTTGATGTAGAATTTCGATAAGATACAACCCACGGGCCGTTTGCATCATGCAACGTACCGTTGTGGTTTGATGTAGAATTTCGATAAGATACAACTTGAGGCATGGCACGAAGTACATATAAAATGTTGTGGTTTGATGTAGAATTTCGATAAGATACAACCTCACTAACTGAAAGCATCGACATCTACAGTTGTGGTTTGATGTAGAATTTCGATAAGATACAACCTCGACAGTAACCACCCGACCGTCTTCCAGGTTGTGGTTTGATGTAGAATTTCGATAAGATACAACCAGACAATTACCAAAGTGACCATGCCCGCAGTTGTGGTTTGATGTAGAATTTCGATAAGATACAACGATGCGCTCGGAAAAGCGGAGCCGGATACGGTTGTGGTTTGATGTAGAATTTCGATAAGATACAACTGAGGATGGGCCAATCATCTGCGATAAATGTTGTGGTTTGATGTAGAATTTCGATAAGATACAACGAAAAAGTTCCCAGTGCGCTTCTCGAAGTTGTTGTGGTTTGATGTAGAATTTCGATAAGATACAACACCTTGGGATGTGGCTCGCCAGTGGCTCATGTTGTGGTTTGATGTAGAATTTCAATAAGATACAACCGGCAGTATTGGAATGCTGCATAATTGCAACTGTTGTTTACATTACCCTTTTGACTCAAGAAGATTTCAAACTCCCTTAAATACGTCAAATCCAATTCATCAAAACGCATATTGACCGAGCGGAATTGCGACACAAGGACCAACGTTACCTTATGTTTGCTGGCGGAACTGTACTTTTCGACTTTTTCCAAGCGTTCGATAATCTGTTTGAAGTACTCCCCGACCGTGCAGTTGATTCGTTTGCCGTTCTGTTCAAACAGCGTATCGAATGTAACGGGAATTTCCAGCACCTCCAACTTTTTGATTTTCTTCTCGTATTCACGTATCTTGGAGGTTATTTGAAACTGTATTTCTGCTCTATCGGGGCAGTCGGCGGTAGGTTGTTGCTTGTCGAAATCCCAATGCACCAAAGCTTCCGAAATGCCCAGACCGACGAACTTACGGCGGCGGTCATGGGTAAAGACAAGAGCAAG
>OLZQ01001231.1_pt1 | contig 10453 bp, 15 predicted proteins | sample 1644511 | NCBI WGS metagenome assembly OLZQ01 (sample SAMEA103958132, study PRJEB25191) | human gut metagenome | biome: human-associated habitat [ENVO:00009003]; feature: intestine environment [ENVO:2100002]; material: feces | place: Germany | collected 2013/2015 | reverse complement strand
AAAAGGGCATCCGAGAGGGTGCCCTTATTCATGGAGAGGATATGTAGGAATGTAGCTTACCATATTTGTAGTATGGTAGATTGCTATAATTAAGGCACGGTAAGACCGAGAGAGGAAGGAACCGGGTATGCTTACTGCGGATATGGCTCGCGATATGAGCGGTGACCAGAAAGTTACGGAAGCGCTTGAGTATTTCGAGCGCTGCATCCGGAAAGCTGCGGAGCACGGGCAGCGAGATTCGTGTCTCTCCTATTGCGACTGCATGAACGGGGCGAAGGAGAAGGCCATCGAAATCCTGCGTCAGCGCGGGTTCGAGGTGCGGCGGCATGTCGAGTTCATAGGTGGTGTCAGGCAGTCTCCCGCGTTCTACGCCTTCTGGTAATCAGGTGAGGGGCATCCGAGAGGGTGCCCCTTTTCATGGAGAGAATATGTAGTATTATGGTTTGCTATATTGGTAGAATGACATATTGCTATAATTGAGTCACAGGCAACCGAGAGAGGAAGGAACCGGATATGAGCCGCGAGGAAGAGTACAAGCGTAAGTGCCGTCAGGTGAAGGATTACTACCTTGAGGAAATCTGCGAGCACGAGGATGCGGGATGCCTCGAGGATGCGGAGAACGCCCGCAAGTGGCGGAGGGCGGAGCTTGAGGAGCTTGACCGCCAGTACCGCGAGGGCGAGCCGATGACCGGATGCGGCATCGCGTTGCAGTAGTAGGGGATTTCGAGGGGCATCCGATGGGGTGCCCCTTTTCATGGAAAGACTATGTAGGAATATGGTTTGCTACATTAGTAGGATACCATATTGATATAATTAGGGCACAGGCAATCGAGAAGAGAGGAAATGACATGCTGTACACGTTGAAGAAGGGTGAGTACCCGGAGGGGCACAGCTACTGGTCGAACGCGACTGCGGACCTCACCGCCCCCGATGGGCGCGAAATCGGGCCGGAGGAGCTTCCCGTGCAACTCAGGCGCGTGCTTGACGAGCTGTGGTCGGACGGTTACGGGGTGGAGTGCTATCTTGTCGAGTGGAATGGGCGATACTGCGTCCAGCTCTCCGCCATGTATGACGGGAGCTACGCAGCGGACCTCGGCATGGGCTACCCGGAGCTTGTCGAGCTGGCTCGCGGACGTGCAAAGGAGCTGGGAGTCGAGCGGCCGGACCTCCATGTGGTGTTCGCGGAGGATGTGGACCAGTGGAGGGCTAACGACCCCTTCACCGAGATTTGGGTGGTCATGCCGTGGGACGTGGATGCAGACGCCTTCCATGAGGTGGCGGATTGGTTAGATTCCCGTTGCCGTTTCAACGAGTAGCCGGAAATGTAAACGCGAAGGGCACCACGGTGGGTGCCCTTCTTTATGATGTATATGTGGATACCTGTTTTGCTACCTATGTGGTATTGTGGTTTGCTACAATGCTATTAGCACAAGCCAATGAGGAATGGATGGGGACATGGGGAAGATGGACGAGACCGAGAAGTATACGGTTGCTGGTCTCTGCTTCGGGGCGGTCGGCATGTTCTTTTGCGAGGATGCCACGGTGTGCGCTCGCGTCTATGGGTACTGCGACGGCACGGTGGTCGAGTTCTGCCTGGGAATCGCCTGCATCGTCATCGCGACCGTCTCGCTCTACATCGCCGGTATGCTTCGAGACCGCCGCATCCAAGCGGAGTTCGACCGCCGTCGCGCCGAGCGCGAGCGCCGCAGGGCCGAACGGGAGAACCGGGGATGGTGACACCGTGGGGCACCCGAGAGGGTGCCCTTTGGCATGTGGCTCATATAGATAGATACTAATCTATCCTGATGGTATTGTGGTTTGATGTGATAGCACCTAGATAAGAGGTCGGGGAGGGGATATGCCGGATACGCGCGAAGGCGATTTGGGGACTACCGCCTGTTACCTCACGGTCGAACGGCTCGCCCTGCAAGCCGGGGTGGAAAGCCCCTTCTGGGACGAGACCTCGCTGCTCATGGGCGGCTGCGAGGGGCCTTGGTACAAAAAGCCCCTCACGCCCCGCAGGCTGCGGTCTTTCCTCAAGCGATACGGCGGGAGCCTTCCTGATGATGACGGACAGCGCGTGTGCGCCGCTTCCGTGTTCTCGGATGTGATGCGTCTGCATGGCATCCCCATAGAGGATGGGGCGGATGACCTAGGTGCGCTCTACGTGAGGCGGGCGGAATCGGTAGGCATGACCGTGGCCTTCCTCGCCACCGGATGCACCCTCGCCGATATGGCGGCAATCACGGGGCTTGGGGAGGAGGCGGTTGCCGAGCGCATCACGCGCACATGGGACGGCGATACATCGGGGCGGATATACGGACTCACCCATACCGCGTATCACGACCGCATTCCCGAGACCTTCGCATCATCAGATGACCTTGACGAGCCTTGGGATGATTGGATATGCCCATGTCGGGGATGACGAGGGAACTTCATCCCCTCGGACTCCCCAGAGGCATCGCCCTCCCCGTCGATTCACGGCTGCGCCCATGACTCGACGGGGAGGGCGATGGATAATGGGGGCGGATGGCATTCACGGTTTGAGAGGAGACCGACATGAAGATACCGGCGAGCAAGGTACCGGCTCAGGTGTGGGCCGACAAGGCGAGGCGGCGTGCCGACTTGGATGAAGTGGAGAGCATGTTGCTGTCTTCTTGGGATGACAGCAAACAGGTTTATAGAATCGGCAAGGAGCTTTGGGATGAGCTTCGCATTGATGAGGCGGACGAGGTGCCGGTGGATGCGCTGCTGCGACTGCCATATGGCTGTATCTTCATAGAGAGAAGATGGGTAGATGAGTATGAACAGCTGCTAACCGATGATATAGCTGACACCTGGGGTGAGGCGAGTTGTTATGTGACGCGTTACTACGAGGGATGTTTTTGCTGGGTTGAGGGGCGAACTCTCTTCGTCGATAGCTTGACCCATCATTGCGAGATGAGGCACACGGACGATTATGGTTCGGACGTGGCGGAGGTTCGACGCGGGATGCGGATGTGGCTCGATACAATCGAGCTTCCGATAGATGAGGGGACTTCGCTTGAAAGATGGTATTCCGAGGAGCTGAATGTTGTTCGTAAAGCGAATGAGTCCATGTCATATGCTTGTGAGATTACCGATGAGGAGCTGTTGATGACGGCTCATTCGCACAGCTATCTTCTTGAGCATATCTTGGGGTCTCTTCTCTATATCTCCTCCAAGGAGGCCGATGTGCGCACGGTCTACGTTCCCCAGAAGAACCAGTCCCGTAAGAGCCGTCAAACCGACTGCACCGTCCATGACGTGGGTTTCCGCATCGCGCCTCAGCTCGCGGAGGTTCGCCGTGTCTACGAGCTTGAGGCGAAGGGGCAGGATGGCGGCAAGACCGGACGGCATGTGGCACCCCATGTCAGGCGCGGCCATTGGCACGGGTACTGGACCGGTCCGAGGGAGAACCCCACCGGTCTCGAAATCAAGTGGGTCGCGCCGACGGTGGTGAACGCCTCGCGCGGTGAGCTTGAGGGAACCGTCCATGAGGTCGGTGGCCGTGACGCTTGAGACGCCATGTGCGCATCTCATGGTATTGTGGATTCGCATCATTGTTGCTTTATAGTCTGATATAATCATATCCATATAGCATCATCTCGACTTGGAAGGGGTCGCATGGAAGAGGAGGAGCGCACGTTCACGCCGGGTCAGGCGGAGGCCATGGATGCCCTGCTGTCTGGCCGCAACGTGTTCCTGTCGGGCAACGCCGGTACGGGCAAGAGCTACGTGCTCAACGCCTTCATCGAGGAGCTTGAGGAGCGCGAGGTTCCCTACCTCGCCATGGCCCCGACGGGGATAGCCGCGCAGAACTTGCATAACGGCACGACCATCCACCGCACCTTGCAGGTGGGTTTCGGCGTGCTCGACCCGCACGACGAGAACAAGAAGACGCTCACGCGCAAGGTGCTCAACAAGGCCGAGGTCATCATCATCGACGAGGTATCCATGTGCCGCATCGACCTGTTCGAGCGCGTCATGAACATGGTGCTCGCAGCCAAGCGCGTCTCGGGCAGGAAGCAGGTCGTGCTCGTGGGCGATTTCTTCCAGCTTCCGCCGGTCGTGACCGATGATGACCGCAAGGTGCTGATGCAGCTGTGGCCGGGCAATGATGACGGCTACGCCTTCAAGTCCCCGCTATGGAAGGGCATGGGCTTCGAGCCGCATGTCCTCACCGAGGTGGTGCGCCAGAGCGACCCGGAGTTCATCGGTCAGCTCAACCGCGCCCGCATCGGCGATAGGGACTGCATCGCCTACTTCAACGAGCGCTCCATCTCCGACCGCAAGCGGGCACCGGAGGATGACCTGTGGCTGTGCGCCACGAACCGCATGGCATCCACCATCAACGACGAGCGCGTGGGGGAGTTGGAGCGCATGGGCGCGAGGGCGCGGACGTATACGGCGTACTCCTACGGAGATGTGAAGCCCTCGGACAAGCCAACCGACGACAAGCTGCGCCTCGTGGAGGGCGCACGCGTGATGCTGCTGGCGAACATGCCCGACCACGGTCTTGCGAACGGCTCGTTGGGGACCATCTCGGAAGTCGGGGCGGATAGCGTGGTAGTCGAGTTCGATGACTGCGAGTACCCCGTCGAGGTGACCGAGAAGGAGTGGAAAGTGCTGAAATCCTCCGTGCGCGACTTCATCGGCGATGACGGCAACCCCGCGCAGGAGCTAGTAACCGACACGGTGGGGTCATTCACGCAAATCCCTCTTCGCCTCGCGTTCGCCATCACCATCCACAAGTCGCAGGGCCAGACCTTCGAGCACTGCGCCGTCCATTCCAAGGTGTTCGGCGCGGGTATGCTCTATGTCGCCCTGTCGCGCTGCACGACCTTCGACGGCCTCACCGTCTGGCCGAAGATAGAGCGCCAGCGCCTCTATGCCAACGAGTCGGTCATCGAGTTCTACGACTCCCTCGCCGCCAAGGTCGAGGAGGTACACGAGCCGTCGCAAGGCGCCCTGTTCGATGTGGATGCGCCTACGGCGTCGCTGGCCGCATCCACGGAGAGCACCGAGCCGATGAAACCGGGAGACGAGGATAAGGTCTACATCAAGTGCCCCGCGCACATCGCCGAACGCGTTCGAGGCTACATCGACGCGCTGATGGAAGGTGCGGATGGCGGTTATAATCAATCCTGTACACAGGTCGCAGAGTAGAGGGGAAGCCGATATGTGCTATTACGACTCAAAGGTGTACGACCCGGAGCGATACGCGGACGAATAGCCGCAGATACCTCGATTCCACCGATACGGCACTACGGGTAAGACCGGCGATGCGATGGAAAAGATTTGTGGGGCAAGAAAGTGTTTCGATTGGATATGGCTATGAAACGAACTGGTTTGACTTGATAGGGATACGCTACGAGTTGTAAAGCAGTGACCAGATTGCACGGAAGGGGTCGCGCATAGACGCGGCCCCTTTTCTCATGGGTGGATGAAAGGCAAGGAGGGAGGAGAGAAGGGTGACGGCTATGGGAAGGGCGGTGCCACAGAGATGGCGGCTGGTTCGCATGGGTGACGGATGAGGGAGGGCAAGGATAGGGGCAAGCCCCTATGACCCATGTTCCCTGCGGGGGCGGCTTTGTGGAGAGGGTGTGTAGGAATGTAGTTTACTACATTGATAGCATGGTAGATTGATATATTAAGGTACGTCAATCAAGAGAAGGGAGCGGACGTGCATTACGCTATCAACGACATCATCGGGCCGCGATACGGTGGTGAGCAATGCACCGCCGAGCTTTACGAGGACAACGGTGGTGGGCTGCACCTGTTCCTCTTAGATGAAGGGTGGTCCGTCCTGTATGGGGAGTATGACAGGGATGTTCACCACATGGCCCAGTCATGGGTCGCCATCATGCAGGGTTCCGACCCATTCGAGGAAGGTTGGGAAGTCGATTCGGAGCAGAATTGGCAGGCTGATTACGACTCGTTTCACGGTTCCATGCTCGTTGCGGACAGTGAGATATGCGTGATGACCGACCCTTACGGCATCCGTCACGGGTTGAAGAAGATGATTGGGTACACATCGGGGTTCCTTGCGGCAATCACAGAGGATGTGCCCGAGTACGCTTTTTGGCGCGAGTTGCATATGAAGTGAGAGAGCTGAAAAGGGCATCCGAGAGGGTGCCCTTATTCATGGAGAGGATATGTAGGAATGTAGTCTACTACATTTATGGCATGGTAGGTTGATATAATTAAGCCACAGGCAACCACGAGGGAAGGAACCCCACCATGAAGTACAAGGGCATCGAGCTTGAGGGTCTGGACAAGAAGGTCAAGCTGTCGCATAGCCGCGTCATGGAGACCGACGAGGGCACCGACTGGATTGACAAGCTGCTCACCTGTGACAAGGCCGCGCTCACGCCGACCCGGTTCCACGAGGTCAGCGCCCTCAGCTCCGTCATCAATATGGACTACCAGATTTGCAACGGCGGCATAGAGCAGTACGTCTTCAACGGCTACCACGAGTACCGCGCACCGTACAGCGATGATGACGTGGCGCAGCTCGATTTGAACCAGCAGTTCATAATGCTTTGCAGGTTGGTGGCTTTCGGCGGCGATGTCTTCCCCGGGATGGATAAGAATGAGGCCGTCCTTCGTTGGGCGGGGAACTTCCACCACTGTGATTGGGAATCGCTTCTCGATGGCGATGAAGATGGGTATGTTGACGAGTATCAGTTGGGGAAGTTGGAGGAGTGCGAGCAGGCTTACTACGACGGTGTTAGCGAACATGTGGCTTTTCTCTGCGAGGCATACGCCCAGTACCTCTGCAAGTCATACGGAATCGCCTAGCTGGTCGATGAAAGGGGGCACCCACGGGGTGCCCCCTTTTCCTTGGCATGGGCGAATCGTTCCCGCGTGTCCATGAAAAGGGTTGTGTGCTATATATGTAGGTTCCTACTTTACCATATTTATGGGTTGGTAGTTTGCTATGATGATAGGGGCACAACGGAAAGGACACGCCATGGGCAGCTACTTCCACGTCATCGAGCGCAAGGTCGGCGGGAACCTCGACGCGTTCCGCCGTGAGCTTGGCCGTCTCCGCGAGAGCGGGCACTTCCACCGCGACCGCCATGAGCGCATTATGCGCATCGCCCAGACGGTGGGTTTCGGCCACATCGTCCGCCAGTGCCTCGTGGACACCGGGCACCGTGCCGGTTGCGAGGTCCATGTCCTCACGAGCACGGGAATCGTCCTCGTGTTCAACGCGCATTCGTGCAAGCTCATCACCGTCCTCGTGGCGCGTCCGGGTCAGGTCGCGCGTTACTACGAGCCTTTCGGGGAGGATGTGCCGGATTGGCTGATGGCTCGGGCGTATGAGAACACCTGCGTCCGTCATCTGAACTACTAGGAGAAGGGAAGGAAACGACATCATGGATTACTACTTCTTCATCAAGCTGCGCCGCAAGGTGCCCACGCGGAAGCACAAGCTGGGCATGGACACCGCAGTTTGCCGCGCCCGCAGCAAGGAGGAGGCGGTTGCGCAGCTCCTACCTGAGATGCGGGATTGCGTCGAGTTCGTGTCCCAGCGCTGGACGATGCGCGATTGCTACCCGAACCCGAAAGGTATACTGAGGGACGAGATTATCTAGCCATCAAGGGAAAGGATTGAGATATGGCTGACAAGAAGGACGAGATGTATCTGGTGGGCTGGTGCCCCGATTGCGGCAGGACCGTGGTCGTGCGGAAGGAGGATGAATGGACGTGCGGGTGCGGCCATGACCTGCTGAACCTCACCGCCTGTTCCTCCCCCGTGGAGATTGCCGAGGCCGTCGCGCTGATGGAGACCGTCAAGAACGACGCTTTGCGCGAACCTGATGCCATCCACCGCCCCACGCTCGCCGAGGAGGCTGCGAACGCCCGTGCGGCTGCTGCGGCCTTGGCTGAGGAGGAGGCGCGTTGCGAGGATGACGATGATGATGGTGCCCCCGACATCATCAAGGAGCTGTTCTGCGAGCTGTTCCGTGACGATGATTGCGAGGGTTGCCCGCTCCATCGGGAGGGCGGTGGCACGACCGACTCCGACGAGCTGCCCGGTGAGGGCGAGGTGCGCATGTTCATGGTTACGCCGACGCCGTTCCCGGTGTGGGTGCGCGGTGAGGACTGGGTGGATGCCGCCCATGTCTTGCGCGGCGACATCGAAGAACTCGCCATCGCCGGTTTCTCGGCTGCGGTGAAGGAGGGTTCGGTGCATCTCAACGCCGTGCCCGTCAGCGATGACGAGGATGCGCCGGGTATCGTCATGTTGGAGAAGGTCGTCCGCGAGTAGCGGGCCGGTTCATATGGTTGCGGGGCCGTGCCGCAGGTGGCGCGGCCCCTTTTTCGACCCGAGAGGGAGAGGTCATGGAATCCAAGTACGATTACGTCGTGTTCGACATCGAGACCACGGGGCTGCACCCCGATAGCGACCAGATTTGCGAGATTGCCGCCATCGGCGTGAAGGACGGCCTGCCGCAGGGCTTGTTCTCGACGCTCGTGGCGATTGAGGGGTCTATGCCCGAGGCTGCGGGGCGCGTCAACGGCATCACCGACGATATGCTCAAGGGCGCTCCCGCCATCGGCGATGCGCTTGACGCGTTCCTCGACTTCATCGGGGAAGACGCGGTGCTCGCGGGGCACAACATCGCCTCCTTCGACATCCCGTTCGTGCAGGCCGCAGCCGCCAAATCCGGTCGCGTCTTCATCTACCCCTATGTCATCGACACGTTGGAGGCGGCGAGGGAGCTGTGGCCCGACCTGCCCAGCCGCTCCATGGACAGCCTGCGCGGCATCCTCGGAATCGAGCGCAGGGACGCGCACCGCGCACTGGCGGACTGCTATGACGAGCTTGCGGTCTTGAACGCCGAGCTTTCGGTCATCATGCAGTCCTACGCCCGGAAGATGGACTATTGCCGTGGCGAGCTTCTGCGCATCGCCGGTGTAATCGCCGAGGAGATTGGGGAGTAGGCGGTCGCCGTGGATGGCATGGACACCGTTTACAGCTTGGAGGTCTGGGTGACGGATGTCGGCGACGGCTTCCACGACTTCCTTGCCGAGGAGGTCTTCGCCAACGCATTGACGGGGCGCATGAGGCTCCTGCGTGAGAAGTTCGGCCATAAGGGGAGGGGGTAGGGTCTCCCAAGTCATGATGGAATTATGCGTCTCAATGTTTCCATCAATATTGTTTTGTAGTTTGCTATGATTGTAGATAGCAAACGGCACCGGAGGTGCGGTGCCGAGGACCATGGAAGGATGGTACGTATCATGAAGAAGGACGGGAACCGCCTTGAGGGCATCGGTGAGCGAATCGCCGTGCGCCTGACCCTGCTTGAGGAGGCTCTGGGCATGACCCCCGGCGACCCCGAGATTTACGGCAACTGGATTGCCTCGAAGGCTCCCGAGCCGGAGAACGGCGCTGAGGAGGTCGGGGTCATCGAGGGCATGGATGCCGTGGAGGACGCGACCACCTGCTTCCCCCGCACGGAGGATGGCGTGCCCTTCTGCTGGGACTACCAAATCAAGGGCTTCTTCAAGGACGCCTGCTCGGCCCTGCGCCGCGTGCCCGGTACCCGTTCGAGCAAGCTGACGGCCTTCAAGAAGGTCATCGACGGCACCGTGTTCGTGGAGCAGCGCAGAATCCCGTTCCAGCTCCCCGAGGGTGCCGAGTGCGGTCGCTGCGAGCGCCCGCTTCGCGCCAGCTCCGCCTCCGGCGAGCGCGTGGCGCTGGCCGCATCCGAGACCGTCCCAGCCGGTACCGTGCTTGAGTTCAGCATCCTCGTGATGAACCCCAAGGACGCGGAGACCGTGCGCGAATGGCTGGACTACGGCGCACTGCGCGGTCTGTTCCAGTGGCGCAACAGCGGCAAGGGCCGCTTCGAGTGGGAGGAGGTCGCCCGAGACTAGCCGAGTGGCCCACATACGCAGATACGGCACCTCGGGTAAGACCGGCGAAGCTGCGAGATGGAATGGAAGCGCATTGTAAGGAACCGAGAGGGATACGATTCGTACAGAGGGGCCTCGACGCGAGATGAAACGGAAAGGACCGGTGTCGCTGGGATTAGAATTGAGAGGGAAAGGACACGCTGCGACTGGAACGGAAAGGAATGGACAAGAGGAGGGTGGAATAGCGATGGCTTGGCAGTGCCAAGACACGACGTGCAGTGGATTCGCACCGAAACGCACCGATACGAAGGGAGATGGAAAGGAAGAGCAATACGGGGCGGTGATTGAGAAGACGATTGCGTGATGCCGTGACCTGCCCGTTTCCCGCCTGACGCGCTGTGAGCCGATTTTAGGCGGCATCATCCGACATAGGTCATCTGGGACATGAATGACATTCAAGACCCCACAGGAGCGATTCTGTGGGGTCGTTTTTTCTCACGGAGCCGCAAATCGGGACGGTGGGAAGGCAAGGAGAGAGGAGGAGGGGGGTGACGGTCACAGG
>OLZQ01001227.1_pt1 | contig 10492 bp, 7 predicted proteins | sample 1644511 | NCBI WGS metagenome assembly OLZQ01 (sample SAMEA103958132, study PRJEB25191) | human gut metagenome | biome: human-associated habitat [ENVO:00009003]; feature: intestine environment [ENVO:2100002]; material: feces | place: Germany | collected 2013/2015 | reverse complement strand
AAATTAATGAGGGAGAAAGCATATTTTCACCTGCCCGGGCTGTTTGAGTTTTATGAACTGTATCGGATGTTTTTGCCATTATATCGGGAACACAGGGAATATTTTTACGACTGGTGTGAGATTGGCTCGATCTATGGCGCTCCTTCGGATTGTATCTGGGGCGGCGGGCGTACTTCATTTGGATATTCTGATCCGGAAGACGTGCTTGATCTGGTGCGGGAATACGGCATCTCGGCCCGGCTGACGTTCAGTAATTCGTTGCTACGGGAAGAACATCTTACAGATAAGAAATGTAACGAGCTTTGTAAAATGTTCGAACACGCCTCTGATTCTGATAATTCACCACATACACATCAACTCCAGAATGGCGTGATCGTGCACTCCGAGCTTTTATTAAACTATTTACAAAAAAATTATCCTGATCTCTACCTTATCTCTTCAACCACAAAAGTTCTGACAGATTTTCAGGATTTTTTAACTGAAATAAACCGAGAAGATTTCCTTTATATTGTACCGGACTTCCGGTTAAACAAAGTATTCGATAAATTAGACCTGATGTCGCAGCACCAGAAAGATAAAGTAGAATTCTTATGCAATGAATGCTGCTGGTTCGGCTGTAAGGACAGAAAGACTTGTTATGAATCCGTCAGCCGGAAGAATCTCGGAAATCCTGCCCCGGAGTTTCACTGTGCTTCGCCGGATGGCGGTAACGGTTACCGCTTTTCCAAGGCAATGGAAAATCCCGGATTCATCAGTGTGGATGATATACAGAATGTTTACATGCCAATGGGATTTTCTAATTTTAAGATTGAAGGACGCGGGCTTGGAAGTGCGCTGATTCTTGAATTTCTGCTTTATTATATGACGAAGCCGGAATATCAACTGCATGTCAGGGAAGAGATTTATCTGGATAATATGCTCGATCTTTTTTAGCCATGGGGACAGGGGTTTTTGACTTTTTTATTGTCCCTTCCGGATCAAAAATGAACGCAAAAAAACCTGCCCGTCGGCAGGTTTTCTTACATTCTAATCTATTTTTATTTTCTTTTGCTTTTCTATATCTCAAACGTCTCCAGATCATCCGGCACATACAGATTGCCATGATAATACTGCTGTCCTTCCTCCGTATACAACTTCTTTCTCTCCGCCAGATGTGTCTCTTCTGTATGATACAACAACAGATTCGGCACGCCGAGTTCTTCCGCAAGCTGGCATGCTTCTTTTACTGTACTATGATGCTTCTCATAAGGCTTGAATTTATCCGCCTCACCGAACAGGCAGAATGCCTCATGAAGCAGCCAGTCACTGCCCTTCACATATTTATAATCCACCTCATTGTACGGCTCGTCACCAACACAGGTGAATTTCTTACCGCTCTTAAGCTGCATGGTGAATCCGAACTGTTTCGCCTTTGTCGAACCAATGTCGAAGAATGTCACTGGACATCCGAGAATCGTTCTGCTGTCTCCGTCTTTCACGACATCAAACTGGATTTGCTCCCCCATATGCTTACAGACCTTCTGCTGGATCGTCATATTTGCGATTGCCTGAATCTTCTCTGCCAGCTCCTCATGGCAGTAAATGCGAAGATCACCTTCATATTTTCCCTGGTTCATTCTCTGTCCGATCATACGCACCAGCCAGATAATTCCAAGCACGTGGTCTACATGCTCGTGTGTAACGAAGATATCGTGGATATCATTCATGTCGATTCCTGTGTCTTTTAATACTTTCAGAATACGGTTGCCACCGCCTGCATCTACAAGGAAATGTTTCCCTTCATCGCTGATTGCATAGCAAGTATTATAACATTCACTTACCGTTGCATTTCCGGTTCCTAATATTGTTAATTTCATATGCTTTTCTCCATTTCTGGTTTTTGTACCGCTTTTTCGTAGTACTTCTATCAGCAGTATAGCATATTTTTTTCAACTGGTTATGTACTGGATTTTGAAATAATATTCATTTTTTCTTTTTATAATATAAATGTGCTAAATATTTACAACACTGTTGACAATTTTCTCAAAATCTATCTTACACTCCCCATCATAAATTCCAACCGGCACTTCCCCATCCATTCCATATATCATCAGATCCATATTTTCTCCAAAATCATCTCCCAGATCATACACAATTACCTTCTGATTTTTCACATCCGCAATCCAGTATTCCGCAAAGCCACCGCAATCTCGAAAGCAATCTCCTGATGTGTAACGGCAGGTGCTGCCATGTCATATAAAACGCCATCGATCAATTCATATCTCTGGTCATCGGGCAGGGCATAGTAATCCTCTAAGGTATATTCCCCCTGCTTCTTTACCTGATATGCTCCCAGCGCTTCTGCTGCTTTGTTCTTATCTGCTTTTACAAACACTTTTTCCAATTCACGGATTTCACTGTAAGTCAACAGGTCATAGAATTCCTTTTGCCCGATCTGCTCTTTTTTATAAAATATTTTTGCAGCCAGTTCTATATCAATACCTGACTTTTCGGCGATTTCTTCCAGTGTATAGCCTTTTTGTTCTTTAAAGAATCATAGTAAAAAGCGAATGCTTTTTTGAAGTAATTGCATTGTAGCACATTTGTTTTATATATTCAAAGGTTAATATATTTAATTTTATTTCAACCGTATAACAATAACAAAAAAAGCCATTGGGGACGGAGGAAAATCCGTTTTCCCCGTCCCCAATGGCCCATGGCCCAATGGCTTACACTTCTTTAAATTTCGAATGCTTGGACAATGCCATTGTCACTGCAAATCCAACAACAAGTGAGATCAGAATTCCGATCATATAATTCAGCATTCCGCCGGACTTGATGCATACGAATCCGATGATTCCTGCTGCTCCCGGGGAGATATTCTGAACATTTGTCAGTGTCACATAAGCACATCCTACAGCAGAACCGAACATTGCTGCATAGAATGGATATTTCATCTTCAAGTTGACTCCGAACATTGCTGGTTCTGTAATACCAAGCAGTGCTGAGATACCGGAAGAAACTGCGATGCTCTTCATCTTCTTATCCTTTGCACAGAACATTGCTGCCAGTGTTGCTCCACCCTGAGCCACATTGTTGCATGCTGCGATTGCAAAGAGGAAAGATCCGCCTGCTGCAATCAACTGGATATCAACCGGAAGAAGACTGTGGTGCATTCCCGTCATTGTTAATGGTGCATAGATAAATCCGAAAATAAATCCACCGACACCACCTAATGTATCATGGAGCCACAGAACACCATTTGTAATCCAGTCTCCGGCTGTACGCATCACTCCACCTACCACTGTAAATGTAAGGAATGCTGTTACGAGTACGGAAAGTGCAGGTGTCAGGAGGTTGTCCAGATATTCCGGAACTACTTTGTGAAGTTTCTTCTCGATAAATGCAAGGATTGCTGCCGCTGCAAGTACCGGAAGTACAGTTCCCTGATATCCAACTTTCTCAATTGTCAGCGCTCCGATATGCCATACCGGAACCGTTCCCTCTGTAATGGCTGTACCATAAGAATATGCATTCAGAAGATCACCGGATACCATGATCATTCCCATAACTGCTCCAAGATAAGGATTGCCACCGAACATCTTTGTCGCTGAGAATCCTACAAGGATTGGCAGGAATGCATATGCCGCACTTGCAAATGTGTTGATCATAGATGCAAGATCTGCAATATTCGGATATGCTTCAACAAGTGACTTTCCTGAGACAAAAAGTCCTTCTGCTGTCAGAACATTATTCAGACCCATCAGAAGACCGCTGGCAACCAGTGCCGGAATAATCGGTACGAATACATCCGCCAGCATCTTTACCAGTTTCTGTAACGGATTCATCTTCTGGTCAGCAGCCTTTTTCACTTCATTTTTTGTACTTTCTTTGATGTCTGCATACTGAATAAAATATTTGTATACTTCATCTACTGTACCACTTCCGATGATGATCTGGAACTGACCGCCTGTGGAAAACTGTCCTTTTACAAGCTCTGTCTTGAGAATTCCATCTACATTTGCTTTGCTCTCATCTTTTAATACCAGACGTAATCTGGTTGCGCAGTGAGCCGCGCTGATTACATTTTCTTTTCCGCCTACCAGACGCAGAAGTTCACTTGCTGCATTCTGGTAACTCTGCTCTTTACTCATTCTAACTCCTCCTGTAACTTCATTTCTTTTCTATCTCAATCAGGATTTTCTTAGTACCATCGTTGTACTTGAAAAGTCCTGTCTGATTCTTGGTATTCGTATTCCTGCATACATCAGTTCATCCCCGCCATACTCCTGCCCGGTCTCACAATCTATGTAAACTGCATCCGGATCCAGTCCTTTTAATCGGATCACCGGAACCCTGTAGGCTGAACGCGCAAGGATCTGCACGTGAGTGAAGATGACGTCCATTCCATCTTCTGAAACAATATTCCAGGCACTTTGATTCTCCTGAAATGAATCCGCCAGCCGGTAATAAGTTCCGAACTGTACGGTTCTTCGTCTCCTTTTATATTCTGCAATCTGCTCTCTGACTTCTTCCTTCTCTTCTTTTGAAAGTTTCTTCAGATCCAGTTCATATCCAAGATTGCCTGCTGCTGCCACGGCAAATCTTGTAGCAAGCGGTGTGGTCCGTCCGACCTGATGATTCGGACATGCTGACACATGCGCTCCCATTGTAACTGTCGGAAACAGAAAGCTTGTTCCATGCTGGATCTTCAGCCTGCAGACCGCATCTGTATTATCGCTGGTCCATGTCTGTGGCATGTAATAAAGCATTCCTGCATCGAATCTGCCACCTCCACTGGAACAACTTTCAAACAACACCTGTGGAAAACGTTCTGTCAATGTCTCCATTACCTGGTAAAGTCCAAGCACGTAGCGGTGTGAAAGTTCATTCTGATTTTTCCTGTCAAGATAAGCACTTCCAAGATCCGTCAGATGCCGGTTCATATCCCATTTCACATAACTGATATTTCCCGGTACCAACACCTTACTGACTGCATCGATCAGATATTCGCAAACTGCCGGATTCGACAGATCCAGTACCAGCTGATGCCGGCTGAGTATTGGTTCGTAGAGCGGACTTCGGATCACCCAGTCGGGATGCTCTCTGTAAAGATCACTTTCCCTTGAAATCATCTCCGGTTCAAACCAGATTCCGAAATCAATCCCCTTCTGTTTCACCTTTTCGGCAAGACTCTGCAGGCCATCCGGAAATTTCTTCTTATCTTCCGTCCAGTCCCCCAAGGAAGTCGTATCTGTATTTCTTCCCTTGAACCATCCATCATCCATCACCAGAAGTTCGATTCCAAGCTCCGATGCTTCTTCCGCCAGCGTCAGCATTTTCTCTTCATTGATTTCAAAATACATACCTTCCCAGCTATTCAATAGAACTGGCCGTTCCCGGTCTCTGTACCATCCCCGGCAGACGCGCGTTCTGTATAACCGGTGAAATATATTCGACATTCCGGCAAGTCCATTTACACTATAGACCAGTACAGCCTCCGGTGTGCAAAAGCTTGTTCCCGGTGCAAGCTGCCATCCAAACTGATACGGATTAATTCCAAGCTGTACCCTAACTGTTCCATACTGTCCACACTGAACACATCCATAGAAGTTTCCACTGTAAATCAGGTTTACTCCAAGCACTTCCCCTTGCTCTTCCGTAGTCCCGGGACTTAACAATCCGATAAATGGGGTTGCCTGCGGGCTGCTCGTTCCACGACTGCTTTCAATCGTGACTGAATCCGCACACAATGGACGTCGATACACATTTTTCTCTTCTGTATGTGCACCGGATAATGTCAGTACATCATATTCCTGTGTTGGAAGATCCATGTTCATGCTTAAGAATCGACAGATTTCTATCGGTTCTGTTCCGTCATTGATCCATTTTGCGAATCGTGTGACCACTGCATCTTCATAGATGGTGTAATATAACAGAATTCTCTGATTTCTCACCTTATCCTGAAGCGTAATCTCCAGTGTCATTGCCTCGGTATCCGCATCAGTATAGACATGTGGCAGGCCATCCGGAGCGATCTTTCCACTCAGAATGCGATAGCCGTTATAGAAAAATCTTGCGTTTTTATCTCCATTTCTGTCTTCTAGTTCGTAGGCCGGACTTCGAAAGTCCCCCTGTCCGGACTCCGGAAATTCCCTCAACTGTGTATCCAGAGAAAATGTCCTGTCTTCCTCTATCGGATTCGCACAGAATCCACGGTCGTAATAATAATCCTTGATGCCGCTGTGCCATCTCTTTATTCTTTTTCCGTAGTAACAATGCTTTAAATATCGTTGTTTTTCTACTTGAATCACATAACTGATCTTATCGTTGTATAGATGAAAAACCTGCTGTTCTTCCTCAAAACTGATCTGCATTCTATTCCTCCACTCTCTCATTCTGCTTCATTTCATCGCTTGACTAAATGCATTATAACTTCCATCTCTTTTCACTTTCAATGGTAATGCAGATTAGCAAATGGTAATTATTTTGGCAAGGTCTTTCGAAAAGCTTTCGGAACTACACCAACTCAATATCGGCTTCAAAATCAGAACTATGATCTTGTCCGCGTTCTCCATGATTCGCATCCCAGGATTCCATCTGATAAATAACCGCCTCATATGGTCTGAGTTCTGTAATTTTTTCCGCGGCAGGCGTATCTGCATAATTACTAAGCATGACCTGCCCGGCTCTCTTACACTGTAACTTTCTTGTCTTCTCATGAAAGTTACAGACAATCAGCCATTTTTCCTCCTCCAGCGTTCTTGTATAGATATAAAGGTCTTCATCCTCCGGGAACAGCAGTTGATAAGTTCCGTATACCATAACTTCATGTTCTTTCCGAAGCTGAATCAATTTCTGATAATGATAGAAAACGGACTCTGGATCCGCTAATGCCTGTTCTACATTGATTTCCTTATAATTTGGATTGACTCTGTACCATGGAATTCCTTCTGTAAATCCTGCATTCTTTTCGGCATTCCACTGCATCGGTGTCCTTGCATTATCCCTCGCCTTCGCCCGGATTGCATACATGGTCTCTTCCTCTGTGAATCCCGCTTTCAGGCGTTCTTGATAAATGTTCTGTGTCTCAATATCAGGGAATTCATCAATCGTCTGAAATGGAACATTCGTCATTCCAATCTCTTCCCCCTGATAGATATACGGTGTCCCCTTCATTCCATGAAGCAGTGTCGCAAGCATTTTTGCAGACAGGACACGATAGTCTCCGTCATTTCCCCAACGGGAAACGATTCTTGGGAGATCATGATTATTCCAAAATAAACTGTTCCATCCATGACCTTCTAACTCTGTCTGCCATTTGCTGAAAACACACTTCAGATCCGGCAGATAAAGTGGTTTCAAATCCCATCTTTGTCCGCCCGGTTTCTTATCCAGCTGAATCTGTTCAAACTGGAAGATCATACTAAGTTCTTTTCTTGCCGGATCAGTATATAATCTTCCGATCTCCGGGGTCGCCCCCCAGCACTCACCAACCGTCATGCTGTCCCTGTGACCAAAGGTCGCTTCGTTCATCTCTTGCAGGTATTTATGAAGCATCGGCCCATTCTCTTTGATCTTCTGATCCGGTATCTTTCCAATCAAATCAATCACATCCATACGGAAACCTGCAATCCCCTGATCCAGCCACCAGTTCATCATGTCATAAATTTTCTGCCGTAGCTTCGGATTCTCCCAGTTCAGATCTGGCTGTTTCTTACTGTAAAAATGCAGATAATACTCATCCGTCTCCGGCGAATACTCCCATGCACTTCCACCGAAATTTGACATCAGATCATTCGGTGGCTGTCCATCTTCGCCTTTCCTCCAGATGTAATAGTCCCGGTATGGATTATCCAGGCTTTTCTTTGCTTCTATGAACCATGGATGTTCATCTGATGTATGGTTCACTACCAGATCCATAATGATTTTGATATCATTATCTTGACATTTCTGTATCAATATCTTCATATCTTCCATTGTTCCAAACTCCGGGTAAACCGTACGGTAATCAGAGATATCATATCCATTGTCATCCTGCGGTGACTGATAGATTGGACAGATCCAGAGTACATTGACTCCCAGTTTTTTCAGATATTCAATTTTCCCTGTAATTCCTGGAATATCCCCCATTCCATCCCCATTGCTGTCCGCAAAACTTCGAGGATAGATCTGATAAACGACACTGCTCTGCCACCATTTCTTCTCCATCTTATGTCCCCTTCTTGCTTTTTTTATTCGAACCAAGTATAATACAAAAAATAAAAAGATACTTTCATTATTTTATCAAAAAATAACACAATATTATGCAACAGTTCAGCCACGCGTCTGTACAAGAAAGGAGATCACTCATGTCACGTTCCTTAAAAGAGACAAATTTTCACGGAACCCCTATGTTCCCTTTACAGATTTATTCTCATAAAGATAAGAACGGTTTCTATTCCGTTACTGCCCACTGGCATGAGGAACTGGAATTTCTCTATATTGAGGAAGGAACTATGCGCGGAATCATTTCCGGAACCCCTTAAGAAATGAAAGCCGGTGAATTCTATTTCATCAATTCTGGTGAACTGCATGAACTAAGCGCACACAACCATTCCCTGCATCATGCAATTGTTTTCGATCCCCAATTACTTAATTTTGATTTGTATGATGCCTGTCAGCACAATTTCATCCAGCCAATCACACAGAAGAAACTACTCTTCCCAAACAACATCTCCAATGCCCTCAGTCAGAAAGAACGAGAAAGTCTCCGACAGCTTTTTCTTGCAATAATCTATAATTACCACCACCCGGAACGATGTGCACTTCTCAAAATCAAGATCTGTCTTCTGCAGATTCTGGAACTCTGTTTCCGCACAGAAATTCTTATACAGAACCAGACTACCGGAAAGCAGCTCTCCTCCATAAATCAGCTGAAGGAAGTGCTTGATTTTATCCGGTCACATTACGCCGAAGAAATTACATTAAAAGAACTTGCTGACATTGCCTGCATGAGCCCGACCTATTTCTGCAGATATTTCCATCAGGAGATGGGCAAGACACCGTTTGCCTTCCTGAATGAATACCGCATCAAAAAAGCTGCCATCCTTTTGGATGACAGCTCACTGTCTGTTTCTGATATTGCCATTAACTGTGGCTTTGACAACATCAGCTATTTCATTCGTAAGTTCAAAGAATACCAGGGAATCACCCCCAAAAAATACAGAAGCCGGAAGATGCCAGAATAAATAAAGCTATGTTGCAAAACTGTGAAGGCATTCGTATTGAAGTGCCTCCGATCCGGAAACGGCTGTTGATTTTTTTCATATTTTTTTCTTACCTCTCATATATTATCCTTAGTTTCATATTCTAAAGTATGTCTTAAAAATGCCTTCTGCAAAGCATACCACAAAGTATGACATGTAGATTGCAGGAATGATTTTTCATATATGTTCTAATTACGAAACAATCACATTCTATTTTTGTCTTGTGTATAAGACAAAAATAGAATATAATTGTTCTATATATTTTGGAGGTATGTTATGAATAGAGATAGTTTAAAACAAATCATGATTGACCAAAAAGAAATCTACCTTAATAATCCACTTATTCCAAGACATTACTATCTGGAAGAAAATGTCAATTACTGTTTTGTTGGCATTCGTAGAACCGGAAAATCTTATATGATGTATCAACAGATAAAACAATTGGAAGCAAATGGAATTCCATTATCACAAATCGTTTATGTTAACTTTGAAGATGAACGTCTTTTGGAAATGACCGCCGCTGACTTAAATCTTATTTTAGAAATCGGGTTAGAGATATCCAGAACTGACGTTAAACCATATTTATTCTTAGATGAAATTCAAAATATCACTGGATGGGAAAAATTTGTCCGTAGAATTGCTGATATGAAATATCGGATTAATATAACAGGCAGTAACAGTAAAATGTTAAGTAGTGAAATTGCATCTACTCTTGGCGGTCGCTTTGTGATTATGAATATTTATCCATATTCTTTCTCAGAATACCTGATTGCCAATCATATGAAAAAGAATTATCTGGATGTAATCAGCACCAAAGATAAAGCTGATGTGCAAAACCAATATAACCAATATGTAACATATGGAGCTTTCCCTGAATTAACGGAAATAAATAACAAAAGGTTTTTTTTGAATAGCATCTACCAGACCGTATATCTTGGTGATATCATAACAAGAAATAAAATTACCAATGACTTTGCTGTGAGATTGATTTTAAAAAAGATTGCCGAATCTATTACGAAACCTTTATCTTTCAGTAGACTGACTAATATATTAAAAAGTACAGGAACATCTATTGGCAAACAAACTGTAATCAATTATGTTGGCTACATGACAGACTCCTATTTGCTTTTTACTCTGCAAAACTATGCTGCAAAACTGGTAGAAAAAGAGACTTCTCCCAAATATTATTTCATGGATACAGGACTTCTTGGACTTATGTTACTAGACTGTAAATCTGCCCAACTGGAAAATCTTGTCGCCATCGA
>OLZQ01001224.1_pt1 | contig 10517 bp, 7 predicted proteins | sample 1644511 | NCBI WGS metagenome assembly OLZQ01 (sample SAMEA103958132, study PRJEB25191) | human gut metagenome | biome: human-associated habitat [ENVO:00009003]; feature: intestine environment [ENVO:2100002]; material: feces | place: Germany | collected 2013/2015 | reverse complement strand
TCGGTCACTTTGTAATGTATTAAAATGGAATCGGCCGTATGCGCGATGCGAAAAGCAGCTTCAGGATGATAAGGATATTCCTTCCAATTTACAATATCTATCTTTTGAAACGATACGCCTTCATTATCCAATACTTGAGGCACGGCTTGTGCATCATTGACTGATGCAGTTATTTTCTTGACTTTCATGGTTTTCTTTTTTAGATTATTGAATTTGTTTTGATTTTGTTCTCGCAAACATACAAAAAAGAGTCGACACTCGGAAAGAATCTTTCTTTTTTCGAGAATGATGAAAGGATTATTTTCTATCTTTGTCCTGCAAAAGAAAAACTTAATTTACATTTTACACAATATCTAAAAAACTACTTAATTTATGAAATCAGTTAACCGAATCTGTTTAATGATGATTCTTTGCTGTGTATGTTGTATAAACATTGCACAAGCTGCTGTTAATCCCAAACCTTTTGTTATCCCGGAACTGAAAGAATGGAAAGGCAACGAAGGCAAATTCATTCCTACCGAACAAACCCGCATTGTTTACCCAAAAGGAAATTCTGAATTGCAACGCATCGCCCGGATGCTGGCAGATGACTGCAATACCTTATTTAATCATACTCCGCAGATAGTGGAAGGAAAAGGAAAGAAAGGCGACCTCATTCTTTCACTTAAAAAAGACAAATCATTAGGGCAAGAAGGATACGCCATTCGCGTTACCGACCGAATCGAGCTGACCGCCCCCAAAGCCATCGGTGTATATTGGGGAACACGTACCCTGCTGCAGATAGCCGAACAAAACAAAGAAGACCTGGCTCTTCCCAAAGGTGAAATCCGTGATTATCCCGACTATGCCATGCGTGGATTTATGATTGATTGCGGACGAAAATTCATTCCTATGTCTTATTTGCGCGATTACGTGAAAATCATGGCATACTACAAAATGAACACACTGCAAATTCATCTGAACGATAATGGATTTAAACAGTATTTTGAACAGGACTGGAACAAGACTTATGCAGCTTTCCGCCTGGAATCGGATACTTATCCCGGACTCACGGCACGTGACGGATTCTATACAAAAAAAGAATTTATCGATTTGCAGAAGTTGGCAGAAGAATGTTTCGTCGAAATCATCCCGGAAATAGATGCGCCTGCCCACACATTGGCATTCAGCCATTATAAACCCGAAATAGGAAGTAAAGAGTATGGAATGGATCATCTGGATTTGTTCAATCCCGAAACATATAAATTCATGGACGGACTCTTTAAAGAGTATTTGGAAGGAGAAGAACCTGTCTTCCGTGGTCCACGCGTACACATCGGCACAGATGAATACTCAAACAAAGACAAAAAAGTAGTGGAAAAATTCCGTGAGTTTACAGACCATTATATCCGTTATGTAGAAGGCTTCGGAAAACAAGCCTGTGTATGGGGAGCATTGACACATGCCAAAGGAGAAACTCCCGTAAAAGCCGAAAATGTAATTATGAGCGCCTGGTATAACGGATATGCAGAGCCTAAAGAAATGGTTAAACAAGGATACAAACTTATTTCCATTCCCGACGGTTTTCTTTATATCGTACCTGCTGCCGGTTATTATTATGATTATCTGAACACGGAAGAGCTATATAACTCCTGGACTCCTGCCCACGTAGGTAAAGCTGTTTTCGAAGAAAAAGATCCTGCCATTCTGGGAGGTATGTTTGCAGTATGGAATGACCATGTAGGAAACGGTATCTCTACCAAAGATATTCATCACCGCACGTTCCCGGCTTTACAAACTTTAGCCGTAAAAATGTGGACGGGAACTGCAACTTCACTTCCGTATAATGAATTCAACCGCATGCGCGAAACGTTGAGCGAAGCACCGGGAGTAAACCAAATGGGACGTATCGGCAATGCGCCGGGACTGGTATACGAACAAGCCAATGTTGCTCCCAAAAGCCGCACACCACATCGTGAAATCGGTTACGGTTATCGTGTGACATTTGATGTGGAAGGTGCAGCAGAAACACCGGGAACCGAACTGTTCCGTTCACCGGATGCCGTATTCTATCTGTCCGACCCTATACGTGGAATGTTAGGTTTTGCACGTGACGGATATTTAAACACATTCAGTTACAATATCCAACCGGGCCAACGTTTAAATATCGGTATAGAAGGAGATAACAAAGCAACACGTCTGTTTATCAATGGAAAATTAGTAGAAGAACTGAATATCCAACAACGTTTCTTTGATAAAGAAGGAAAAACAAAAATGAATTATGTCCGCACACTGGTATTCCCATTAGAACAGGCAGGAGAATTCAAAAGTAAAATATCCAACTTGAAAGTTTACAAGAAATAAACTGAAATCGACCGTCTTTTATTATCCGGACACGGATTTTACGGACATAAGGAGCCGAGCTCTTGAATCCGTAAAATCCGTGTTGTTTATTCGTGAAGAGCAGGAATTATCTCCTGCTGTTACTATTATTATTCTTCATTCCTTGTCTTTTACCCATCTCCTTTCTCATTTTATCTCCGATTCTTTTTTCCATATTATACATTTTCTGTATTTGTTTCGGTGATAGGAATTTACGGAATTCATTATAATATTTCTCACGAATATCCAGCATCTTGCGGCTCTGAGCAAAACGAGCCTTTATTACTTGTTCTACTTCTGCATCCGTAAGCGTAGAACGAGGAGCACGCGGATTCATATCGCGGACAGCACGCATTTCTTCCATATATTTGGTGTATACAGGTTTAAACTTAGCAGTCTCCGCATCATCCAATGCCAGTGCATTTATGAGCTGATTACATTGCATTTTCTGCATCTGTTCCTGACCGAACTGCTTTCTGTCCATCTTTCCTTCTTTTTTACCTTGTGCAAATATTGCCATTTGACTACCCATAAAGAGAGCTACCAACACCATAAAAAACTTTTTTGTCTTCATAATCTATTACTTTTTAAATAAATAATTAATTCATAAATATGTCATACTCTGATAATTCCACCCATTCCTCTAACTCATCATCCGGCATTTCGGCTATAAAATTATCCATTGCATCCGAATATGAGTAGTCAATACCGGTTGCCACAAGTAAAGAGTTGGAAGATACTTGTTCCGCTTCCGGAGTACCGGCAGGAAAGAAAACCAATCCCAACACCATCGCTGCCGCCGCCAGTGTTGCCGCAATCACCAACTTCATCCGAAGTTGTTTTTTATGTTTTTCCACTTTCGTACGTGCCGATACCTGTTCCTGCATCCGGTCAAAGAAACCATCCGGTGTACGATAAGGCATCTGCTTTCCTATGTTTTTAAAATCAAATTCTTTCTCCATTCTATCCTTAATTATTAGTCATATATTCTTTTATTTTCTCTTTGGCATAATGATACACAGTCCATAACGCCCACAAAGGAATATCCGGCAAATCTATTTCTCCGATATTTTCATCGAGCTCTCCGCTCGACATAAAGTGACGTAACGCTTTTTCCGACGAATGCATCACATCTTCAAAAGTCTTGTCGTCTCCGACAGCCAACGTACATCCCGGCAAAGCGATGAACTGGTCGCGAGCCCTTACCCCAAACCACGGATAACCGGCTAATAAATAGTGACCTCTTTTTGTTTTGAAATAAAACTGCTGAGCCGAATTTTTCAAGCAATTGAAGAAACTGGACCGACACATGTGACGGTTGGCGAGTTCTTCATTGTAAGTACGGGCGAACGAACGCGGTTTCGCTTCTATCGTACCGGCCGAGAAAATAATACTCTCGCCCTTTTTTATCGGGAGCTCGAAATACCCCGGCACATATAAATCTTCCTGATAAGGATAGCCGCGTTCTTGATCTTTGATATATTCTATACCTTTATACCAATGGGGATCGAATATAAACTGAGGAGCCTTATTAAATTGCATATACAACCGGGGATACCCCTGATACAGACAACAACTTATTCCGTTCGCCACCTCCTCGTAACGTTGGTCGAGTACGTAATTCTCGACACACAGCTCGTTGGCATTACGAAACGCCAGAAACGGACGAAACTGTAACACCGTAGGGGAATGAGCATCGACAAGAGTATATTTGATCAATATACGGTTTTCATGTGAAATAAACACTTTCTCTTTGGTCATAATTACCCCGCCCACGCGATACATCGTTTGCGGGACAGATTCGCAATTAAACTCCCGAATGTATTTGTGTCCGTTAGGACTGAAACAATCGCCTCGATATTTATGCAACCCCAAGTTAAAGGCCGCTCCATGCTGTATCACGGTTTCGTCCAAAGACGACAGCATCACGTGATTATCCTTGTCCAACTCGGGTATCGGGATAACCAACAACCCATGCTGTTTTCGAGTATTGCAATCAACGATTGTCGTACAATGATAGGCCCCCGACTTATTGGTCCGCAACATCTCTTTCGGCAAAGACCATTCGAGATTTATCATCAGATTCTTGTCAAATTTCAGATAACTCATATCTCTACAATCAAATTTCTCTTATTCCTTTCTAAAAATTCCCGAACGAACTTATAATCGTAAATATTCACAAACTACAAGTTTTCAAAGAATTTGAAATAAGCTATTAATATTGTTACGAATTTAACATAACAGAAAATAAAATGCAAACATTTTGACAGCGAAAATGGTATGTTCTTAAACATATAGTTACAATCGACAATATATCAACACCTTATAACCGTTCTAAAACAAAAAAGGTTCCGATTTTCATCGGAACCTTTTTCATAACGACTAATTATTTATAGTTTCACCAAACGTACGACTTTATCTCCCGTCCTCACCAAATAAACACCGGCTACCAATCTCGACATATCCACGACTGTAATTTCTTCTGTCGGATCGATAATCGAAACGATATGCCCGGCAAGGTTATAGACATAAATCGGACTCTCGGTTCCACACACGAAAAGCTCTCCCGATACAGTCGTCGGATATATCCGCACACCCGACACCACAGATTCTACACCGGTATAACCGGGATCCTGATCGGTAAATACCGGATACCCGTCATTCTCGGCATCCTCGACTTTCCAATATAGAGTCTGCCAGCCTGTTTCCGAGGAATTGTTTGTCTTGGACCAATCGTTCAATCTTACGGCAAAAGCCGTCGATTTCATATAGTCGACCGTCAACGCCGTTCCGGCATAAGAGCCTTCCCCTTCCACACAATTCATCAGATAATAACAATCCTCCGAATCGGCCGATAAAATCGGTACGACCGAGTACGATTTTCCGGGGACACCCGATACGGTTCCTATATTATAACAATTTGCCACACAAATATCGGCATTATCGGTATAAGATAATATTCCTCCGGCAAAACCGGATCCCGACAGCCGCACTCCTGCCGCATTATAACAGTTCGTAATAAACGTCGAACTCCCGGAGTTATACCCGACAATCCCCCCTGCACAAGAATCATATTCCGGCAAAGCCTCTACCGCGACAACTGCATGATTGCTGCTGTTTATAATCGCGGACTCTTGATTAACTCCCGCAATACCGCCGGCATAAACAAGGCAAGAGGCATAATTATCGGAAGGTTGAACCGTACCGGTTACAATACCGAGATTCTCACAACGATCGATCGAAGAAGTCGAAACAACATACCCGGCTATCCCACCTACATATCCGGCGGGGCCTTCAAACGAAACAGAAGCCCGATTTTCGCATGAAACAATTTCCGACTCCTGAGCATAAGCCACAACACCGCCGCCATAATAGGAAGTCCGTATTTCACAATCTTCCGCTAAAACCACACGGGTGACCCGTGCCTGATAAATAGCTCCGAAAAGTCCGGAATAAGCCTCACCGGTCGATATCACTTCCGAACGAAGGTTATGTATTTCGTAGCCACCCCCGTCAAAGACACCCTTAAAAATTTGCTGTAAATTCGCTTTTCCTATCGGTTCCCATTTAAACCCGTCCAAATCGATATTCCCGGTCAAAGTGACTGTTTTACCCTCGAAAGTCCGGCCGTTCTTCACCAAGTAAGCCACACCCGCCAGTTGTGCCGGGGAGGAAATGGAGAACGAATCCTCGGCCTCGTCATACCACGAAATATCGTAATTTCCGGCCGAAGTCCACCAACCGCCGGCCTCTACGGCCTCACCGAATACGGGGAAACCATCGTTCTCTTCCGATCGAATCGTCCAAGAAAGCATTTCGGGCAGGTCGGGATCACTCTCGATAAGAGAGGCTGCATGGGAGGTCAGCAATTCGGCAAACGCAAAGGATTTCATTTCATCGGCCGTCATCGCCGTGCCCTTGACATTCATTCCGGTCGTATCTTCCACACAAGCGATATCGTAATAACCATTTTCAACACTCGCACCGTAAGAAGCGACAATTGGGGAAGCCGTTGCAACCGGCTCCGACTCAGGAATAATCGATCGTCCCGTCGCCGTAAGTCGACCGGTATTATACACATTATTCAACTGCGCAAACGAGGGGGTTATTCCCCCGACCTCCACACTCGGTCCCGTACCCGATATATTCCCGATATTATACCCGTTCACTACCTTCGCATTAGCTGCCACCAGCCCCGAGACATACACAAAACCCCAAGTCGAAAATCCGACAACATCATTCGCATTGGAGCAATTATAAACCGGATTATATTGGTTGTCAAATCCCAAAATACCGGCGGCGAATATATCACCGAAAAGGCTTCGAGCCTCTATATAGGCCCGATTATGACAATTCGCAATATAATTACCACCCAACACACCACATATACTTCCCACATTAAGGTATTGCGAACCGGTAGCGGTAACCCGCACCGCGCAATCTTCCGCCAAAGTCACATTTTCGATCACTCCGGAAGAATAGCCGAAGAAACCGACAAGACACGTAGTACTCCCTTGCGCATACGAATACGCCTTCATACTTATATTCAGATTACGTATCACGTGCCCCCCACCGTCGAACGTTCCGCCAAAAATTGCCACAGACTGTGCATTTCGGGAATTACGTCCAATGGGAACCCATAAATGTTCCGCCAAATCAATATCATTCGCCAGTGTAACGGTTTTTCCCCGGAATTGGTGATACGTATTCACTAAATAAGCCAATCCCGCCAACTGCTCCGGAGTAGAAATAGTGAACTCGGTACGAGATTCGTCATACCACGAGACATCGTAGTTTCCTTCCGAAGTCCACCAATTGGACTGCACATAATCCTCCTCTATCAATGCAGGTCCGTTTTCTCCCGGTCTCCACATCTTCAAAGAAGATACGAAAGGATCGCTCAAAACGATACCCGACGCAGCTGAATTCATCGTACGCACCTGCGCATCGGAAAGCAATTCGCTCGATGGTAATACAGTCCCTACTTCATTATGATTGTCTCCGACGCAACCGTCCCCATAAAAACATTTCTCCAAAAAGGTATTGTAGGACGTCCCGACAATACCGCCCGTCGTTACCTGCTCTTCGTTCTTAACAGCTGTGAACGGCAATCGATATCCGTCAAGGTAACCGATATTTACCCCGTCCTGGAAGGCCGGAATCAACATAAAACCAGCGGTAGGAGAAGAAAGGAGTGAAAACGTTATTGTTTTCTCGTCGTCCGACATGACCCCGACAAAGGTGTCATCTTCAACGGCCTCCCCATTACCCAATAATCCCTCCAACATCAAGGTATAGGAACCGTACGTCCCTACTTGTTGTCCCGTGGAAACATACAATCGGCCATCGCTTCCTATCGTTCCAGAGGCCTCGTAACTCACACCCAATGCCTCCGAAGATGTCCATGAAAGAACCACTCCGTCAGAAGAATTTACGGCAGACATAATTGAAATCTGCAATGAAACAAGCTCTACCGCATCTTGAAAAGGAGAAGCCGCAGTCGCCGTATAGCTTCCCACCCAAGCATTCGCAGCTTCGAGTTTCGACACACGGCCGTTAAAGATAGATGCCAATACCGAAGAGTTATCGGCATTCCCGACCAAACCGCCTGCGGTATATCCCTGCACCGCAGCATCGGAACGACAGTTCATAATAGCGCTTTCATTCATACTCCCGGCTATGGAACCGGCCACAGAGCCGACCACCACGCAAGACGAGGAGAGCATGACATTACGAATATCGGTAGAAGCAACCGCCCCGAACAATCCCGAAAACGCCTCCATATCCGTATGCAAACCGGAGATCGTATGGCCGCCACCATCGAACAGGCCTTTAAACTCAACTCCTCTTGTACCTATCGGAATCCATTTGTAATTCGACAAATCGATATCTGCGGACAAACGTACCGTACAATATTGGAAATTCTTACCTGCACGGACCAAATAGGACAACCCGGCTAACTGTGCCGGAGAGGAAAGAGAAAATTCGTCTTTCGTCTCGTCATACCAAGAAATATCGTAATTTCCATCAGCGAGCCAAGAGTCGGCAGAAACGGCATTCCGAAACGCCGACGAATTCGCGGTAACCGAAGAAACGGCTGACCGCGATAATATCCGGCCGATGTTTTTCGTATCGACCGGCCGAACAGTCCCTTCCATTCGGGTAGTCTCCTCGTTCAATACCCCCAATCGCATCTGTGCCGCCTGCACAGGAGAGATTCTTTTCAAAGGTTGGTTAGTCGCCGAAATCATACCGGTCATTAGACAACACAACCCGATTAATGTAAACCATTTTTTCATATCGTATATATTAAAATTATGCACGAATTGAGTCCTGTAAGCCTTTCTCATTCACAACCTATAAAACTGAAAAAATAGGAAAAACATTCCCGACCTGCGATAAGTCCCTCTTTTACAGATTTCCCTTTTTTCTGAATTGCAAATTAAATAAAAAATAACATATTACAACATAACAAAGTATTGGTTTTCATAATATTCTATATATTATATAAATAAATGTCACAAAAAGAGGGGTGACGAAATCGCCACCCCTCTTTTCAAATATATAATCGGTATGCATCAGAATGATTCGAGAGCAATGGAAAGATTCTGCAAAAACATGCGAACCGAAAGTGCCAATAAAATAATACCGAAGAACTTGCGCAATACATAAACCCCCGTTTTCCCCAAAGATGGACATTGCGAATAACAACATAGATAACAAGAATATTCAAGAACAAAGCGGCCAGAATACTACCCAACCCATACAGAGCCCTCAACGACAGCAGAGTCGTAAAAGAGCCGGCGCCGGCAATCAAAGGGAAAACGATCGGTACGATCGATGCCGCACCCTCGGGCCCGTCATTCCTGAAAATCTCCACCCCGAGCAACATCTCTATGGCCATCACGAAGATAACTAGCGCGCCGGCAATGGCAAACGAAGAAATATCGACTTGAAACAGATTGAGTATCATATTCCCCATAAACAGAAAGGCGAGGAATGTAACCAACGAATAGACTGCCGCTTTCCAAGCGATAATATTTTGTCCCTTCTGCTTCATATCGATAATAATAGGAGTAAGCCCCGTTATATCGATTACAGCAAACAAAATAATAAAAGCACTCAGGAAATCCTGAAAACGAAACGATATTATTTCCATATTCTACATAGTTTAAGGTGTACGACGACAAGGTAAATACAAGAGTCTATATACACTCACATTTACACGATTTCTATCTTATCCGGTACAAAGTTAATGAAAAAAAAAGAAATGAATAGTTTCTAAACAAAGAAGATGTTTTAGCTTTTATAACGAAACATAGTAAAAAAATTTTGTTAGTTTTGAAGAATCTAATCGTATAGCGTATGGACAGCATGTATGATGTTTTATTACAGCTCCCTATTTTTCAAGGAGTCAGCCGAAATAAAATTTCGGAATTAATCGAGAAAATGAAATTTCATTTTCTCAAATATCCCGACGGAGAAAAAATCGTCACGAGCGGGGAAGAATGCAATCATTTGAAATTTCTCATCGCTCCGAACTGATTACACAAAACGAGAAAATGAGAATTACAGAGCTGATACAAGCTCCTAATGTAATAGCTCCCGACCACCTATTCGGCCGCGACACCTATTTCCCGGCCAATCTTTATGCCGTAGGAACCGTAGGAATCATGCAAATAGAAAAAGCCTCGGTCATACAAATGTTACAAGAAGAGCCTATCTTCCTCATCAATTTGTTGAACATACTCTCTCGCAGATCGCAAAAGGCACTCGAAAGTTTTACGGCTCTTTCGTCCAACGACCTCAAAGAACGACTGGCATTTTGGGTGTTGAGTCTCACGCAACAAAAATCGGTCGACATACGCATCATCTGCAAACAAAAAGATTTATATGCTTTCTTCGGTGTGCAACGGTCGGTATTCCTGTCTACCCTCGATGAATTGAAAGAAGACGGTATCATCGATTACAATGCGAAAGAAATCATCATTTTAGACCGGTCCCGATTAAAAGATATGTTACTCGGCACAAGCAAAGACGACTTTTAGCATAACCCTATCCCATTTTATTCCACGGAGCAGCTCTACTGTTCCGTTTTTTTGAAGCTGTTTTAAATTTATTCCGAGACAGATTGAGACCTATGTTGAAGCAGATTG
>OLZQ01001222.1_pt1 | contig 10523 bp, 7 predicted proteins | sample 1644511 | NCBI WGS metagenome assembly OLZQ01 (sample SAMEA103958132, study PRJEB25191) | human gut metagenome | biome: human-associated habitat [ENVO:00009003]; feature: intestine environment [ENVO:2100002]; material: feces | place: Germany | collected 2013/2015 | reverse complement strand
GCAGATTATTGGTAGTCTTTAGCTCTGTCAGCGCATTCTCAAGCTGCATCTCATACTTTGACAGGTAGACATCGCACACCCTGTCAATATCGATTCTTGGCCCGCTGATGCTCAAAAACTTCATCTTTACAATCATTGTGTCACACCTCCTAAGTATCCTAATGTCTCTCCCTTCGTCAAACCGTAACGGATACACTCAAGGGCTGTCGTTAGTTTATAGATTTCTTCTTCTTTCAGGAACAGATACGTATTGACGATCGCGATCGAATACGGATCATTCCTTTTATCAGTCAGGTACAACTTCCGCAGGCAGTCGCGATACATCTGTTCCAGTGTTTTATCCGTCTGCATATAATTATATTTTCCTGCATAGTACGTCTTTTCCACTTCTGCTTCAAACTGTTCCAGTGTCGGCGTCTCCACCAGTGTCTTGAATTCTTCTACTTTTATCCGATAGTGGATCGGGATCGTCATCGAATAGATATCCGGCGGAAGCATATGATAATACTTCTTCGCACGGTAGATCCACTGAAGATTCAGAAGATCGATCTTCATTCCATAGTCCTTTAAGAATATCTTCTGCTCATGTCCTTTCAGAACCCGTTTTCCCTTTTTCCACATCGTAGAAAAATAATACAGATCCAATGCCAGATCATAATCAAACAGCGTTCCCGCTCCGGAATCTCTGATTCTGGCAAGCGCACCATAATATTCCGTATCCCGTAAGTTATCTACAAGCTCGTCGATATTTTTCGAAGTTATCAACCGGTCTATGGAAATTTGTGAATATCTGTCAAAAAACTCTTTCTTGTATTCCAGATCAAATGGTTTCTCATAATGATTGAACACGATCCTCAAACAGTAGTTGATCAGATCGACTTCATACCGTTTCCAGTATAATTTTAAGAACGTCTTCTGCTCCATCCCGGCAAACCGGAAGATCCTCGAATAATCATCGAACAACGACTGATACAGGATCTTCTCCACATTTCCCCTGTGATATAAGGAAACATCCATCCGCTCCACATATGGTGCATACGCCGTCTTGTCTTTCAGATATTCGATTGCTTCTGTCACTGTACCAAGACCTGCGATCGTATCATAATCTTTCTCTTTCAGAAGCTTCGCCGACATCGCACGTACCTTTGTCGTGATCCCGCTGTAAGCCATCACATTTCCCATACGCTACACCTCGATCATATGTCTTACGATTTCCTCTGCATAAATGTCATGATTTTCTTCGTATTCCCTCTTCAGATCATCAATCGCCTTCTGGTCCTTCTTCCGTTCCCGGTCCAGAACTTTCTCTACTTCCTGCTGCGACTTTGCTTTTATCTTCTCCAGTTTTTTCTGTGTCTCTTCTTCCAGGTCCCGGTCAAATTGATTCCTTTCTTCCTGTATCTGTTTTTCAATTTCACTTTTCTGCTGTCTGGCATGCTCTACGATCGCCTCCGCCGTTTCTTCCACTTCAGCTAATTTCTCAATAACAGAGTTCATAAGCCGCCCTCCTTTTTGCACATTTCACAACGAATAATTGTTACTTTTTTATCCATGTTATAATAATACACCTATTTTCTAAAATTACCACTATAATTTTGTATATATTGTATTATTTTTCTCAATTCTTCTGACAATTTCCACTTCCATTGACTTTTTCCTGCACAGACGCTAAACTAAGAACGATTTGCAAAATGTCAGAAAATCCTTGCAAATCCATTGATTATAAGGAGGAACACACATATGCGTCTTAGAAATATACCACGTGCAGAGAGCGTTCTCGAAGCCTGCAAAGAAGTTGTTAAGAATCCGGAAAGCTTATGCGGACACTGGAATCAGGAGTTCCAAAATGAACGACCACTGCATATCGAGATCGGTATGGGAAAAGGTCAGTTTCTTCTGACTCTCGCAGCCGAAAACCCACAGATCAACTACGTCGGCATCGAACGCTATTCCAGCGTCTTATTACGTGCCGTTGAGAAATTCCAGGAACTGGAAGCCGAAGGGAAAGCTCCTGCCAACATCCGATTCATCTGTATGGATGCGAATGACCTGCCGACGGTATTCGCCCCGGCGGAAGTATCCCGTATCTACCTGAACTTCTCCGATCCATGGCCAAAGGCCCGCCATGCAAGAAGAAGACTGACATCCAACGAATTTTTCAAGCTTTATGACAAAGTCCTGACTGCAGACGGAACCGTAGAATTCAAGACAGACAACCGTCCGCTCTTCGACTTTTCCGTAGAAGAACTTAAGACTTCCGAACTGTTCGTTCTGGATCAGCTTTCCTATGATCTTCATAATGACAGTAAGATGAACCAGGGAAATATTATGACCGAATATGAAGCAAAATTCTCTTCCATGGGCAATCCGATCTGCAAACTGATCGCAAAACGCAGATAAAGGAACCTCTTCCCTTTCCTTTCATATATTAATAGAGAGCATATCTTATGCTCCTGTAATCCTGTGAAAGGGTGGAAGCTTATGTTACATCTGACGACACAAAACTTTGAAAGCTTCAGGGCCTGTCACTGGCAGCTTTCTTCCGATGCACCGGCGGGTGAAAGCACGGACCATCCCGTGTTTGCCGTAGTCATGTTCTACGCCGTCTGGTGTGGAAAATGTGCAATGATGCGTCCCATTATAGAAGATCTCGAAAAAAAATATCAGAAAAAATATTCCGGCAGCATTCGCTTTTTTGAAGTAGAGACCACAGAATCCGGACTTCTCGCAGCTGAGTATCAGACAGATCTTCTTCCGACATTTCTCTTTTTCAAAGACCAGGAACTGATCGCTGTCATGCAGGGGATGATATCACAGAACGATTTTGACGCACGTCTACAGAAAATCTTTAGAAATAGTTAATTTATATTTCCTAGGAAAACATAGTTTTTTATGCTATATTTAAGAAGTAACAGGGATAAATATATTTAATAAAAAGGGGGCATGGTGAACACACCACGCATTATGAAAAATTTAAAAAGAGCATTACCAGTTGCCATGGCAGTTGTACTTGGTTCTACTGCGGCACCATTGGTCGTAAAGGCAGATTCATCTAAAGTTGTAACACTTGGAGCCAACCTGTCAGATTCACAGAAGAATTCCATGTATGAGTACTTTGGTACCTCTTCTGACAAAGCAGAAGTCATCGAAGTTACCAATGCAGATGAAAGAAAATATCTCGAAGGGGTCGCTCCGGAAGAACAGATCGGTACCCGTACCTACAGCTGTTCATATGTAGAGCCGACCACAAGCGGCGGAATCCAAGTAAAGGTTTCCAACTTAACTTATGTTACAAGTTCTATGATCTCCAGTACACTTCTTACATCCGGTGTCGAGAACTGTAACGTTATCGCTGCTTCTCCGATCGAAGTATCCGGAACAGGCGCACTGACAGGAATCATGATGGCTTATGAGAAAGCCACCGGAACAACTCTGAACGAAGATCAGAAGGCTGCCGCAACCGACGAACTTGTCACAACAGGAGATCTGGCAAATGATATCGGACAGGACAAAGCCGAAAATGTCATGAATGATGCCAAAGAAAGCGTTATTGAAGACGGCTTAAAAGATGAAAACGATATTCAGGATGCAGTGGAAGATGCTGCCAAGAATAACGATGTCACTCTGACACAGGAACAGATCGACAAGATCACTGAACTGTTAAAGAACATTTCCCAGTATGACTATGATGTCAAAGCACTGAAGAATACACTGAACAACATCGACGGAAAGAGCGAGGGATTCTTCTCCAACCTCTGGAATTCCATCAAAGGAATCTTCGGCGGCAGTGACAGCTCTGATGGCGGAATCATCAACAATACGGATGACAGTGCACTCGGCGATGATGTCGTAAGTAACAGCACACTGGATTCTTCCGACAACTCTTCTTCGAACAATTCCGACAGCGCAGATAATTCTTCCGACAGCAGTTCGGATGACAACAGCGATGACAGCGGATTCTGGGGCAAGATCAAGAAATTCTTCAAGGATCTGTTCGGCGGAAGCGATTCTAAAAAAGACAATTCAGATAAGAGCAAAAACGATGCCAATACAGAGGACAGCAAAGATACTGATGATGATCAGTCTGACGACACACAGAATGATTCTCTGAACAGTGATGCAGATTCTTCAGATGCCGGCACAACAGACAACTCTGCGGATGATTCTTCACTGAATAACAGTGCCGATGATCAGTCCGATACTCAGAGCAGCTTACCAGGCAGCAGCGAATCAGATTCTTCCAACTCTGATACGTCTGATTCCACAGCTAACGGCTCTGCCAACTAGACATAAGCATTAGCAGGTAATTATAGTAACAAACGAATTATAATGACAATACAGCAAACCTGCCACTGACAGCTTTTCTTGCATACTTTAGTATAAAAACACCGGGAAGCTTAAAAAACTTCCCGGCGTTTTTTATTTTACTTCATTCAAATTAAAATCTCTCTATTCCAAAATTTAAATAATCCTAAAATTACTCCTCTTAAAATTCAAACACAGCAACTCCGTAAGGCGGCAGCTTATAAGCAAATGAATACGGTCTTCCATCACATTCTTTTGCCTCAGCCTTGTAGATCTTCTTCCTTACCTCTCCGGTTCCGCCGTATTTTTCCTCATCACTGTTCAGAATCAACTTATACTGTTTCTTTCTCGGAACTCCGACTCTGTAATCATCTCTTGCCATCGGCGTAAAGTTGCAGACGAACAACAGATTCTTCTTTGCACCTTTGGAATGTCTCATGAAACTATAGATACTTCTGTATCCATCATCTGCATTGATCCATTCAAATCCTTCCCAGCTCTGATCCATCTCATACATCGCCTTATGACTCTTATACAGATGAAGCAACGCTTTTACCCACTCTTTCATCTGCTGATGCTCCGGCTCAGCCAACAGGAACCAGTCAAGTTCTCTTTCCTCGCTCCATTCACGAAGCTGAGCGAATTCCTGCCCCATGAAAAGAAGCTTCTTACCGGCGTGTCCCATCATGAATGCATAACCAGCTTTAAGGTTAGCATATTTATCAAATCCCAGTCCCGGCATCTTATTAAGCATCGAACACTTAAGATGTACCACTTCATCATGCGACAATACCAAGATATAATTCTCACTGTATGCATAACTCATGGCAAATGTCATCAGATGATGATTATCCTTACGGAAATATGGATCCAGCTTCATATATTCCGTGAAATCGTGCATCCATCCCATATTCCACTTCAGGCTGAAACCTAAACCGCCTTCTTCCACATCACCGGTAACCTTCGGCCATGCTGTAGATTCTTCTGCGATCATGAGTGCTCCCGGATTTCTTCCAAGAACAACAGAGTTCAAATGTTTGAAGAAATCAATCACTTCAAGGTTCTTATTCTCACCATACTTATTCGCTACCCATTCGCCATCTTTCCGTCCATAATCCAGATATAACATAGACGCAACAGCATCTACACGAAGTCCGTCTATATGGAATTTTTCAATCCAGAACAATGCATTGGAGATCAGGAAATTGCGGACTTCATTTTTTCCAAAGTCAAACACTTTTGTTCCCCAGTCCGGATGTTCTCCAAGTCTTGGATCTGCATATTCATAAAGCGGTGTTCCGTCAAAATCAGCAAGTCCATGTGCATCCTTCGGGAAATGGGCCGGTACCCAGTCCAGAATGATACCGATCTTATTTCTATGCAGATAATTGATCATCCATGCGAAATCTTCCGGTGTTCCATACCGGGATGTCGGTGCATAATAACCAGTCACCTGATATCCCCAGGAACCGTCAAACGGATGCTCCGCGATCCCCATCAGCTCCACATGTGTATAACCCATTTCTTTAATATATTTGGTAATTGCTCTGGCAAACTCTCTATATGTATAGAAACCTTCATCTTCCCGTCCCGGATGGCGCATCCAGGAACCAATATGTGCCTCATAGATAGACATCGGCTTATGCTTATGATTCCAGGTCTTTCTGTGGGTCATCCATTCTGTATCCGTCCATTTTATATTCTCGATATCTGTAACTCTGGATGCTGTTCCAGGTCTTAATTCCGCATAATTGGCATATGGATCTGCCTTAAATATCTGTTCTCCCGAATAAGTCTCAATACAATACTTATACATCTGATTTTTCTTCACACCAGGTATAAAACAGGTATAGATTCCCAGAGGTTCTTCTCTCTTCATCGGGTTCGCCTCTGTATCCCATTCATTGAACTCTCCGACTACCGAAACTGCCTGTGCATGCGGTGCCCATACCGCAAAATACACACCTTTTTGTTTTCCGTCCTGTACCAGATGTGCACCCAGCTTCTTATAAATCTCGTAATGATTGCCCTGTCCGAAAAGGTATTGATCCAGCTCGCCTATTTCATACGGTTTCTTCTTTTTTTCAGCCATAATTACCCCTCGCATTCTGTTGCATATTTATAACAACATTATACTTTACAAAAGGGCAAAAAGAAAGAGTTTTGACAGTTTAGTTTGTCAAAACTCTTCCAAAATCTGACTTAAATTTTAAAATCTTCTTCTTTCAGAATAATTCTGTCAGAATCATCTGTTCCCTTACCAAATACTCTTCGTGCAAGGTGTTTTACATTTGCTTTCTGTGAATGAGCAATTGCTTCATCCATGATCTCTTTAACTTCTGCAACAGATACTGCATGGTCTTCTCTTTGCATTACATCGATACGGCTGTACAGTGCAAGGATTCCCATCTCATCCAGTTTATATCCATTCTCTTTCGCATATGTCTGACCGAATGTTACCAGTTCATCATTAATGAACACCGGAAGTTCCAGTTTCGAACTGAATTTCTTCTTGAATTCCGGATTAGCTGTCATCAGACGCTCCAGAGGTTTTCTCTGATCTTCCAGTACGAAAAGTAATTCACCTGTCTTCTTTTCCATCAGATAATTAAGTTCTTTTACCGTTCTTGAATTCAGCTTGCCAGCATGTTCAATGATGATTGCTCCTCCACGAAGCTTCTGGATGATATTCGTAAGTTCTTTCTTATTCAAAGACTCACCTGTAACGATCGCTACTTTACCCTGTTTCAGATTTCTCTGTTTCTGGATTGCTTTTACGATATCAACCGCAAGAACTGTTTTACCAGATCCTTTTCTTCCGATTACCAGAAGGTTTCCTGTCTTGGAAGTACCCTCTCTCTGGGCACGTCTGTCATTATCAAGAACCTCTACGATCTGTTCACTCATTCCTCTTACCGGAACGAAATATGAGAATAACTTCTTCTGTTCTTCCGTAAGTCCTGCCTTTAATCCGATTTCACTCGTTGCACTCAGATCATATCTTCCTGTTACAACGAATCCGGTATCAAATGGAACTCCACCTTTTGACTTTTTAATTCTTGCCTGGATCTCTTCTTCGGATGGCTCTTCAATCTCTAATTCTTCTGTGTCATCCTCATCTTCGATCTCTTCTTCGTCAAAATCTTCTTCCTCAAAGTCGCCTTCGTCAAAGTCTTCCCCTTCAAGATCCTCTTCCTCAAAGTCGGCTTCGTCAAAATCACCTTCCTCGAAACTGCTTCCGTTCATATCCAGTCCGGCAAGCTCATCTTCGATTCCTTCTATGAAATCTTCATCCATTCCCGGACCGTCTTCAAGTTCTTCCTCATAAATCTCATCTTCGGAATCTTCATTTTCACTCTCCATCTCTTCCATCAGACGGACAATGTCATCCGGTATTCTCTGTGTATTTCTTTCAGATTCTTTCTCGTCGGCTGCCTCTTCCTCAGCTTTTCTTGCTGCCTCTTCCTCGGCCTTTCTTCTGGCCTCTTCTTCGGCTGCTCTTCTTGCTTCTTCTTCAGCCTTTCTTCTGGCCTCTTCTTCGGCTGCTTTTCTTGCTGCCTCTTCCTCAGCTTTTCTTCTGGCTTCTTCCTCAGCTGCTTTTCTTGCTGCCTCTTCTTCAGCTTTTCTTCTGGCCTCTGCTTCAGCTGCTTTTCTTTCTACTTCTTTGCGCTCTTCTTCCTGACGGATTCTTGCCTGTTCTCTTTCCTTCTGGAGACGCTCCTCATCTTTGGCTTTCTGCTTTGCAATCGCCTCTTCATGATCTTTCTGTTTTGCTTCCCATTTCTGAAGGATATCATCGATCATCATCTGACCGTTTGCCAGGATTTCATCCTCGCGCTCTTTCATTGCTTCTTCTTCAATATTAATACCGCTTGCAACAGCAACACCCTGTGCCAGAGCTTCTTCTAATGTGGCCCCCGTAACTACCTGTTTGATTGCTGATGCATGCTCTTCAGGTGTCTCAACAGATGCTTCCGGTTCTTCTTCCCTGTACATCGGAGTCTCTTCCACTGCTGCAGTTGCTTCCGGTACAACTTCCTCCGGTACGACATCTGCCTGTGCGGCTTCCTCCGGTATTTCAAACTCTTCCTGCATCGGAACCGGCTCCGGCGGAATCTCCTGTACTTGTGCATCATCTATTCTCTGCACCGTACTTTCCTGTACCTCTTCCTCAGAACCTTCATCATATTCATTCTCATCGTCAACTTCTTCCAATGTTGACTCCGTCTGTTTTACAGGTTCCGGCTGCTTCTTTACTGCTCCCGGACGGCTGTCATATTTTTCCTGCTGAAGCGGCGTCAGTGGCTTATACTTCATCTTAAGTTCCATCGCCAGGTATACATACTTTCCTTCGCTGAACCAAAGAATCAGGTCATCACATTCTTCCAGACATTCCGCAGTCATTCCCGCCTCATCATATAACTTGGCAAGTTCATATGCCCATTTTTCAATATATTCCGCTTTTTTAAATTCTTCCAACGCCGCAATCTGATCCGAAAGTGCTGCTCCCTGAGTTCTCAGGATCTTATACTTCAGGATATATTGATTCGGGTCTTTTGGCGCCAGCTTAACAAACTCTTCATAACAGTCTGTCGCTTCTCTAATATCCTTAATCTTTAATGCCAATGTACCTAATCGATATACGATTTTACGGCTTCCCGGTGCTCTGTCAAATGCCAGGAATAAGATATCTCTCCCTTTCTTAAATTCTCCGTTATATTCATAAATCTCACTTACCGTATTAAGCATAGAAGCGTTCTTTACTCTTCGCCAGTCTATACTTTCAGCAATATCCATTGCTTTCTGGTATTCCTTTTTTTCCAGATGATCAAGCATCTGCTCGGTCTTTACCCTATATTCATATTTATCCAATATTTCTCACCTCAAATATTTATTTTAAAAAAGCGTATTTCCCTACAATTTTACTTATATAAGTTTATCATATGACCTGTCTATTGTCAAAATATCCGGTTAAATATGTTAAAAAAATATTACAAAAGTTACAAAAGTTTATAATTTATTGTCGGCAGCTTCTTCCGAATGCATGGCAATGCCGAGAACCTGCCACTGGCAGCTCCTTACGAACGCATGGCGATAAAAAAACAGCCATCATAATTCTTTTTATTATGATGGCTGTTACATATTCAATTTTATCATATACTTTTCATTTGTTTCGGAGAATTAATTATTATTTTATTCCCTGACGCCTTTTTATGTATTTCAATGATCTTTTACTCATTGTCCTACATGTTCATTCAAATCTACTATTCATGTTTCTTTACACATTTTAATAATATATTTAAATATATGGTATTATGTTCAATATGTTTACAGTTTTTTTATTTTTATTATCCGGTTTTATTTTCTCCGTTTATTTTATCTGAATCTCCTCTACCGGCCTTTTTATCTATTATTATAAAGGCTTACTCTATGGGAATTTTTGACTGTCATACCACTAACATATTGATTCGATGATTCTACTGTGTCCATTGGATTAAGCCTCCTTTTCATAAATTTCCAATCAACATATCTCACCGACATATGAAATATTTTTTATCCTTATAAACTTTTTTCATTCTTTATACACATAAGATATAAATGATATTTATTACCTTGTCTCTTTCATTAAGATTATTCCTATATCCCCGTGATATCATTTTATAATCTTACCTCATCCATTCTCTATCTTTACAATATACTTTACGATATCTAATATTCGATGCATTACCAAATACTTTATACCTATATATGCATTTTAGATTTCTAAATGAATCGGAACTCTGATAATAAAAATTCTCTTATAAAATATATGCTATAGAATTTTCAAGATTCCCTTTCTCGTCAGGAATTCTTTTTGTTTATTTCGGATTTCCTTTGGATTGATTACATAATATCATCCGCATTTTGTTTTGTCAATACTTTTTGCGATTATTTTCTTTTATTTTTCATTATTTTATTTTTTACATTAAATTGTCTGATTTTTATATATTTATTTTAATGTTTGCACAATACTATACAGTTTCTCTGTAACCATATTTGTCAACATATCACCTTTTCAATTGTTAACCGTGCCAAACACATAGTTGACATTTTGCACATTTCATTTTATACTGCTTTTATATTTTGATATGAATCTAAAGGAAAGGAGTTCTGCCAGCCGGCAGACAATTACTACTATGAATAACACAGCAAACAGCACAACAACGAAAAGACTCTCC
>OLZQ01001212.1_pt1 | contig 10607 bp, 9 predicted proteins | sample 1644511 | NCBI WGS metagenome assembly OLZQ01 (sample SAMEA103958132, study PRJEB25191) | human gut metagenome | biome: human-associated habitat [ENVO:00009003]; feature: intestine environment [ENVO:2100002]; material: feces | place: Germany | collected 2013/2015 | reverse complement strand
CCCAGGAGCATCGCATGTGGGAGAACGAGGAGATCAAGAACATGTTCACGGCACTCGGCGTGACGATCGGCACGGAGGAGGACAGCAAGGCGCTCAACCTCGAAAAACTCCGCTACGACAAGATCATCATCATGACCGATGCCGATGTCGATGGCAGCCACATCGCCACGCTGATGCTTACCTTCTTCTTCCGCAAGATGAAAGAGCTGATCGAAAACGGGCACGTCTATATCGCCACCCCGCCCCTGTTCCTCGTGAAAAAGGGCCAGCAGGAGCGCTATTGCTGGACGGAGAAGGAGCGTGACGAGATCACGGCCGAAATGGGCAAGGGCGTACACGTCCAGCGCTACAAAGGTCTCGGTGAAATGAACTCCCATCAGTTGTGGGAAACCACGATGAACCCGGACACCCGGATTCTGCGCAAAGTAACCATCGACAACGCTGCCGAAGCCGACCGCGTATTCTCGATGCTGATGGGCGACGAGGTTCCCCCGCGACGCGAGTTCATCGAAAAACACGCTCACTACGCCAATATCGACGCATAATCGAAAATTACAAAGGATTGCACCCCGCAGGGGAGCAATCCTTTTCCATATCCGTTTGGCTGGCGGGAGCTACCCCATCGTTCGATTGCGACGGAAAGCTAACCCGATGCGTTCATCGGAAAGGACGAAGTTGGCAGCACACTCGGAGTTCGGCCATACGGCAAACGGGAAATGAGAAAACGAAACATACCGTTTTTTTGACGTAATTTATCCGAAATCCGACGGCGGGGAAAAAGAAAAAACAGATTCCGGGACGCTTCATCGGACAGATGAAATCGGAAATACCTACCGACTTCGTGCGGGTGCAAATACGGGAAAAAATCACACCGTTTTCGGAGAAAAACCGGTCAGGCGGTTATCGCACGCAGAAAACGGAGAATAAAAAAGAACCACAAATCGGGAATTATGAATGTGACAGTCATCGGTGTCGCAGGCGGCACAGGATCGGGTAAAAGCACGCTGGTAAAACGATTGCAGGAGGCTTTCAAGGAGGAAGAGGTAGTCACGCTCTGCCACGACTACTACTACAAAGCCCATCCCGAACTGACGTACGAAGAGCGCACGAAACTCAATTACGACCACCCTCAATCGTTCGATACAGATATGCTCGTCGAACACATCCGCACGCTGAAAAACAACGTTCCGATCGAACATCCGGTCTATTCGTTCGTCGATCACAACCGAACGGCCGAAACCGTGCTGGTCAAACCTTCGAAGGTAATCATCGTCGATGGTATTCTGATCTTCGAGAACAAGGAACTCCGGGACCTGATGGACATCAAGGTATATGTCGATACGGACGCCGACATCCGCCTCGCCCGCCGCATCCTGCGCGACGTATGCGAGCGGGGGCGCACCATGCAGTCGGTCATCTCGCAATATACCACGACAGTCAAGCCCATGCACGAGGAGTTCGTCGAGCCGTCGAAGAAATACGCCGACGTAATCATCCCGGAGGGAGGTTTCAATTCCGTTGCCGTAAGCATGTTGATCCGCAGCATCCAGTCGCAGATCAACGCCAAATAGGAGCACGCGAATCCATTCCCCGAAAATCGATTTTCGCAACAGGCAGTCTGTGTAACTCGCCTCGACACGCAGTCCATTACGACAAAAAGGAACCGTCCGACAACTCCCCGAATTTGAAAATCACCCCTGCCAAGAATGTCTTCCGGCAGGGGTGAAAACGTTAGAATCGGACTTGTCAGATACTCTCTTCCATTTATTCCCCCCGGCGCAAGGCAAACGGATACTTTTTCCCCTTCACTTCGGCGATTCCTCGCTCCACGTAAGCGGTAGCGGCCGAATCCCACTCCGAAAAGATCGTTATGTCATCGTATTCGAACGGTATGATAACACGCCCGCGACCGTCCAATACTCCGAATCGCAGCAACCCGGTAGAATCGGGAACAGCCGCAGAGGCATGCCCGAATTTTCCGCTCGGGTTCACCTGATAGACCTTATAGTCGATCAACGGTTTGCCGGAAACGTCGAGCAGGGTACAGGCCCGGGAAGCGAAATCCTCCCCTTCTCCGACCCAGGTCGTTCCGAACGGCGTGTGCTGCACCCAATCGTAAATACAAGGTAGGATTTCCCGTCCATTCCGGTCGATACTGCCGTACTTCAAAGCACCGCCGGAAACAATGCAGACGACCGCACGGCCATTTTGGAACGAGGAAACCTCGTAATACTTGCATGGGATGACCAACGTCCCTGCGGCATCGATAAATCCCCAGCGCACATAATATTTCCCCATCTGTCCGACAGCGGCCAGCACTTCGGAAAAATCGGCCGCACCGTCGTATATCGGAGCAATCACTTCGTTACCCCGACGATCGATGAATCCGTATTTCCCGGTAAATTCAAAATCCCTTTTTCCATAGCCGGACTTACCGCTCCATTCGCCTTTGGCTACGACTGCCATTCCTTCGGAAAAATCCCGGGCATAATCGTATTTCAATGGAATTACGACCTGTCCCAGCGTATCGACATACCCATAGCGGCGGACGGAATCCGTCCCCTCCTGTACCCGGGCAAGGCCTGACGAAAAACCGGCGACATCCGCATAGATACAGGGCACGACTTCACACCCCTGACGATCGATAAGCCCGAAACGACGATCGTTCTTTTCCCCTTTGCCGACCACGGCAAACCCATTGGAAAAACTATCGGCATAGTCATAGATGAGCGGGATGACCACCGTACCGCAGGTGTCCGTATAACCGAAACAGCCGTCCGTATAAAAACGGCCCATACGGGGATTGCTGCCCTCTCCGCCCCGGTGTACGAGAATACGTCCGTTATGCACTGCACCCACATAATCGTATTTCGTTTTCCAATCTTTTTTAGCGGCTGCACGGCGTTGTGCCGACACCCCGGCCGGAAGCAGGGAAAGAAGCAGTACAACTATAAAGTATCGCTTTATCATAATCCGGTTATCTTTTTGATTTCATTCAATTTATTAAGCGCCTCGATCGGAGTGAGAGCATTGATGTCCAGCCCCTTGATCTGATCTCGGATCTGCACCAGCACCGGATCGTCGAGTTGGAACATCGAAAGCTGCATACCCCGCGTCTGATCCCCCGCTTCCGCCGCCTCGCGAACTCCGGGGAGCGCTTTTCGGTCGCGGCGTCGAGGGCTCTTGCTGGGCACGATCTCGTTGTTGCCATATACCAGCTCCAGATTCTTCAGGATCTCTTCGGCGCGGGCTACGACCGAGGCCGGCATTCCGGCCATCCGGGCGACGTGAATACCGAACGAATGCTCCGTTCCGCCCCGCTCCAGCTTGCGCAGGAAAACGATCGTTTTATCCACCTCCTTGACGCTCACGTGGTAGTTCTTCACGCGCGGGCACATCTGCTCCATCTCGTTGAGTTCGTGGTAGTGGGTCGCAAAAAGCGTCTTGGCACGGGCCGTGGGGTGGTTGTGCAGGTATTCGACCATCGCCCAGGCGATCGAAATGCCGTCGTAGGTACTCGTGCCTCGGCCGATCTCGTCCAGCAGCACGATGCTGCGGTCGGAGATGTTGTTCAGGATGCTGGCCGACTCGAGCATCTCGACCATGAAGGTCGATTCGCCCTGCGAAATGTTGTCGGAAGCCCCGACTCGGGTGAAAATCTTGTCCACCACGCCGATATGAGCCGCTTTCGCCGGAACGAACGACCCCATCTGGGCCATCAGAATAATAAGAGCCGTCTGCCGCAGCAAAGCCGACTTACCCGACATGTTGGGACCCGTAATCATCACGATCTGCTGCTCCTTATCGTCCAGCAGCAAGTCGTTGGGGATATACTCCTCTCCCACCGGCATCAGGGTTTCGATCACCGGATGCCGTCCCTGGCGGATTTCGATGCGCGTGCCGTCGTCGAGCGTCGGACGGACGTAGTTGCGCTCCCGAGCGATACGGGCGAAAGATTGCAGGCAGTCGATACGCGCCACGACGGCGGCATCCCGCTGCAAAGCTCCCAGGGAATGCGTAATGAACCCGATCAACTCGGCGTAAATCCGCTGTTCGATCAACAGCATCTTCTCCTCGGCACCGAGAATTTTTTCTTCATACTCTTTCAGCTCTTCGGTGATATACCGCTCGGCGTTGGCCAGCGTCTGCTTGCGGATCCACGACTCGGGAACCTTGTCCTTGTGCGTGTTGCGGACTTCGATATAATAACCGAAGACATTGTTGTAGCTTATTTTCAACGGAATTCCCGTCGCCTCGCTCTCCCGCTGCTGAATACGGTTCAGGAAATCCTTGCCATGCAGAGCGATGCGGCGCAGATCGTCCAGTTCGGCGTCCACGCCGTCGGCGATAATGCCGCCCCGCTGAATCTGATTGTTCTGCGGGTCGGGGTAAACCTCGCGGGCAATACGCTCCCGAACCTCCGCCAGCAGATCGATCTGTCCGGCCAACGCGTGAAGACGTTCGTCGTCGGTCGATTCCAACAAGGCTTTGAGGAGTTCGATCGCCGAAAGCGAATTTTTAAGCTGTACGATTTCGCGGGGAGTTACCCGAGCCGCCGCTATGCGCGAAGCGATGCGCTCCAGGTCGCCGACCTGCGAAATCTGCTCGGCGACGCTTTCGGCCAAATCGGGCTCGTCGTAAAACCGCTGCACGACATCCAGCCGTTCGTTGATGCGATCAATCTCCTTGATCGGCAAGGCGATCCACCGCTTGAGCAGACGCCCGCCCATCGGCGTGAGGGTGCGATCGACCACGTCTGCGAACGCGCACTTCTCGCGCGAACCGTTCGAAGAGAAGAGCTCCAGGTTGCGGATCGTGAATTTATCGACCCAAACGTAATCCTCCTGGTCGATACGCGAAATGGACGAAATATGGGCCGTATTCTTATGTTCGGTAAATTCGAGGTAGTAGAGAATAGCCCCTGCCGCCGAAATGCCGCTGCTGAACTGTTCGATACCGAAGCCCTTGAGCGACTGAGTGCCGAACTGCTTGCAGAGCTTGTCCCGATTGACCGATTCCGAAAAGGCCCACTCATCGAGCCGATAGGTATAGTGCCGGCTGCCGAACGCATCGGAGAAGCGGTCTTCGTATCCGCGCTGGTAGATGATTTCCTTCGGCGCCAGGTTGGAAATGAGTTTGTCGATGTAAGCATCGCTGCCCTCGGCGGCATAAAATTCGCCGGTTGAAATATCGAGAAAAGCCACGCCGGTATTTTTCCGGCCGAAATAGACCGCCGCCAGATAGGTATTTTCCTTGTTGGCCAAAATATTATCTCCCAGCACCACGCCCGGCGTAACCAGCTCGATGACGCCCCGCTTGACCAGCCCTTTTACCTGTTTGGGGTCCTCGAGCTGTTCGCAGATCGCCACGCGTTCGCCCGCTCGGACCAGCTTGGGTAGGTAGGTGTCGATCGCATGATAGGGAAACCCTGCCAGTTCGACGAATGTCGCGGCTCCGTTGGCACGTCGCGTCAGGGTGATGCCCAGAATTCCGCTGGCCTTGATCGCATCATCGCCGAAAGTTTCGTAAAAATCGCCGACACGAAACAGGAGAATCGCATCGGGATGCACCGCTTTGACCGCATAATATTGCTTCATCAGCGGAGTTTCAACATATTTTTTTTCTATTGCCATTACCTTTCAAGATAAAGTCGGAAACATCGGAGTAAACCCTAAAAATCCGGCGGCGGACGACTTCGCTCATGCCGGTCCACAGGATTGCTCCACGTCCTGCAAATATACGAAAAATCCGGAGCAAAAGGACTTCAAAATAACGAATATTGAAAGAATATTGCATTCATTCATAATTCATATAATCTGCAATAAATGGGTGTACGACAATATAGTACACCCTTACCGGAATCGGCCCCGCAGTCGATCAACGGTGTCGAACCGTGGCGTTATCGACCGATGTCGAGATAACCACAGGTTCGCCCGAATAGTTGAATTCGCTCATACCGCTCACACAATATTTCAGCGATCCCGCCGCTGCGACCGAGGCGGTACTCATACCGGAAATGTCACAGTCGGCAAGTCCCGAAGCCAAAAACTTTCTCCCTTTGAACTGACTCATGCCCGACACTTCCAGCATCAGGTTCCGAGCTGTTCCCGAAAAGGTACATTCGCTCGAACCATCCACTGCGACCTCGGCTTTCTGCCTGCAATTCACATTTCCATTATAAACGGACATACCGGTCAGCGTACAATCCAAATCCCGGCACATAAAATCCGCGACGGCCTGGCTCATTCCGGACGCCTCCACCGTCGCCGTATCCTCGCATACCACCTGTCCTTTGTAAATCGACATACCCGACACAGACATCGTCAGGCTTCTGCAACGAATATCGGATTCGAACTCGCTCATTCCCATACATTCGACCGTAACCGACGGTTTATCGATCTCAGTCTCGGAAAAAACGGAGGACATCCCCGACAACGAAAACGACTCCAGCGGAGCGGCGCCCACATACACTACGACCCGCTTGGACATATCGTTCTTTCTCTTGGACGACAAGGCTCCGGGGTCGCACGCAAGCACGAGTTCACCGCGCCGCACCCGCACGGAAACCGCCTCAGCAGGCACATTTTCGGTTTCGACCCGGACCGAAGCGGGATTTCGGTCGGCTTCGAGTACGACCTGAATCATATTACTCACATTCAACCCGAAATAAGGTTTGTCCAGCACGATTTCGGCATCTGTCCGAAAATACACCCCTCGATTTTTCTTTTTTGCGTCACACACGCCGATCCCCAACGCCAAGCAGAGCAAAAGCAGAGTTAATTTTCTCATAACGGTCATAAATTATAGATTTAACTCTATAAAGTTAAAGAAAAATTCGGGGAAACCAATGTTTTCCCCGAAAAAACTCACAGCGGAACAGATCGCCGCAGTACGATTTCATCCAACCGGCAATTCGATCAGAGCATCCCGCACGCAGCGAACATCCGCCGGTAATAGTCCGCCTTCCACTCCACCGGTTTCGGATAGGCCCGCGACGAAGAGGGCATACGATAAAGCCGAAGCGTACGGTCCGCATAGGCGAACTCCACACTCTCTCCCACAGGCGGCTCGGCACAACCGGCAAGGCGCACGATTACATCGGTAGCCTTCTGTCCCGTCGTCACGATTGCCCGGCATTCCGGAATCAGAGCCAACAACTGCGCCAAATCGACCTCGCGCACTACTTGAAGAAAATTGTCGGAAGCATTGTTTTTCAATCGGATTATCTCTTCGGCCGTATCGTAAAGAGCCAATCCTTTCTCCTCGCAGAAACGCACGATCCGTTCCTTGTCGAAACGTTTCGCGTCGGGTGTCAGAAAATACCCCTTGTCCCCGAAAAATACCAGTCCGACGATACGCCACATATCGTTCTGCAAGTTCGGGTAAAAAAAGTCCATCGACCACCGCACCCGCTGAGGCGGGAAACTTCCGAGCATCAGCAGACGTGCCCCGACAGGCAGAAAAGGTTCGAGAGGATGCAGTTCGCTTGTCATAATTTTTAATTTATCGTATTATTTATTTCCAAATGATTCTGTTTCAACTCCTATTTTGGGGCGCTGTGCAAGAAACTCCCTCTTCGCCCGGCATCACCGGCAATCCGATCCGGCCCATGCAGAATCGCGGGAACAATGCCTCCACAAACGACAGCCGCCCACCACCCGACCTCGCAGATACTTGGCGATCGCACGCATCCGGAAATGCTGCGGATGCAAAGCCCCGCTCGCAACCTCCGAACGAAGGTCATTCGTAAAACCGTTCATCGAAATTCACCAGATAGAGTTTGTCGGTCGCACGGGTCAGCGCCGTATAGAGCCAGCGCAGCATGTCGCGGGTCATCGGTTCGTCACCGAACAGGCAGCGGTCGACGAAGACCGCCCGCCACTGGCCGCCCTGCGCCTTGTGGCACGTGACGGCGTAGGAAAACTTCACCTGAACGGCGTTAAAATGCGGATTCTCACGAATTTCCTTAAAGCGTTTCAACTTGCTTTTGATGTCCGTGTAGTCCTTCTCCACCTCGTAGAAAAGGCGCGTCGACTCCTCCCGGGTGAGCGACGGCGACTCCGAGGCGATCGTATCCAACAGAATCTTGCACTCGATCTCCGCATCGTTGTAGTCGGGAAATTCGAGCACGGCGTCGGCGAAACGGAAACCATAGAAATCCTCGAACCGCCTGAGGCGTTTCAGCCGCGCGATGTCGCCGTTGGCGATGAAGTTCATCGGGCAGTCTTCGGTATGCTCGGGGAAGTAGTAGTTGTTCTTGACGACCATCAGCATGTCGCCGCTCTCGATCTCCTCTTCGGCACTGAGAATATAACGGCGAATCCCTTCGTTGTAACGATTCGCCCGCTTGTTCGACCGGGTGATGACGATCACCTCGTCGCGACCGTAACGGTCGAAGGCATCCTGCAACTTTTCCATGAAATCACCGCCCTCTACCGACTCGAAATCAGGGTAGTCCATTTCGAATTTCGGTATTTCGTAGATACGGTTTTCGAGCATGCAGCGCACCAGCGTAGCATTGAACAGAATACCCGACTGCATCTGCTGGCGCACCACCTCGTCCATCGTGCCGTAGACGATGCCGCCGTAGGCATCCATCGACACCGGGTCGAGCGCCGGGCTGAAATCGGCCCCGACGGGCGGCAGCTGCGCGCTGTCGCCGACCAGCACCAGACGGCATCCGCGGCCGCTGCGGACATACTCCACGAGGTCCGAAAGCAACGATCCGCTGCCGAAAACGGCTCCGCCCTGCGTGTTGTCCGAAAGCATCGAAGCCTCATCGACGATGAACACCGCCCCGCGTTCGGGGTTGATGTTGAGCGAGAATTTCGATTCGTAATCGGCATTCGTGCGCTGGCGGTAAATGCGTTTGTGGATGGTAAGTGCCTTCTCTTGAGCGTATTGGGCCAGCACTTTGGCGGCACGCCCTGTGGGGGCCAGCAGCACGGGTTTGATTCCCAGATCTTTAAGCGCGCCGACAAGCCCGGCGATAAGCGTCGTTTTTCCGGTTCCGGCATAACCGTTCAGCACGAAAATCCTCGAAAAATCGTCGTCTGCAAGGTATTCGGACAACTTTTCTATAATTTTTTTTTGTCCGGGAGTTGTTTCGAAACAAATTTTAGCGTAAATTTGGGTCGCGATACGTGTGCTGAACATGCGTCGGTTTTTAATTGATGCAAAATTAATAACAAATATTTATTTAAAATGAAAAAACTCTTTCAAATCATTCTTGCCGTAGCAATCGTGGGTTTGGTCTACGTCATCTACGTCCAGATCTCAACTCCGATCCGGTTCGACAAAGAAACGAAGGCGAAGAAAGCCCAGGTTATCGATCGCATCAAGGATATCCGTACGGCACAGCGCGCCTTCAAATCCAAGTACCAGCATTTCACGGCCAGCTTCGACTCGCTGTCGGCTTTCGTGCTGACCGACACGCTCGAACTGGAGCGCAAGATCGTCGACGAAGACGACTCGGCGGCCATGGCCATGCTGAAGAAGTCGGGCAAAAAGAATATTGAAAAGTTCAAAATCGCTGTAATCGACACCATTTTCGCCCCCAAGAAGGTGACGCGTCAGGATGTCGAGAACTTCCGTTTCATTCCCGGAACCGGCAACAAGGCCCAGTTCATCATGGAGGCCGGCATCATCACCACCGAGTCGAAGGTCGTGATTCCCGTCGTGGAGTGCCGCGCACCCTACAAGGCGTTCCTCGACACGGTGGCTTACCGTCAGGAGGTGATCAACCTGATCGACGAAGAGCAGAACAACTTCAACCGCTATCCCGGCGTCAAGTTCGGATCAATGGATTCCGGTAACAATGAGGCAGGCAACTGGGAGTAACACGCCGCAGTCAGGCAATAAGGTGTCCATTCAGCTCTCGTTGGATGGACACTCTTTTTCGGTCCCTGCACTCTCGGAACTGCCTGCCGGAGAGGCCCCGGTGACGGTCGAGCTGCTGCTGCCCCGCACGATGCTCGTGCCGGGCGAACTCTTCGACGCGGAGCGGGGCGCCGAGATGCTCGCGGCCAACGGCATGCCGCCGACGGCGGAGGAGAGCGTCGTCGCCAGCGACCCGGAAGCGGAATTCGTCGCCGTCACTGCGATAAACCGCGAGGCGCTGCGGCAGGTGGAGGAGAAGCTGGGCGACAGGGCGCGGTTCACCACCCCGCTGCTGCACATTCCCGCGAATACGGCCAAAACCGTGTGGATGAGCCGCAGGGCGGGACTTCTATATATTAAGGTATACGACGGCGGCGAATTGCAGCTGGCCGAAGCGATTCCCGCGGCGACGGACACCGATGCCGCCTACTTTTTCGAACGGCTCGACGGCTGTTTCCCGTTAAAGGAATACGAACTCCGCATTGCGGGCGACAACCCGAAAGCGGCGCGCAAACTGCTCGGCAAACGATTCAGACAGACGACATGCGAATAGTCAGCGGAAAATACCGGGGCCGGGCGATCAACCCGCCCAAAAACCTGCGTGCGCGGCCCACGACCGACTTCGCCAAGGAGAACCTCTTCAACGTGCTGGGCAACCTGCTCGATTTCGAGGAGTGCGACGTGCTCGACCTCTTTGCCGGCACGGGGTCGATCAGCTACGAATTCGC
>OLZQ01001208.1_pt1 | contig 10618 bp, 8 predicted proteins | sample 1644511 | NCBI WGS metagenome assembly OLZQ01 (sample SAMEA103958132, study PRJEB25191) | human gut metagenome | biome: human-associated habitat [ENVO:00009003]; feature: intestine environment [ENVO:2100002]; material: feces | place: Germany | collected 2013/2015 | reverse complement strand
CGTAGTGTGGTGACCCGTACGGGAATCGAACCCATGATTCCGCCGTGAAAGGGCGATGTCTTAACCGCTTGACCAACGGGCCGTAGAAATGGTAGCGGCAGTCGGATTTGAACCAACGACACCCTGGGTATGAACCAAGTGCTCTAGCCAACTGAGCTATACCGCCATATCTTTCTGTTTTGTCACTCTGTATCAGCGACTTTTATATTATATCACAGCGTTTTGCGTTTGTCAACACTTTTTTTAAATTTTTTTCGATTTTTTTCGTTTTTGAAAAAGCCGTGATATTTTATATAAAAATCAGCTAATCAGACCTCTGCGTACTGCTTTCTGCCTGTTTCGAAAATGTTGCCGCCGACAGCGTCGATTGCAACGATAAGAGGAAATTTGTCGAAAGTCAGCTTTTTCACACTTTCACAGCCCAGATCCTCAAAGGCTATTACCTCACACTCGGTTATGCACTGACAGGCAAGTGCGCCTGCACCGCCTATAGCACAGAAGTATACCGCACCGTTGCGTTTTATGGCGTCTACCACGGCAGGTTTGCGTTCTCCCTTTCCTATCATAGCGGATAACCCCATATCGAGCAGCAGGGGAGCGTAGGGGTCCATTCTGCCCGATGTCGTAGGGCCGCATGAGCCGATAGCCATGCCTTCTTTAGTGCCGGTAGGACCTGCGTAGTAAATAGCCGCACCGTCTATTTCAAAGGGCAGTTCTCCGCCTTCGTCGATAAGCTGTTTTATACGCTTGTGAGCGGCGTCACGAGCGGTGTATACAGTACCGCTCAGCTCTATCTTGTCGCCGGCTCTGAGCGTTTTTGCCTTTTCTTTAAGTTCGCTTGTGTTAAGTTCCAAGTTTGTACTCCTGTTCGCATTGAATTTATTATGCCGGAAAGCATACACTTTCCGGCATACGATATTTACTTTTGATTAAAGGTCGAAGAATCCCACATTATCCGAGCTCATCTCGTCGTCGTCATCGTCATTGTCTTTAAGACCTTCCATCATCTTGAGATCCCACGAAGGATCATACTGGGCTGTGTTGGTGGTCATATTGTCGTTTATTCCGCCGAGCATAGACGAATAATCTGACATATCGATCTTTTCTTCCTTAGCAGAAGCTGCGGGAGCGGCAGGATCGTCAAACGAGGAAGTCATTCCGTCATCGTCAGACGGTTTAGATGAGGGCGGAGGAGTAATCGTCATGCCGTTCATCTGTGCTTCGAGATCCTTCCAGGGATCGTTCACCTTTTCTTCCTTGCCGGCAACACCCATTGAACGACTTTCATTCAGCTTTTCCTTCGGCTTATTACCGCTGCGGTCGGCAGTCCGTTCAGTCTTATCTGCGGGCGCAGGCTCATCAGCAAGAAGGTCGCTGAAATCATCGGCTGCAGGAGCAGGTTCTGCATTAGCTACGGGAGCAGGAGCAGGTTCTTCTGCAAGAAGGTCACTGAAATCGTCGGCTGCAGGAGCAGGTTCTGCCTTAGCTACAGGAGCAGGAGCAGGTTCGTCTGCAAGAAGGTCACTGAAATCGTCGGCAACAGGAGCGGTGTCGGCTTTGGGAGCAGATGCCGCAACAGGCTCCTCTACAAGCAGGTCAGCCATATCGTCTGCCGCAGGAGTTTCCTCAACGAGCAGATCGCCCGTATCTACGTTATCCGCAGAAATATCATCGTCACCCGATACTATCTCAAATGAACTGAGCAGACCGTTGTTGTCTGTCAGCATATCGTCATCATCGTCATCGTATGTCTGAGCCGGCATATCCAGCTTAAGCTCAAAGTTATACGGCTCGATTTCCATAGGAGTGTAGGCGTCAAGCTCGCTCTCGTCAAGTCCGCCGATATTTTCAAGCTCGCTCTTTGCGTTGATAAGCTCCTCATCATCGGACAGCTTTTCTTCGGGAACGTCAGCCGTGTTATCAGTGGCTGTTTCTGCCTGTGCGGCTTCTTCAACAGCCTTAGCGAGTACATCGTTTACAGCCTTTGTATCTTCAACAGCCTTTGCAACCGCATCGTTTACGGCATTAGCTCCGGCAAGTGCTTTTTCAACGGCTTCATTTACTGCGGCGGTTATGTTGGCAAGAACAGCCTGAATATCTATTGCGGGAGCCGCCGCACCTGATGTAACGCCGTTTGCGAATGTGCCTGCCTTTTCAAGCACAGACTGCTTGTAATCGTATGTTTTCTTTACCGTATCGGCAAAATATGCCTTTGCGGCCGTGATAATCTCGTTTGCCTTGCTCTGAGCGTCATCGATTACAGCGTTTGCGTCGGCATTTGCTTTTGCGGAAATCTCTGCAAGCTGAGCGGGGTCAATTGTTCCGCCGCTGTGCTTTGCTTTATCTATTTTTGCAGCTGCCTGCTTTTTGAATTCTGCGAATTCTTCTGTCAAGGCAGAGTATTTGTCCTGCATAACGTGCAGTTCTTTTTCGGTCTGCGCCAGCTTGCGTCTTTCGTCAAGAACCTGCTTTCTGCTCTCAAGAATCTGTGCGTCAAGCTCAGCTTTTTTCTTTTCAAGCTCGGCTGTAAGCTCGTTGCTCTGACCTTCGTTTGTCTGCTGTTTTTCTTCGAGCGCTCTTTTCAGCTCGTCATTTTCTTCCTTAAGGGCTTTACGCTCTTTATTGTGCTGTACTATGTATGCCATTACTTCGGCTTTGTCAAAGCCGAGCGGCGAGGTTTTGAATTCGCCGTTTGTAGATGGCGCTTTTTTCTGTTCTGCCATTATTGTACCCCCTGAAAAATCTGGTTATTGTTATTATACCAAAAATTATTCAATAATTCAATAGTGAATTGTAAAGTTTTATCAATTACCCAAAAATGCGAACAGCTATTGGTGATTTTAACGAAAATTCGCTATCGGCTATTGTATTTTATTGAACGGTAGTGTATAATAGTATAACAACCTTAAAATAATTTCGGTTTTTTAAAGATATTAACGAAAGGACTGATATTGATGATCGACAAAACTATGCCGTTTTCGCTCAAGGATGAAAGAGAAAACGAGATGAAGGAAATACTGACAACGGTTTACGGTGCGCTCAAGGAGAAGGGCTATAATCCTATAAATCAGCTTGTCGGCTATATTCTGTCCGAAGATCCTACCTATATAACTACATATAACAACGCCCGCAGCCTGATCCGCCATATTGATCGTGACGAGCTTTTACAGGCAATGGTCAAGACTTATCTCGGCAGCTGACGAAAGCCGCCATTTATTTCAATGAATTACAACCGCTCCTTTACGGATACTATATCTGTAAAGGAGTGATTTTTTTGCACAGAAAAATGTCAGCCGCAGTATTTACGGTATTGACGGCAATGTTCATGTGCGGATGTACGTCCGATAAGAATACTGTCGGACAAAGCACAGAATATAACGGCAGGGGAGGCAGAACGCCTGCTGAAACAGCTTTTCTGACGGACGGAAAAGAGAAGGTCTGCTACGGTCAGGGCTATGAAACCGATAGCGATAATCGTCCTGTAGGAGCAGTACAGGCGCAGGAAAAATACGGGTCATACGGCGGAAGATTCATATTCGGCAAAGACGACAGGACGATCCGCCTGACGTTTGACGAGGGCTATGAAAACGGCTGTACCGGAAAAATACTGGATATTCTGAAGGAAAAGAAGGTTACGGCAACGTTCTATGTGACGCTTGATTATGTAAAAAGCAGTCCGGAGCTTGTACAGCGTATGATAAACGAGGGTCACGAGGTCGGAAATCACAGCTGTACCCACCCGTCACTGCCGGATATAAGCGATGATATGGTATTTGAAGAAATACACGGACTTGAAACTTATATTTCCGATAATTTCGGCGGATACAAAACCGTTACGATGCGTCCCCCTAGAGGAGAATTTTCGGTCAGAACATTACGCATTGCCAAAAATATGGGTTATGATACTGTGCTGTGGTCCTTTGCGTACAACGACTGGAATACTGATGCTCAGCCCGACAGGGACACGGCATACAGGCGAATAACCTCCGCAACGCACAACGGGGCTGTATATCTTCTCCATGCGGTATCCAAAACAAATACGGCGATACTGCCCGATGTCATCGACTACTGGCTTGATAACGGATACACGGTAAAAAGCATTTCGGGATAAAAAAAGAGCATCGGCACATAATAATGCAAGCCGATGCTTTTGTATCACCGCAATTAACACAAAAAAAGAAAACGCTCCCGCAGGAGCGTTACGTTAAATCGTTATTCTCAGGAAACAGCGTTTAACTTCTTAGCAAGCTGAGATTTCTTTCTAGCTGCAGCATTCTTGTGGATAATACCCTTTGCTGCTGCCTTATCAACTGCTTTAACTGCAACCTTAACGTTGTCAGCGTTAGTATCAGCGTCAACCTTCTTCAGAATAGTCTTAAGAGCGGTCTTGTCAGCCTTATTGCGAGCCTGCTTTGTAGCAGATACTAAAACTCTCTTCTTGGCAGATTTAATGTTAGGCACTTACGGCACCTCCTTTATACAGATCTACATATAATCATAGTTATATTTCACAATACGCTTTATTATAGCACGTCCAAAACGAAAATGCAATACTTTTTTACGATTTTTTTGAAAAAATTCTTCGGGAGGAAATTTTATGCAGCTTACGGGAAGAACAGATATGGCGGCGGAGTTTGTAAAGGGCAAAAACGGAATAAGATGTGAAAGCTATGAGCTTTACGGAGAGAAGATAACCGAAATAATCGTTTCCGAAAAGGAAACCGCTCTTTTTAACCGCCCCTGCGGAAGATATTTTACCGTTGACAGTACGGACGTTCCTTATGCGGACGGTCAGATCCATGCACTGTGTACGGTGCTTAACAAGCTCCTTCCGGAAGGAAAATGTCTTGTTACGGGGCTTGGAAACCCGTCTGTAGCGTCTGACAGTCTTGGTTGGAGAACGGCAGGCAGGGTGCTTGCGACCTCGCATTTCATTGAAAAAATGCACAATGCGGACGGAATAGGGAATGTGTCGGTAATAAGGACGGATGTTTCGGCAAATTCCGGTATAGACAGCGTCTGTCACGCAATATTCTGTGCGGAGAAGATAAAAGCGGACTATATTGTAGCGATAGACAGCCTTGCGTGCAGTGAGCCGGAGCACCTTTGCAGAAGCATACAGGTCACGGATACCGGCATAACGCCCGGCAGTACCGCTGGCAACAGGAACCGTCTTGACAGTGCGGCGGCAGGCATACCGGTAATCGCTGTAGGCGTTCCTACCACTATGGAGTATGAAAGCGATAACGACAGATTTTTTGTGACAAGATATGATATAGATGTTGAGATAAGCAGGTACGCACATATAATATCCTGTGCGCTGAACCGCAGTCTGTGTCCGTCACTGTCATACAGCGACATATCAATGCTGATGAATTATTCCTGAATATTTACGGAAAATGAATCATAAGCTGTAACAAGAAAAATCCAAATGTGAAAACACTTGGCGAAAGGAAGGGCTTATGAGAGGCAATAAAAACAAAGGTATTGTAAAGGTTCTTGGCATAGGGCTTACTGCGGCGGTATTATCGTTTACCATGACGGGCGTAGCTGAAAACGCCGTTACGGGAGCGGTAAGCGGCAAAAGCGTTTCGGACGGACTAAGACAGCTTACCGCACTGAGCGTTATGCTTGCTGTTCCTGTAAACGAATTTGACGGCAGGGATGAAGATGCAGTTTCATCCGAGCCTTGCACAGAGAAACCGGACAATGAAACTAAGACTGAAAAGCAGGAGCAGCAGGAGCAGAAAGTGCCTGCGACCGATAATCCGTCAAGCAGTACGGAGGATACTTCCGGTGAAACGCTGGTGCCGGTCGACGCTCCCGCCGATGTAAAAACACGGCTGATTTCCGTCAACATAAGAAAGGACAAGGACGATCTTACGCAGTATACGGCAAAGGACGGTACAGTAAAGGAAAAGCACTACGGGAAGATTGGCGGCGACAATGTAATAGACCTTGAAAACGGTCAGATAAGAAACTGCACCAAGCTGCCGTCGGAGCTTATAGGTGCTGAGGCTGAGAAAAAGCCTTCTGTCACGCTGTCGGACAGCAACGAACCTCAGGTGCTTATAATACATACGCATACGACCGAAAGCTACGAGCGTGACAGTGACGGATATTACGATACAGGTTATGACGGCAGATCGCTTTGCCCTGCAAACAGCGTTGTGGGAGTAGGAGCGGTGCTTGCGCAGACGCTTGCTGACAACGGAATAAGTACGCTGCACGACGGAATGGTCTTTGATGATCCCGTTTACAACTACTCATACTCAAGAAGCAGAGAGCGAACAGAGCAGCTGCTGAAAGAGTATCCGTCAATAAAAATAGTGCTGGACATTCACCGTGACGGAATAGCGGACGGAGATGTGAGAATAGCTCCCGTTGCAGAAATCAACGGCAGAAAAGCGGCACAGATAATGATAATATGTGGATGTGATGACGGCACGGATATATTGCCGGATTATATGGATAACCTCCGCTTTGCGTCATATTTGCAAAATGCAATAGAAAAAGATAACAAAGGCATAACACGGCCTATGCTTTTCGATTATCGGTTTTATAATCAGGATCTGGCTGAGGCTTCACTGGTTATAGAATTCGGAGCGTTGGCAAACGATATTGAGCAGGTGCGATACTCAGCCGAGCTTGCCGGCAGGAGCATTGCAAATTTGCTGAAAAATGCAGATTAATAGAAGCATATTGCCGTAAAAAGCGTATCAGAAAGATTATGATAAGAATCGGAACACAAGCGTTATAAACAGATAAACCGCCCGGGAATTAAATCCGGGCGGTTTTTGTGAAGTTTGACGTAAGAAAAAGAGGTAACCCCCCGCCAAAATAGCAGAGGACCACCTCTTTTTGTACAGATGAAACATCTGTATCACTAATATTATAAGCTATTTAACCTTAAATGTCAAGCGGTACGTTCCGAAATATTACGCACCTGAGGTATCGGTAAAATGCCGACACCCTAAAAAAGATAGTGTAACTGGTTATGCGAACTTTCGGAAATGGTGCAAGCTTGTAAAGAGAGCTTGCAGGCAGGAGCATTGCAAATTTGCTGAAAAATTATGAACAATAAAAAAGCATACTGCCATAAAAAGCGTATCGGAAAGATTATGATAAGAATCGGAACACAAGTGTTATAAACAGATAAACCGCCCGGACATTAAATCCGGGCGGTTACTTTTATGGAGCTTGTGACGGGACTCGAACCTGCGACCTGCTCATTACGAATGAGCTGCACTACCAACTGTGCTACACAAGCGTATTTATTCCGATATTCTGATATATTTACACACATTTTCCGTTTTCCGAAAGCGGACGCTTCACAAGTCAAAACATTGCATAATGCACAATAAACACTTGAAAAGAGCGAGGCAATGTGGTAAAATAAATATGGTCATATTTCGGAATGCAGTTCCAAAATGACTATATTATTATATCGTATTTTTGATTTGTTGTCAATAGCTTTTTGACGGAAACGAGGAAAATTTGATAAAAAAAACATCTGTGGCAAGGTGTATCGGTGTAGTTATCGGCGTACTGCTAATTGTTTTTGCAGTATTTCTCGTAGTTACATCAATGCTGTTTTCATTCGGCGGCTCTGCTGCGCCGGATATTTTCGGATATAATGTTTACATAGTGCGTGACAACGATTTCTATCAGCTTAAGGCAGGCACAGCCGCTATAGCGCAGAAGGTGTGGCCCGACGAGGTAAACAACGGAGAGCTTATAATATATAATCGGTATGAAAACGGCGGAGCACAGCTTGCGAAGGTAAATTCCTCCACGCTTAAGGAAGGCGTTATGAGCTTTGATGTTGAAACTCAAGGCGGAGAAAATATCACAATATCACAAAGCCAGCTTGTTGCAAGAGTTAACTATTGCAGTGATTTCTGGGGTGCTGTTATCGGATTTGCAATGTCGCCGTTTGGCGTTATGGCTATCGCTATACTGCCGTGTATCGCAATAGTAGCATTTGAGATAGTGAAGTTCATTATGTCAAAGCGTCCGGTACCGCAGGTGGAAACGGTCAAGTTGCAGGAAGAAGCTCCGGTGTATGTTCCCCCTGAAAGCGAGGAACACAAGCTGCCAAAAGCAAGCAAGGCTGATGCGAAAAAGGCCGCTATTCCGTCTTTATCCGATAGCGTAAAAGCGCCGCATAATCGTGTCCCGGACAGCTCTCACGGTAAAACGGATGATTTCACAGAGCGTCTGCGGAGCAAAAAGAATATAGCGGCAAGTGCCGATAACATAAAAGACCGAGCGGATTTTTCCGCCGGAGCAAGAAAAAGAATGGAATCGGACAGAGCAGAGCAGCAAAAGGAAAAGAAAGCTAAAACAGAAAATATAAAAAATATAAATGCTTTGCCCGAAATGACAGAAAAAACGGTTGCGGCTGAAGTAACGCACAGCGGCTCCGAGCCCGATATATCGCTGGTGTTCAGAGATGACGAGGACAAGAGATATGATATAGACGATATTCTTGCCGATATAGAAAAAAGGCATCATTGACGGGCAGAAAAGCAGAAAGAAAAGTAAGAACGAAAGAGAGAACACTTGAAATGAATAAAAAATCAGATACTGTGAATTCAGAACTTCGTGACAAGCTATTCATAGTATTGGCATTAACCGGTTGTGTATCGAATATAGCGGGATTTACTGCAAATGCGGTGATTTTCGGATTTACCCCGCAGACCTTATTCTGTGCGGCTTGCGCACTTGTAATTATAGTATCGTCATTGGTCGGTTTCTTTACCGGAAGTACCTATGTCGCTACGTTTATAATACTCATTGTGCTTGGATTTGTCGAGTTCCCGATGTTGTATATTTCATACGGTGCAAGCACGGCAGTGTATATGCTTGTTGCGGAAATCGGAATTATTACTTTTATGAAGCCGGTGCACAGAGTTATAATGGGAGCGGCGGTGTTTGTTGCAGATATAGCCGCATTTGTTGTCAGAAGCAAATTCCCACAGCTGAATATGGCTAATGACAATATGGAGCTTGATACGCTGTTTTCGTTCATTATAGCGTTTTTAGGCATAATGGTTGCGGTCGCAATAGTGATAGTGCAATTTGAGCGTCAGGCAAAACAGCTCAGTGAAATGGGCGAGGAGCTTACGCTTGCTGTGAATACCGATCCGCTGACCGAGATAAGAAACCGCCGTTATCTTATAAAATATCTTGAAAATCAGCTTTCGCAGGACGAGAAAAAGAAACACTGTGCGGTGCTTATCGACCTCGATTTGTTCAAGTCGGTAAACGATACATACGGACACGTTTTCGGTGATGATGTGCTTAAACATTTTGCGTATGCGGTTAAAACAAATATCGGAGAAAATGACCTTATAGCTCGATTCGGCGGAGAAGAATTCATGATCCTCTTTGATACGGATAATATCGAAGCTGTTATGACGGTTATGAAGCGGATAAGCAAAAGCTATTCGGAGTTTTCCGAGAAAGAAAAAGGAAAAGAATTTACTTTCAGTGCAGGCGTGGCTGTGTACGGAAGTAGCAACTCGATAACCGAGATATTCACAACTGCCGACAAGCGACTTTATAAGGCTAAGGCGGCAGGAAGAAATAAGATAATGATAGATTGAGAACTTTGGTACCCTACCGTTTTGTGACGGCAGGGTATTTTACATTTTGTGAACTGTGTGAAGCTGAATATATGTCTGAGGGAATAACAGGAAAATATTAACATAATATTTTTAAAAAAGATTGATTATACATTAATTTTATGATTTGATAAGACTATATTGCCATTCTGACTTGACAAAGCATCAAGAAAATTGTATTATAAATTCAGCACATTAAATTGTTACTATATAAAAACAAACAGGAGATATTATGACAGTACCAGTAATAGTAGAAATAATTTTCAGGTTCATACCATCTGCTTTGCTTGTATTTGGATTTATCGAAATCAATCTTACGGCTAAGTATAAAAAGTATATTCAGTTTATCGCAATTAATACGGTGTATTTGTTTGCGGGTCTGCTTGGGCAATATATGAGAGAAAAGTACAAGCTTGAATTTTTCGATTTTGTGCTTGCGGTGGCGCTGGTTCTTATTTACAGTATATTTTTTCATACCGATGCGGTCGGATACCGTATTTTCATAGGAACGCTGGTCTACCTTTCGCTGATTATATTTGATACCATCACAACTGCTGTAATATTTGTCATATTCCCGGAATTTTCGTTTGACATCGGACACTTAACATATCCCGCACTGCTTTTTGCGGATATTGATCTGATTATATACGGTATTCTGATGTATTTTGAACATTGTATTATCAAAAGAATACATGACAGAAAATCTATCAACAAGCGTGCAGTGATTTTTATGCTTTTCCCGGAAAGCCAGGTGTTGATTTTATGTGTGATAATGAAGCTGATTATGGCTAATACTGATAACGCAACGCCGGAAATTATGTATTTCACACTGATTTGCGTTGTAATCTGTGTAATAAGCGACATTCTCTGCTATCGTGGCCTTATCCAGAATTCACAGCTGTACGAAACGAAAATGAGAAACGAACAGCTTGAATACGAGCGTAGCACGCAGTACCGCTATTACGAAAAAATCAACGAGCTTCAGCACG
>OLZQ01001206.1_pt1 | contig 10633 bp, 10 predicted proteins | sample 1644511 | NCBI WGS metagenome assembly OLZQ01 (sample SAMEA103958132, study PRJEB25191) | human gut metagenome | biome: human-associated habitat [ENVO:00009003]; feature: intestine environment [ENVO:2100002]; material: feces | place: Germany | collected 2013/2015 | reverse complement strand
ATTTTTTATCATAAAATTGATAATATATATAAATGCTTGACATCTAAATTTAGGTATTATATCATACAATATATATTTTGATTTAAAAGAAAATATGAGGAGAGAATAAAAAATTATGAATGTAAAAAAAATAATTAAAGATTTGAAAACTTTTAATTATAAATTATTTATTGCATTATGTAGTCTTGCTCTTGCACCAGCAATTTATCAATCAATAAGAACTTTTCTAATTGAAAAAACAGTTTCTTCTTTCGCCTTTGATGTGATTGGTCAAATGGAATGGTTTGATTTAATCAATGAAACTCTTTTAGCTTTTCTGATTATCCCACTTTATTCTATTTTAAATAAACTTTTTAAAGAAAATAAAGAATTATTTGCCACTTATGTATTTAAAATGATGATAATTGTTTTTTTATTCTATGGTCTTTTTTTAGTTGGTATTTTAATATATGGTAAATATTTCATTAGTTTTATGAATCAAAATGATATGGATTTAGATGTCGTAAATACATATTTATATTTAGAAACGATTGCTTTTTTTCTTGGAGTAATTTACAATTTTTCTAATGTAGTTTTTGTTGTTACTGGTAGAGCTCAAAATATGTATATTCTTTTAGTTGTCAACGCTTTTTTATTAATTATAACAGATTTTTTCTTTATTCCATCTTTTGGCATCAATGGAGTTGCTTATTCAAATATGTTGATAAATATGGTTTTGGGAATTGTTTGTATTGTAATTTTGATCATAACTAAAAATATGGTTTTTTCTTTCTTACCCAAAGGTGATAAAAAAATTTACCAAAAATGGATAAAAATTGGTTTATTTTCAGGGTTGCAAACTTTTATTGATAATATCTTTTATGCACTTATGATAGGAAAGATGGTGAATGTAGTTTTAGAACAAGGTAACTATTGGGTTGCTAATAATTTTATATGGGGTTGGTTATTAATTCCTATTACCGCATTAGGTGAGGTTATCAGAAGAGATTGTCAAAGTGGATATCAAAATTTAAATAAAAATAATTATTATATCCTCACAATGATTACAATTATAATATGGTTTATTAGTGTACCACTTTGGAAATGGTTTTATCGGGATTTACAAAAACTTTCTAATGCAAAGGAAATTTTTACGATAACAATAAAACTTGTTCCATTTTATATCGCCTATGCTTTATACAATATTCCTGATAATATTTTTATTGGACTTGGAAAAACTAAATATAATGCCTTTAATTCAGTAATAATTAATTTTATTTACTATGGATGTTTCTTTTTATTGTATAAAACGCATAGGATAAAGATGACAATGGATACAATCATTATTATGTTTGGTTTGGGAATGGTTTTTCATTTTATTCTTTCTTATTTAGAAGAGAAACATTTAAAGAGGCAATATAATCAAAACAATTCAAAAATGATTATTGATAAGATGAATAATGTTTAATTTATTGCACTTTTTATAGAGCCTCATTTATTTTACTTTAAATATTTGATAAAAGTAAAGTGTTGTGTTATAATAAATATAATGATTAGATAAGGAGGTATTTTATGGGGAAACTTGAAGAATTTTTATTAGAATTAGAAACAGAATTACAATATTTGAAACCAAAAGATGCTAGTGAAGTTTTAAAATATTATCGTGATCGAATAAATATTGCCCTAGATTATGGGGAAACAATTGAACATATTCTCGCAAAACTTCCCACTCCTCAAAAAATTGCGGCAGAAACGTATAAGTCAAAAGGGACAGATTTTTTGAATATTAGAAAAAAGCAGTTAAGAAAAAAGCAAATTGTAAATGCTATATTCTCTAGTATTTTACTATTCATTATTGTTGTTGCTTTTTTTGCCATCAGTTTCTTTTTAATTACCTCAATTGTTAGATTGTTTAATTTAGTAATCGCTTCTTTTCAAATGAATACATGGATTGATAAAATTACTTTATTTTTTCTTGTAGTTTCTTATATTTTTATAATAATTATTGCAATGATATATATATTTGATTTATTTTATATTATTGGTATGCACTTTTTACAATATGTATTAGATGCTTTGAATAAACAAGAAAAAGAATATAAATTTATGGACTTTACTATTAGTGGTAGTTTGGAGAACACATTCAAAAAGAAAAAAATTCTTGGAAAGATATTATTAGGTTTTACTTTATCGATTGTTTTATTTGGTGTTACTAGTTATACCACAAAAGGATATTTATATCGATCGATGAATAATTTAATAGAAACGAATAAAAGCGTTGACATAGCAGGTCAAATTCATAAAATAACACTCAATGAAAGTGAAGTATTTTTGAAGGTTTCCTCTAGTGATGAAATCATTCAAGTAAAATTAAATTATGGATTTGAATTTGATCATACATTAAACTATGAAGTTATAGATGGTAACTTAATCATTGATTCAATTACAACTAATAAATATGATATTTTTGGTCTTTTAGATGAACCTTTGCCAATTATTGAGATTGTTATACCTACTTCAATGGCCGTATCTGATTTTGATTTAACTTTCAATAATGGTATTTTAGATTTTGCTTATTTAACAAAGGGAATTGATTTAAAAATTAGTGGTAGTAATTCAACGATTGCTTTGACCAAAAATACGATTCATCATTTGCAAATAGATGGTTACAATTTAAATATCAATAACGAAGAAAATCAAATGGATATATGTAATCTTGATATTGAAGAAGGTAGGTATTGTGCAGTAAAAGATGAGTATAATACCATTAAAATTAACAATCACTTAGCTACACTTATTTTACAAGAAGTTCGTGCTGAGGTTGCTGATATAACTTGTCGTTCAACAAAGACGGCGTTAGACAAGATTCAAATTACGAATTTAACATATACCGATTTAAATTCTGAAAGTTATTTAAGAGATGTCTTTTTAACTAAGGCTGTGATTTGTTCGGAAGGAAGTTCAAAGATTTCATTAGAAAGAATAGTGGCTACAGAAGAAATAGAATTCAAAACGGTATCGGGGACGATAGATACGAAATATTTAAAATCACCTAGTATAATTGGAGATTTCAATCGTGGTAGTATTAATTTTTTAAATATAGGTCAAAATACAATTACTCAAGATGAAACCAATGCATATTTAGTAAAGTATAATGCATATAATATAGATATCAATACTACTATATATGCTAATAATGCTGAAACAACAATCAGTAATACTAAAATAGTAAATTTTGATGGTGAAATTGAAAAAGGAAAATTAGCAATTACTTCTTCATATTTTAAAAATAGTAGTATAAAAGAAACAAGTGCAACCCTTGATTTTGCCGACCTAGATGGTGAGACAATGAAAGTGAATGTAGATGGCGGTAATTTTTATTATTATAATGATAATATTACAAGTAATATTATATTAACAATTGAAGGGCAAACTTTAAAGACGAATATAAGTGTGGACGATGAGATCAAACGGGGGGAATAAATGAAAAAAGTGATATATATAATAATGACTATATTAGGACTTGTGGGTTTTCTTAGCCTGTATGTGATTGTATGTTTGGTTCAAGAAGAAGAATTTGCTGGTTTAAAATATGTTATTATGATAATTGGATATCTATCGGTTATTTTATTTGGTGGTGGCTTTTTGATGCTACTTACCAAAAAGAAAGAGGTGAATGAAGATGCTAAAAGATAAAGATCCCCAAATATATGAGGCTATTTGTTTAGAACAAAAAAGACAAGAAGAACATTTGGAATTGATTGCTTCTGAAAATTATGTTTCGAAGGAAGTATTAGAAGCAGCAGGTTCCATTCTTACTAATAAATATGCAGAAGGATACCCATCTAAAAGATATTATGGTGGTTGTGAATATATTGATGTCGTAGAAGAACTGGCCAAAGAAAGACTAAAAAAGTTATTCAAGGCCAAATATGTGAATGTTCAGCCGCATTCTGGATCGCAAGCAAATATGGGTGCTTATCGCGCTTTATTAAAAAATGGAGATACTGTAATGGGACTTGCTTTAGATCATGGTGGTCATCTAACGCATGGACATGCTCTTAGTTTTTCTGGTCAAGATTATCATTTTGTGCCTTATTATTTAAATAATGATGGGATGATTGATTACGATGAAGTTTTACAAATTGCTAAATCAGTAAAGCCCAAATTAATTGTAACTGGAGCAAGTGCATATCCAAGAAAAATTGATTTTCAACGTTTTTCTGAAATTGCCAAAGAAGTTGGAGCCTATTTAATGGTTGATATGGCACACATTGCGGGACTTGTTGCTACCAATCTTCATCAAAGCCCTCTTCCTTATGCCGATGTTGTAACTTCAACAACACATAAAACGCTTCGTGGACCAAGAGGCGGAATTATTCTGACGAATCATGAAGAGATTGCTAAAAAAATTGATAAAAATATTTTTCCAGGAATTCAAGGAGGTCCCTTAATGCATATTATTGCTGCAAAAGCTGTTGCTTTTGAAGAGGCTTTGAAACCAGAGTTTATTTTATATCAACAACAAGTTATTAAAAATGCGCAAGTGTTAGCAGATGAATTGAAAAAACTTGGTTATAAGTTAGTCAGTGGAGGTACTGATAATCACTTGATGTTAGTTGATGTTAAATCATCAGTTGGTTTGACAGGAAAATATGCTGAAAAAGTATTATGCAGTTTGAATATCACTTGTAATAAAAATACGATTCCCAATGATTCTGAAAAACCAATGATTTCTAGTGGTATTCGTCTTGGTACGCCAGCCCTTACAACAAGAGGAATGAAAGAAAAAGAAATGATTGCCATTGCTCATTTGATTGATAAGGCTTTAAGAAATCATGATAATGAAGAACTTAAGCAACAAGTGAAAGAAGAAGTCTTGTTACTTACTAGTAAATTTCCTTTGTAAAATAGTAAAACATATTCTTTTATAAAAGGATATGTTTTTATCAACAATATTTATCTAACTAGGTTAGCAAAATAATTGACAGCATCATAGAAAAATGATAAAATACTAACTAGGTTAGTTAATAGAGGAGGTATATATGGATAAAAGAGAACAAGCAATAAAATTATTAAATAACTTTAGGGAGAATAGACCCCAAATATTTTTAGAAACTTTTGAAAGTTCAGAAAAAGGGATTAATTTTATTTTAGGATATTTAGAAGAAGCAAAGCATGAAGTCATAGCCAAAGATCTTGCACAAGCTTTGAATGTTTCTACCGCAAGAATTGCTACCCTTTTAAATAAGATGGAAAAGAAAGATTTGATTCAAAAACATAATTCAACAAAGGATGCGAGAAAAACAGTAATTATTTTGACAAAAAAAGGACAACATCTAACAACTCAATATAAAGAAGTGCTTATTGATATTACCATTAAAATGATTGAGGAAGTTGGTATGGAAGATTTAGAAAAATTTATTGAAATTTCTAAGAAGATGAAACAATCCATTGTAAAGTTTGGAAAACAGATCAAAAAGATGAAAAAAGATAGTGATAGTTAAAATATTATAACAAGAGTATGGATGAATAGGAGGTATAAAATGATAAATTTATTTAAATATATTAAGAAAAAAGATTGGTTTTTTATAATTATAGCAATAGGTTTTATCGTTGTTCAAGTTTGGCTTGAATTAAAGATGCCAGATTATACTAAAGAATTAACTAAAATTGTTCAAAGTGGAACCAATACAATGACAGAAGTTTGGAAAAATGGGGGCATGATGCTTCTTTGTGCAGCAGGTAGTATGGTGAGTGCAATTATTTGTAGTTATTTCATTTCTCAAGTGGCTAGTTCTTTTTCAATGACTTTAAGAGAAGAACTATTTAAAAGAATAACTAGTTTTTCTAATGTTGAAATGAATCAATTTTCAACTCCAAGTTTAATTACAAGAACAACCAATGATGTGGTGCAAATGCAAAATTTTATGGCAATGGGGGTGCAACTCTTATTTAAAGCACCTATTATGGCAATTTGGGCAATTTGTAAGATATCAGCAACTGATGTGAGATGGACCCTTGCAACCATTATTTGCGTTTTCATTATTGTGATTTGCGTTGGAATTTTAATAGCTTTGTGTTTACCACGTTTTAAGAAAATTCAAAGACTAACCGATGAATTAAATGATAGAACAAGGGAAAATATTTCAGGCGTTAGAGTTGTTAGAGCTTTTAATGCGGAAGCATATCAAACCCAAAAATTTGAAAATGTCAACGATACAATTACCAAAACCAATTTATTTACCAGTAAAGCTATGGGATTATTAAGTCCTATTATGAATGTATGTATGAATGGATTAATGATTGCAATATATTTTATTGGGGCAATTTTAATCAATGCTATTACAAGTAATGATTTTAACAATGTTGTCTTAGAAAGAGTAAATGTGATTGGCAATATGACGGCCTTTTCTCAATATGCTATTCAAGTTGTAATGGCCTTTATGATGTTAATTATGATTTTTATCATTTTACCAAGAACAATTGTATCTGGTAATCGTATATATGAAGTTTTGAAAACCAAACCAAGTATTACAGATGGTAAACAAGAAAACAGTTTAGAAAAAGAAGGGGGAGAAGTTGAATTTAGAAATGTCTCTTTTTCATATAATAAAGATTCTTTGCCTACCATTAGTAATATTTCCTTTCATGTAAAGAAAGGAGAAACGCTTGCTATTATTGGTGCAACCGGTTCTGGTAAATCTACAATCATTCATTTGATTCCAAGATTTTATGATGCAACAAGTGGTGAGGTTCTTGTCAATGGGATAAATGTTTTAGATTATAAAGTTAAAGATTTAAGAAATCTTGTTGCTATTGCATCTCAAAAAGCAGCTTTATTCAAAGGAACGATTAAAGATAATATTACGTATGGATCATCTACCATAGATCAAGAAAGAATGGATATGGCGCTAGATATTGCTAAAGCCGATTTTGTTAAAGATTTAGAACAAGGAGTAGATAGCATGGTTGCGCAAGGTGGTAGTAATTTTTCAGGTGGACAAAAACAAAGAATTTCAATTGCTAGAGCAGTTTACAAAAATGCACCTATTATTATATTTGATGATACTTTTTCCGCTCTTGATTATAAAACAGATATGTTAGTACGAAAAAAAATTAAAGAAAATTTAAAAGACACTACAGTTATCATTATTGCTCAAAGAATTGGTACTATTATGAATGCTGATAAAATTGTTGTTTTAGATGAAGGAAAAATTGTTGGAATGGGAACACATGAACAATTGCTTCAATCATGCAGTATTTATCAAGAAATTGCATTATCACAATTATCAAAGGAGGAATTATAAGATGCCAGGACCACAAAGAAATAGGTATACAACAAAAGAAAAAGCAGATTTTAAAGCACTTGGCAAATTGTTAAAGTATTGTAAGTCTTATGTGGTAGCAATTCTTGTTGCACTTTTTTTTGCAATGGTTGCTGCTATTACAAGTATTATAGGCCCCAATAAAATTAATGATTTAATGAATGTAATTGAATCAGGAATTCAATCAATTGATGGTATTTCTATGCCTGATTTTCTAAAAATTTGTTATTTCTTAATTAGTATATATATATTAGGTGCCATAGTGAATTATTGTCAACAATTTATTATGGCAGATGTGACACAAAAAACTTCCAAACGTTTACGAAGTGATATCAATAAAAAAATTAATCAATTGCCTTTAAGTTATTTTGATACAACAACAAGAGGAGATATTTTATCAAGAATTACAAATGATGTTGATACTATTTCGCAAACTTTAAGTTCTACTATTGCTAATTTAGTAAATGCTATTACTTTATTTATTGGTGTTATTATTATGATGTTTGTAGTCAATTGGGAACTTGCTTTAGTGACAATTGCTTCATCTATCATTGGCTTTATTTTAGTTTTTTTCATTTTGACTTTTTCTCAAAAGTATTTTAATAAAAGACAAAAAAATTTAGGTGATATGAATGGTCATATTGAAGAAATTTATTCTAACCATCATGTTGTTAAATCTTATAATGGTGAAAGTAAAGCAATAGAACAATTTGATGTAATTAACAAGGAATTGTATCGCAATAATTATAAATCCCAATTTCTTTCAGGTTTGATGCAACCGATTATGAATTTTTCTGGAAATTTATCATATGCTTCTATTTTCATTGTTGGTGTTTTCCTAATTTTAAATGGCAATTCTAATGTTGGTTTTGGTACAATTATTTCTTTTACAATTTATGCTAGATTATTTTCCCAACCTCTTTCAACATTTGCTCAATCACTTACTTCTATTCAACAAGCTTCCGCTGCTTCAAGAAGAGTATTTGAGATGCTAGAAGCACCTAATTTAGAAGATGAAAGCAAGAAAAATAAAAAACTTGAAGAAGTAAAAGGAGATGTAGAATTTAAAAATGTTCAGTTTGGTTATCACAAGGATAATCTAATTATTAAAAACTTTTCAATTGAATTAAAAAGAGGACAAAAAGTGGCTATTGTTGGACCAACAGGAGCAGGAAAAACAACAATTGTAAATTTATTGATGCGATTTTATGAGGTTACTAGTGGGGATATTTTAATAGATGGTGTTTCAATTCAAGAGATGAAAAGAGAAGAAGTGCATAATTTATTTGATATGATTTTGCAAGATACATGGTTGTTTCATGGTAGTGTAAGAGAAAATCTTGTTTATAATAAGGAAAATGTTACCAATGAAACTCTAGATATGGTATGTAAAGCAGTAGGATTACAACATTTTATTCAAACTCTGCCTAATGGATATGATACAATATTAGATGATTCAATTAATATTTCAGAAGGTCAAAAACAACAATTAACAATTGCAAGAGCAATGATAAAAGATGCACCATTGTTAATTTTAGATGAAGCTACCTCATCAGTTGACACAAGAACGGAAATTGTAATACAAAATGCGATGGATCAGTTAACAGTTGGTAGGACTTCATTTGTTATTGCACATCGGCTTTCAACAATTAAAAATGCAGATATCATTTTAGTAATGAATAAAGGTGATATAATTGAACAAGGAACTCATGAACAATTGCTTGCAAAAAAAGGCTTTTATGCTGAATTGTATAATTCACAGTTTGAAATTGTTTCATAGATAAAAATAACAAAAAAAGGAGTTGTAAAAATGGAAAAACCGGTGAATAAAATACATAAAATGATTAGAATCCTTACAGTTGCTCCTTTTATGGCAATCATCACTCTAAGCATACTTTTGATTTTTAGAAAAGAAGTGTATCCCAATCTTTGGTATTATCTATTTAGTCTTTGTTTCCTCGGTTTGTTGCCACTTCTTGCTTATCCTTTACAAAGATTTATTCCACCTTTTAAAAATCAAGGAAGAAGGGGTCAACGAAATTTAGCCATTGTATTTGCGGTAATAGGTTATATTTTAGGTTGTATTGTTGGACTTTTTGCCTCTTATACAAAAGAACTTTGGCTCATTTATCTAGAATACTTATTATCAGGATTAACAATAGCAATTGTGAATAAATGTTTTCATTTGAAAATTAGTGGGCATGCGTGCGGAATGATAGGTCCGGTTATGTTGTTTATTTATTTTAAATTGTATATTATGGCAATGATTGGTTTGTTTATAGCCGTTATTGTATATATATCTAGCATAAAAATGAAAAGACATACTTTCTATCAATTACTAGGTGGTAGTCTTGTTCCTATTATTGCTATCCTTATTTTAATCCTCATTTTAAATTAAAAAGGCCAAATGATTGGCTTTTTTATTTTTTTCAAATATAATTGAAGAAAACCAATAAAAGTATATTGAATTTTGTTGAATAAGTAGAAGGAAATATTATGCATAAAAAATCCCATATCAAAAATTTAGAAGATATTATTGAAGAATTCAGAGTTGGAAACTATGATTCTTTTGATGAATTTTATCACCAAACCAATAAGCAATTATATGTCTTTATATATGATATTATTAGAAATCGTCAATCAAGTGAAGACTTGTTACAAGAAACATATATGAGATTTTTAAATCATATTGACAAATATAAAAAGAATACCAATTATTTTAATTTCCTTGTAACCATTGCTAGAAATTTAGCCATTAATGAATATCATAAACAAAAAAGAATGGTTTATGATGAAGAATATATATATTCGGTGAAGGAAGAAAGCCCAACTGATGTACCTGATTTGTTTTATTTGTTAGATTATTTAAATGAAAAAGAAAGAGAAATTGTTATTTTACATATGATTGATAATTTAAAATTTAAAGAAATTGCCAAAATGAAAGATAAACCTTTAGGTACTATTCTTTGGCTTTACAATAAGGCTATTAAAAAATTAAAAAGAAAGGTGGAAGAAGAAAATGAAAACTAAAGATTTAAAAAAACATCTTAATAATTTAGTAGAAGAAGTTGAAACTCCCATTTTTGATGCTTCCCTTTTTAATCATGTAGTATATCAACCGATAAAAGTAGATAGCAAACAAAAAAATCATAAATTTGTTTGGGGTCTTTTGTTCTCTTTTGTTCTTATTTTTATTACTTTGATAGTTGTTGTTCATATAGATGATAGATTTAATCAGTTGAATAAAGTTGAAATTTCTATGTCTAAAACGAAAAAACAATTAGCTTATCAGACTTTAGGTATTTATAGTCTGATAAGCTAATTGT
>OLZQ01001201.1_pt1 | contig 10671 bp, 9 predicted proteins | sample 1644511 | NCBI WGS metagenome assembly OLZQ01 (sample SAMEA103958132, study PRJEB25191) | human gut metagenome | biome: human-associated habitat [ENVO:00009003]; feature: intestine environment [ENVO:2100002]; material: feces | place: Germany | collected 2013/2015 | reverse complement strand
GTTACTAATTTTAATTAGTGGTATTATCTTCTTACTTCTTTCTGTAATACCAGCTGGACGTGATAAAGAAACCAAAAAATTAATTACTTTAAGAGAATTGATTTTTATTGGTATGCCAAAACCTGTTCGTACCGCAATACCTGTTGGTATTGGTTTATTTATTGCCTTCATTGGTTTACAAAATTCTCATCTTGTTCAAAATAATGATTTTACTCTTTTACAATTTGTTGATTTTACGCAAGCAGGAGCATGGGCAAAAGGTGGCGATGCTAGAGCAGCAGTAGTAGCACTTTTTAGTTTTGTTGTCATTGCTGTTCTTTCACATTTTAAAGTCAAAGGTGCCGTTGTTTTTGGTATTCTTGCCGCAACTTTACTTGCATGGCCATTAGGAGTTACTAATATTGATTATCTTCTTGGTAAAACGGATGGCGTAACTTGGAAATTCTGGGAAAATTTTGCTAATTTCTTTTCATTTGATCCAAATAATGGTGGTATCTTCGGTGCTGCTTTTACAGAAGGTTTTAACTTTCCAAAAGATTCTTTGATGACATGTGTAATGTTAATTATTACTTTTGCAATGATTGATATGTTTGATACAATGGGTACAGTTGTTGGATGCTGTGCTAATGCTAATTTATTAGACGAAAATGGTGTTCCAAAAAATTATGATAAAATTATGATATCAGATTCAGTTGCTACATGTACTGGTGCAATCTTAGGTACTTCAACGGTTACAACTTTTGTTGAATCTGGTGCTGGTGTTGCAGCAGGTGGAAAAACAGGTTTAACTGCTTTAGTTACTGCTATCTTATTCTTATTATCAATTTTCTTATTACCAGTATTTGCTTTTATTCCAAGTGCAGCAGCAGCAGGTGCTTTATTATATGTTGGTGTATTAATGATGTCTAATGTTAAAAATATTGATTTCTCATCACCTAAATCTGCCGTTCCTGCTTTTGTTACAATTGCAATGATGCCTTTTGCCTATTCAATTACTGATGGTATTGGTCTTGGTCTTATAACTTATGTTATTATTTCAATATTTACTTTCTTTATAGATTTGATTAAATATGCTTGTCATAAAGGTGAAAAACCTAAATGGGATATTTCAGTTGTAGCTATTATAGTAACTGCGTTATTCTTAGTATATTTCTTAGTTCCAACTGTTTAATTATGATTAAAGTTACTCATTAAATTTATGAGTAACTTTTTTTTGCAAAAAATCACTATCTATCGTTAAATTATGATAAAATACATATAATATTAAGAGGTAATTTATGATTGTTGCAAATGATAAACAATATTTATTTGAAAAAATGAAAGTTCCTAAAGCGGTGATGTATTTAGTCATTCCAACAATAATTAGTCAGTTAATAACAATTATTTATAATTGGGCTGATATCTTTTTTGTTGGACAACTAAACGATACATTTCAAATGGCTGCTATTACTATTTGTTACCCAGCTTTTATGATGACAACTGCCCTTTCTAATTTGCTTGGTATTGGTGGTGCAAGTGCCATATCTAGAGCTCTTGGCAATAATAATTATGATAAAATTAAAAAAATATCTACGATGAGTCTTTTATTATCAATTATTTTATCCATTTTATATTCTTTAATCGTATTCGCATTAAACAAACCACTTCTATATTTGTTAGGTGCTGACAATGATACCATTCATTTTGCTGAAGAATATTTATTTTGGGTAGTTATAATCGGTTCCTTACCATCTGTTGTAAATTATAGTCTTTCTCATTTAATTAGAGCAACAGGAAAATCTCAATCTGCAAGTATTGGTATTGCTATGGGAGGAATTATAAATATAATTTTAGATCCTCTCTTTATTTTTGTTTTTAAATTAAATGTAACTGGTGCTGCAATTGCTACCTTCATCTCTAATTTGCTTGCTTGTATATACTTCATCGTTTATTTAATAATTACTAGAAAAACTTCTATTCTAAATTTCTCACTTAAAAATTTAAAATGGAAAGATAAAGTAATTTTTGATATTATATCTTCTGGTCTTTCAAGCTTTTTTCTATCTTTGATGGCTCTTTTTAGTAATGCTTCTATTAACAAATTAATGTCTAGTTATAGTGCCTCAGCAATTTCAGGGGTTAATATTGCTAAAAAAGTTGATCTTTGTATTATTGCCTTTGCTCAAGGTTTTGCCCAAGGTATCCTTCCACTTATTGGATATAATTTTGCGGCAAAAAATGGTAAACGTATGAAGAAAATTATTCGCTTTAGTATGATTGTATCTATTACGTTTGCAGGAATATGTGTTATTCTATTTAGTATTTTTCCTAAACAAATTGTTTCCATTTTTATTAAGGATGAACAAACAGTTACATATGCTAGCAATTTTTTAAGAATTTTATGTATAAGTATGCCCCTTACTTCAATGATTTTTATTTTTAATACTATTTTTCAAGCAACAAAACAAACTATTCGTGCTTTAATGACGATTCTTCTTCGTAAAGGATTGATTGATATTCCTCTTATGATTTTACTAAATCATTATATCCCTATATATGGTATTGTAATTTCTCAACCGATTGTTGATTGTTCTGCTTCTATCATTGCCATTATTTTATACATTACTTTTATTAAAAAACAAAAGATGCAAAATAATAACTAACTGATAAGTATCAGTTTCAGTTTACTATTTTGCATCTTTTTATTTTCGCTTAGATTGAATTTGATAGGCAATATATCTTATTAATCTTCTTGGAGCAAATCTAGTTGCAAAAATCATTAATCTATTATTAAAACCATATATAGCAACTACCTTATTCTGCATCATCTTCTTATATCCATATTTCGCAACTTTTTGAGGTGAAGCTGGTTTTAAATTTTTTAATAAATTGCTATCATTGGCACTTGCAACATCAAAAAAATTAGTTTTAGTCGTTCCAGGACAAAGAGCAGTAACTGTCACCTTTGCTGTTTTCAATTCTTTGCTTAAAGCCTCACTAAATGATAACACAAATGATTTAGTAGCATAATAGGTTGCCATTAGTGGTCCTGGAATAAATGATGCAATTGAAGCAACATTCATAATTTTGCCAAAACCATACGCTTTCATATCTTTAGCATATAAATAACATAAATCAATTAAACTAATAATATTAATATGAACCATGTTATGATTCTTAATCATAGAACTATCTAAAAATTCACCATAATCGCCAAATCCAGCATTATTTATTAAATAATCCACTCGACAACCCAATTCTTTGGTCTTTTGATAAATTTCAGTAGCCACATTATGGATAGTCAAATCAGCTACAATTACTTCAATCTTAATATTATACTCTTTTGTTAAATTATCCTTTAACTTGATTAATACATCTTTACTTCTAGCTACTAAGATTAAGTTATGATGATTTTTAGCAAATATTTTTGTTAGTTCAAGTCCAATACCTTTACTAGCACCAGTTATTAATGTATAACCTTCTTTCATTTTATGCTGGATCTACCTTTTTATAATTTGCAATATATACTTTTTCTATTGTTTTTTCCTCTTTTTCCCAATAATTATACGTATCTTTTCTCTTAAATATTGCATATTGTATTTGATTTCTTTCTTCAAAACCTAAAAATTCATAACCAGCAACTCTCATTGAATCAAATTTAGATGTTGGATGCTTTAAAATTACGCCAGGTATATGATCTAAAGCATATTTTACTCTAAAGGATTGCCAGTGGTAGACAGTTTCAGATGTTAAATAAAACAATTTAGATGTATCTACCAAAGCAGCCCATGAAGAATGAAAAAATTCATCAGCATGATTGTAAGGATTAAAACATGTGCACCCTTCATCATTACGCCACCAAGCAAAAAAAGTAATTAAAAAATTTAAGAAATCAATAAATTTGTTATTTTTAAAACAGTATCCAATAAAAGTACTTTCAGGTTGATTTTCAATTGTACCTTTTTCTTGTGGCGTTAAATAATATTTATGAAAGGAAAATCCCATTGCATAGCAACTATCTTGATTATCTGCATACCAATCAGCATATGCATAAAAATCTTTTTTGTTAAAGATTTTATGATTTTCTAAATCTTCTTTGCCATCATGATGTAAAATAAATTCATAAAACTCTCCATAAAAAGCTTCAAATAATTCTTTTTTACTATTCCAAAAATCAACACCAATTTTATGACTATCAATTTCATATTTAAAAGGTTCTATTTCATAATCTACAGCTATACTTGATGTTGTATTTGCATGCATATGGGTCTTTACAACTTCACAGTGATAAGAATCATTTTGATAGTTTTCTAAATCTTCTTTATTATTAAAATACGTTTCTAAAATTATATCATATGATCTTGTTGAAGATAAAAAATCTACTCCTACCTTCAAATCTAATAACATAGGTACTCTTCCTTGCATGGAAAGCAAAATATCCTTTGTTTTCTTACGTAATTCTATGCTATCATTTTTTAATTTAAAGCAAACAACATGTTTTATCATTTTTAAAATTCTCCTCCATTTTATTCATTTATTATTTATCCTAAGGTTATGTCCAATACCATCATAAGGACAAACCCAACTGCTACTCCTATTGTGGCAAGATTAGAATGTTGCCCATCTTGCGATTCTGGTATCAACTCTTCTACAATTACATAAATCATTGCTCCTGCAGCAAAAGCTAATAAATATGGTATAGTAGGACTTATAATTTGAGTTAAAAATATTGTAATTAAAGCTCCCATAATTTCAGCAAGTCCTGATAAAACACCATAAAAAAATGATTTCGTTTTGGATAAACCTCCTGTTTTTAAAGGCATCGAAATAATTGCTCCTTCTGGAAAATTTTGAATTGCAATTCCGATTGCAAGAACAAAAGCACTAGACATTGAAATTTCAACATTTCCCATATATGCACTAGCTAGAACAATTCCCACAGCCATACCTTCGGGAATATTATGTAGCGTTACCGCAAACATTAACATTGTTGTTTTTTTGAATTTAGATTTTACACCTTCTGGTTTATCACTTTTTAAATGTAAATGAGGAATAATACTATCTAACAATAATAGAAAACCCATTCCTAGTAAAAAACCAAGAGCAGCAGGAAACCATGATAAATTGCTAAGTTGAGAGGATTGTTCAATTGCGGGAATCAATAATGACCAAATAGAAGCAGCCATCATCACACCTGAGGCAAATCCTAATAAAATCTTTTCTAATTTATTATTAATTTTATTCTTCATGAAGAAAACCATTGCTGCTCCAAGACATGTACCAATAAATGGTATGAAAATACCAATTGATATTTCAAACATACACTATTCTCCTCATATAATATAAATTGTATTTTTATTTTAAATATATTATACACTATTATTTTTTGCTTTAAACTTTTTTTGCTCAAAGAAAAACTCTAGATGAAAGAATTTTATCTTTCTTCTAGAGTTTTTTTAGAATATTTTTTAATTTGTCAACAACCTTATCAATTGTATTATCAAAAAGGTCAGCAACTTTATTAATTGTATTTTTTTGTGGTACTAATTCTTTAGCCTCATAATCATTATTAGGAGTAGTAATCTCTTGTTCAAACTGATTTTTTTCTTCTTCAAATATCTTATTTTGATTAAAACTATTATCACCTAATTTTAATCCCATTACAAAAAAGAAAAAGATTGCAATTATAATAATCAATTTCTTCATAAAAAACTCCTAATAATAATTCATAATTTTAATAACTGATGAAGGATCAGAAATATCATAAAAAAATAAATAAAAAATAGTATATTTATATATAACTTTTAAATGACTAACAATTGGTTTCTCTAATGATATTTGCGGATTAACATTGACAAAAAAACATTCTACTTCAGTTTCTTCATTAATACTCCTCAAATTTTCAAATCCTAATAAAATATTATTGATGAAAGAAAAAATAATCAACCCTGTAACAATAAGAACCTTATAATTAATATAAATCACCCGTTATATTTTATTCTGATTGTCCATTATATAGACCACTATGAACTGCTAAATTAATTCCATTGGCAATGATTTTTGATAAATCTTCTACTTCAACATCAATTTCTTTTGGTGTAACCATAAGATTATATCCTTGAGGAGTCAATACTTCTTCAATTAAGGTTCGCTGTTGTTCTTCTGTTAGTTTTCCAAAAGGTCCTAAAAATGCTTCTTTATGTGTATCACTCATATCCTCAACACTATTTAAATTTTCATAAACAAGCGTTGGTGATAATTTATTAGCATACGATGTTTCTGACTCTAAATAAAGATATTTTAAAGTCATTTGAATGGCATCAACAGTTATCGTTGTTGCATCCACAACCGTTGGAACACCAATTGCAATTACAGGAATTCCTAAAGTTTGAAGCGATAATTCTTTTCTTTTATTACCCACTCCCGAACCTGGCTTAATTCCCGTATCGGTTAATTGAATTGTTTTATTTATTCTTTTTATTGAGTTAGTTGCTAGTGCATCCACAACAATAACAAAATCAACATCAATTTTTTTGATCATTGATTCAATTATATCATATGTTTCAATTCCTGTTGTTCCCATAACACCCGGTGACATCGCAGAAACACAAGAAAAACCTTCTGATAAAGCATCAATTAAATATAGATGCCTTGTAACAATTGTATTATCTATAACATATGGACCTATTGCATCTGGTGTTACATTGCTATTTCCAAGACCTACAACAAAAGCTTTTTTTCCAACTAAATGTAATTCTTCTAACATATCTTTCAATACAGTTGCTAATGTATGTTCAATATCCTCTAATGTTTTAGTATCATGAATATTACAATTACTTAAATCAATTGTGTAATAATTTCCGGGTTGTTTTTGAAGTATAGTTGCTGCTTGATTGCCAACAATATTTTTGGTAACAGAAATATTTTTTATTTCAAACTCTTCATTTCCAAAATCCGGTAATTGTTTACCTTGATACTTTTCATACTCATCTTTAGCAAGATCGGTTCTTCCGATAATAATTTTTTCATTTGTTTTTATTCCATTCATATTTTCACCTCAAAATATTATTGGTAAATTTTTTAAAAAATATGCTTGTTGTCGAAAAGATTTTTGCCTTTTTACTTTATAATTTTGGAAAATTTTGTTATAATAACTATACTATAGGAGGAATTTTTATGAAAGATGATGATTTAATATATCTATTTACTGGTACCTCTGAAATTTTTATTAAAAATCGAATGAATCGTATTATTCAAAGTTTTAAAAAAATGGAAACCACAATTATAAAATACGATATGGATATAACCCCCTTATCCCAAATAATTGAAGATGCAATCACAGTTCCTCTTTTAGAAGATTTAAAAATTATTATAATTAAAAATCCCAAATTTTTAACTAAAGGACTAGATTCACCTAAAAGTGATGTAAAAAATTTTATTAAATATTTAAAAAAACCTATTGATTCCACAATTCTTATCATCGATGCTACAAATTGTGTTATTCATCAAACAAATGAAATTTATAAAACTTTAAGAAATGTAGCTAGAATTATTGATTATCCCGAACCAGAAGAAATCGAAATTAAAGGTTGGATTGTTAGAAGTTTTGATAGTAATAATATTGACATAAAAGATGATGCATTAAATCTTTTAATGGAATATATTGGTGATGATCAATCAAGGCTATCTCAAGAAATTAATAAATTAACATCCTATATTGGTCGAGGTGGTACAATCTATAAAAAAGACATTAAATTGTTGGTTCCTAAAAATGTTAATAATGAAATCTATCATTTAATTAAAGCAATTATTAATCATGATTTAAATGAAACCTACCAAATATATAACAATCTATCCAATAATACCAAAGATCCTTTAATGATTATTTCTTTAATTTCAAATAAATTTAAAGAACTACTTTCTACATATCGATTATTAAAGTTTGGATATAGCCAAAGTGATATTGCTAAATTTTATAATATTTCTAACGGAAAAGCGTATTATCTTGTTCAAGAAGCAAAATCTTTTAATTTATCTGATTTAGAATATTACATTGATAAACTCTCAGAATTAGATTATCAAATTAAAAGTGGAAAATTGGATAAAACAATTGGTCTTGAACTTTTGCTTTTAAAACTCCCAACTCAATAAAAGAAAAAAGAAACTAAAATATGTTTTTTAAAACATATTTTAGTTTCTTTATTTTTTGTCGTTTTAGGCCATTTGATTCAAGGCTTTAGCTAAACGAGATTTTTGGTGTGCAGCATAATTTTTATGATGAATGCCTTTTGAAACAGCTTTATCAATTTTTTTGCAAGCAAAATTAAACGCTTCTTGCGCTTTAACTTTGTCACCTGTTGCTACTGCAACATCAAATGATTTGATTGCAGTTTTAAGTGAAGAAGAAAATGAATTATTTAGTAGTCTTCTCTTATTATTAGTAATATCTCGTTTCTTTTGTTGCTTAATGTTTGCCATTAGTTTCACCTCCGAGGATAATTCATTGTTAATTATAACATAAAATTAAAAAAAGGTAAAGTAAAATATTCTTTTTCTTTTTACCAACGATTTATGATATTATATTTTGATAATAATTTATTTTTTCTGATACAAATCGTTTTGCTATAACTTGTTATATATAATTTCGTCTGAATATTGTAAACTGTATTGGAATGAGGAAAAGAAAATTGATTCAAATAGCCATTCATACAAATAGCAATTTTATTTGGATTAGATATATCAAAGCCAATTTTATTTAAAAAAGAAAGAGAACTCGATGTATTAGAACCATGATGAGCAACTTTTAAAATGTCTACATCATCTTTGGTTAATTCTATTTTTTCTTCAACAACTTTTGTTATATCCCCTGTAAAAAGATATTTTTTACCAAATAAATTTGCTAATATGACTAAACTATTATTATTAGAATTTTGATAATCTTTTGTTGGCGATAACACTTTTAATTCTATATCTCTTAAAGTAATTTTATCATTTGCTTTTAACCCTGCATTTGAAATAGATGCAGGTATTTTATTTTTTGTTTGAGTATCATATCTATTATAATAGACACTTTTTACATTAAAATGATCTATAATGGAAGAAAGCATACCATTATGATCACTATCACTATGAGTAATGATAATTAAATCTAATCTTTTAATTCCCTGTTTTTTTAAAAATAATATAATATCATCATAACCAAATTCTCCTGTATCAATTAAAATATTGGCTTGATTGTGACTACTTCTAATTAAGGTTGCCTCACCCTTAGGTAAATCAATAAAATAAACCTCATTATTATAATTAAAAAAACTAATATTATTCCAATATAATAATATTAATAATAAAGCTATACCTCTTCTATAAATTTTTCTTTTTAATTCTAAATTTTTTAGTATAAAATAAATTATGAAATAATAAACAAAAATAACTATTATATTTACTGAGGGAAAAGTAATTGTAAATATTTTTATATTAGCAAAAAAGTGAGTGAAAGTTTCAAAAAATAAATATACATAATTAAAAATACATTCTAGTAAAGGAAAAATTGCTACTAAAAAAGCCATTGGTAAAATGATATAAGTAATAAAAGGTATATATAAGATATTATAAAAAATTGAAAGAAAATTAATATCAGGATTAATATTAGTAATGATGGGAAGTGTCACAAGCAATGAAAGAATACTTATTTTTAATGATGTTATAAAAAATTGATATTTACTAGATGTTGTTAAAAGATGACTTGATATAATAATAATAAATGATGTTATATATGATAAAATAAAACTATATTGATAAATATAAAAAGGATTAATGAATAAAACCATAATCATATTGATACAAATCATATCAATGCTTGATAATTGATAATTCAATACTTTATTGATTAACCTTAAAATATAACTAATAATAACTCTTAATACTGAAATTAATAATCCAGTCACAAAAAAGTATATAAATAAAATTATTATTGTAAAGATATAAATCTTATATTCTTTTAAATGAACTTTTTTAAGAATAAATTTTATACACATTGCAAGAATATTAATATGTAAACCTGAAATTACAAAAAGATGGCTAATACCAATATTACTAATATCTTGTTGTAATGATTCATCTAAATCATTTTTATTTCCAATTGTTAATGCTTTTATCATTGCGGCTGATTTTGTTTTTAAAACCTTATCAAAATAGTGATTCATTGCTTCATTCATCTGATAGATAGAAAAACCTTTTTTAATATATTCCATTTTTTCAATATTTAAGATGCCAATAATGTTTTGATATGTTAAATAATGATGATAGTTGAATCCACCTTGATAATGGGCAGTACTTCCTTTTGATAATTCACCTTTTAGATGATATATCCCACCACATTGCAAATACGTATCGCTATAGGTAATGACTTTTTCTAATCCAACTTTAAATGTTACTTGATAAGATGTATTCGTTTTCTTTATTTTAATTACTTTTCCAATTTTATCAAAATCTTGTTGAAAATTTTTCTTTTGTAGATATAATCTTGTAAAAAAATTTATAAATATAAAAGCAAGAATAATAACAAGAATGATCGATAATTTTAAAGATTTTTTACACAAATATCCAAAATAAAGAATTAAAAATAATATTAAAAAAATATTTATTTTATGGTATAAGACAAAAAGAATAACAATTAAAAAAACGATTATACAA
>OLZQ01001195.1_pt1 | contig 10712 bp, 5 predicted proteins | sample 1644511 | NCBI WGS metagenome assembly OLZQ01 (sample SAMEA103958132, study PRJEB25191) | human gut metagenome | biome: human-associated habitat [ENVO:00009003]; feature: intestine environment [ENVO:2100002]; material: feces | place: Germany | collected 2013/2015 | reverse complement strand
AGTTTAGAAGATAATTATCAAATTTAGGAGGTTAGCATGAGCGATAAAAAAATTGTAATGAATTTAGAAGCGATTATGGGAGACCGCTTTGGAAAATATTCAAAATACATTATACAAGAACGTGCACTTCCTGATGTGCGAGATGGTTTAAAACCAGTACAACGAAGAATATTATATTCCATGAACAAAGAAGGAAATACTTATAACAAACCTTATCGTAAATCCGCAAAAACAGTTGGAAATGTTATTGGTAACTATCATCCTCATGGAGATACTGCAGTTTACGATGCAATGGTTAGAATGAGTCAAACGTTTAAAATATTATTGCCACTCATTGATATGCATGGTAACAACGGAAGTATTGATGGCGATCCTGCTGCGGCAATGCGTTATACTGAGGCTCGTATGAGTGTTTTTTCAGAACTAATGTTGGAAGATTTAGGGAAAAGAACAGTAGGTTTTGTTCCTAACTTTGATGATGAAGAATTAGAACCAATTGTACTACCTTCAAAATTTCCCAATATTTTAGTTAATGGGGCAAGTGGGATATCTGCTGGTTATGCTACTGAAATTCCTCCCCATAATCCAGGAGAAGTCATAGATGCAGCCATTTATCGGATAAATAATCCTAATTCAACAACGGAAGAATTGATGCAATTTGTGAAAGGTCCTGATTTTCCTACTGGGGCGATTGTTCAAGGGCTTGATGGATTAAAAAGTGCTTATGAAACAGGACGAGGTAAAGTTATTGTTCGTTCTAAATATGAAATAGATAAAAGTAAAATTGAACCAAGAATTATAATTACTGAGATTCCTTTTGATGTGAATAAAGCTGTTTTGCTTAGAAAAATGAGTGATGTCATTCAATTGAAAGGTATTGAAGGAATCAAGATGATTCGTGATGAATCAAGTAGACAAGGGTTAAGAATCGTCATTGATTTAAGACGTGATGTAAATCCAGATAATATTATTAACTTTTTGTTAAAACAAACAGATTTACAAACTTCTTATAATTTTAATATGGTTGCTATATCGCAGGGTCGACCTTTACAAATGGGACTTGTTGATATTCTAGATGCGTATATTACGCATCAAAAAGAAGTTATTACCAATCGGTGCAATTATGATTTAGAAAAATCTTTGAAACGTTTAGAGATTGTTAAAGGTTTGATTTCTATGGTATCTATTTTGGATTCCGTTATTGCAACAATCAGAAATTCTAAAAATAAAGCTGATGCGAAAGAAAATATTATTTCAAAGTATGGATTTACTGATATTCAAGCAGAAGCGATTGTAATGTTACAATTATATCGTTTAACAAATACTGATATTTTTGCTTTAAGAACAGAACAAAAAGAATTAGAACAAAGTATTAAGCAACTAAAACATATTTTATCAAGTGAAACGGCATTACAAAAAACAATTATTGCTGAACTTAGTCGTGTAAAAGAAATTGTAAATATAGAAAGAAAAACCCAAATTGAACACGAGGTTGAGGAAGTAGAGGTTAAAACGGAAGAATTTATCGCAAAAGAAGATGTGATGCTTTTAATTACTCATGATGGTTATTTAAAACGTCTTAGTAAAAAAGCTTTTCTTGCTACCACTGAACCCACTAAACTAAAAGATGGAGATGTGATTACCGATATATATGAAACTTCGACTACAGATACTTTGATCCAGTTTACCGACAAAGGAAATTATATTTTTCTACCTATTCACAAAATTCCAGAAGTTAAACATAAGGATTTGGGATTTCATGTGAGTACATTAATAGGTATGGAAACGAATGAAAAAGTTATTTTTTCCTTCCCAGTTGATGATTTTAATAAAGAGCGCTATGTTCTTTTAGCAACTGCTTCAGGTTTAATTAAACGAATAAAGTTATCTAGTTTATATGTAACAAGATATTCTAAAGCCTTAAAAGCTACTAAGATTAAAGACGATGATTATGTTGTTAGTGCGGATGTTGTAACAGGTAGTAATTATGAAGTTGTGATTGCGACTAAAGATGGGTATATGAATCGTTATGATGCATCTGAAGTTAGTATTATTGAGCCTGCTTCTTTTGGAGTAAAATCTATTGAATTAAAAAGTAGGCCTAATGATTACGTAGTTGGTGCTAAATATGTTAGCGAAAAAGATATTGTTTTACTACTTACTAATCGGGGGAATATTAAACGCCTTCGTCCTGAAGAAATTAACAAAGGTAAGAAAAATAATGTAGGTAAAATGTATCTAAAGACAGTTAAATCTAATATGCATGAGGCGATTGATTTAGAAGTAATTCATGGCAAAAATGCCAATAGTGATCTTGCTAGTTATATTTTTTGTGAAAAAGGCTATGTTGAAATTGATTATACTCTCCTTAGAACAGCGATTGCGGATAATGGAAAAAAATTTGTTTCTAATAATAATGGAAAACCATATGAAATTGTTATTTGCCGAAATGGTAATGATTTAGAATTATAAAATTTTAATTAGCATTTATATTACGGATATTTTGATATTATGATATAATTATCGCATAGAGGTGCAAAGACATGTTAAAAATCGCAATTGATGGTCCAGCTGGTTCTGGTAAATCTACTATATCAAAAATCATAGCAACTAAACTAGGTATTGAATATATTGATACAGGTGCAATGTATCGTGCAATTACACTAAAGGCAATTCAACTTGGAATCGATATAGACGATGAAAATCAATATCACTTTTTAGAATCGACTTCATTAGATATTTGCAATGGTCGTTTCATTATGGATGGTGTTGATGTTAGTGATGAAATTAGATCCGTTGAGGTAACAAATGCTGTTTCAACGCCATCAAAGATGGCAAAGGTTCGTGAATATTTGGTAGAGTATCAACAGAAAATTAGCAATTCAAAAAATTGTATTATGGATGGACGTGATATTGGAACGGTTGTTTTGCCAGATGCCTCTATTAAAATATATCTAGATGCTACGATAGAATGTAGGGCAAGACGAAGAATGCTAGAACGCAAAGAAAAAGGAATTGATTTATCACTTGAAGAAACAATTAAAGAAATTGAACTTCGCGATTGGAAAGATTCTACTAGAAAGCATAGCCCACTTCGGTGTGCAGAAGATGCGATAGTCATTGATAGTACCGATTTATCAATTGATGAAGTGGTTAGTCGGATTATAAATTTAGTAAATGAGAGGACAAAAAAAATGAGTAAATACGCTTATAAAGAAGGACAAAATGTTAGGGGAATGATTATTAACGTAACAAAGGATGCGATTTATCTAACAGTTGATGAGGATAATAAAGCAGTGATTTATGCTAATGATTTAAAGGGATATCAAGAAGGACAAAAACTTTATGATACATATTATGAAGGTCAAGAATTTGAAGGGTTAGTAAAACAAATTACAAAAGATAAAAAGACCGGCGAACCTCTATTTATTTTGTCAACTACATTACAAGATGAAAAAGATAAATTGACTTTATTTGAACAATTGAAAGAGAATGATGAAATAATTAAAGCAAAAGTAGTAAAAGTTACATCCGCAGGTGCTGATTTAGAATATGAAGGTTTTAAATTATTTTTACCAACTAAATTTATTGATTTAAAAGAGGAAGCATTACATTCTTTAAAAGGTCAAGTTTTAGATGTAATGGTTATTTATGTTAATAAAGATCGTTTACAAGTTACGGTTTCTAATGTGATGGCTATGAAAAAACAATATCGGCTTGCAAAGGAAAAAGCGTATGCTGCTTTATCGGTAGGAATGGAAACCGAAGGAGAAGTTTTGAATGTTTTACCTTATGGTGCTATTGTTAGCCTTGGTGAAGTAAGTGGCTTACTTCATCAATCTGAAATTGATCATAAAGCGGTTAGAAATGTTGCCTCACGTTTAAAAGTGGGCGATAAAGTAAAAGTAAAAATTATTGGTATAGATGGCAATAAAATTTCTCTTTCAATGAAGGCTTTAGTTAAACATCCATGGGAAGTTTTAAAAGAAACATATCATGTAGGGGATGTTTTTGAAGGAGTAGTAAAAAAAGTAATTCCTGCTGGGTTAATCATCGAATTAACAGAAGATTATTCTGGATTAATGCCAAGAGGAGAATATTCTTGGTTTGCTAATGTAAAATTTGACCAAGAAGTAAAAGAAGGCGATACTATAACAGTTAAAGTGATGGCTATTGATGATGAAAAAAATCGTGTAAGTTTATCACATCGTGAAACTTTAGAAAATACTTGGTCTGATATTAAATTACGTCGTGGAGATAAAATTACTGTAACCATTTCATCTATTACCGATAAGGGTGCACTTGTTAATTACAAAAATGTACAAGGTTTTTTACCAATTAGTGAAGTTACATCGCTTAAGAGAATATCTAAAGTAGATGAAGTTTATCCAGTAAACTCAACTCTTGAAGTAATGGTACAAGATTGTGATCCTGCTTTTGCAAAATTACGTGTTAGTGCCAAAGCAATAGAACTTGCAAAGGAAAGAGATACATTTGATAAATATTTTGCTGAACAAGCAAAAGAAGTACCAACTAATACAATAGGTGATATGTTAGAAAACCTTGACTTAGAAAAGAAAGAAAAATAATTATGAAAAGAGGAACAGTTGCGATTGTCGGTAGACCTAATGTTGGGAAATCAAGTATCTTCAATCGTTTAGCAGGTGAGAAATTAGCAATTACTGATGATGCTAGTGGTATTACAAGAGACCGACTATATACAAATTGTGAATGGTTAGATCAAGAGTTTTCATTAATTGATACAGGTGGAATTGAACTTAAAAATGTCCCTTTTATGGAAGAAATTAAGGCACAAGCACAATTAGCAATTGATGAGGCGGATGTTATTGTCTTGGTTACTGATGGAAGAGTAGGAATTACTAATGGAGATCGTGATGTGGTAAATATTTTACATCGAAGTAAAAAACCTGTTATTGTTGCCGCAAACAAAATAGATGACATAAAATTCATGGATAATATCTATGAATTTTATAATTTAGGGGTTGAAGAGGTTTTTGCAATAAGTGCTTTGCATGGCATTGGTATTGGGGATATGCTTGATCGTATCATTGCACTATTACCGGAAAAAAAAGTAAAAAGATATGATGATACTACTGAATTTTGTATTATTGGGCAGCCTAATGTTGGTAAAAGTTCTTTAACCAATGCAATCCTAGGTACTGAAAGGGTAATTGTTAGCGATATTGCTGGAACAACTCGTGATGCAATTGATTCTAAATTTACAAAAGATGGTAAAAATTATGTTGTCATAGATACAGCTGGGATTCGCAAACAAGGAAAAATTTACGAAAATGCTGAAAAATATAGTGTTCTTCGAGCTATTAGGGCAATAGAGAGATCATCCATTGTTTTAGTTGTTTTGGATGGAACAAAGGAAATAGAAGAACAAGATAAAAGAATTGCAGGTTATGCTGCGGAATATAACAAAGGTGTAATTATCGTTGTCAATAAGTGGGATGCTGTTGAAAAAGATGAAAAATCGATGAAAGAATATACTGAAAAAATCAGAAAAAATTTTTTGTTTTTAAGTTATGCTCCAATTGTTTTTGTTTCAGCTCTAAAAAATCAACGTATTCAAACTCTTTTTGAACAAATAAAAATTGTTTCGCAAAACTATACGAGAAGACTGGCAACAAATGTTTTAAATGATATTTTGCTTGATGCTTCATTGATGAATCAAGCACCCATTTTTAATGGCGATCGCATAAAAATTTATTATGGTTCCCAAGTTGAAATAGCACCACCAACTTTTGTTCTTTTTGTAAATGATCCTAATTATATGCATTTCTCTTATCAACGATATCTAGAAAATCGTTTTCGAGAAGCTTTTATGTTAGAAGGTACGCCAATTAAAATTATATTGAGAAAGCGGGAAAATTAATGGAAAAAGTTTCAATTATAGGTGCAGGTAGTTGGGGGAGTGCTCTTGCAAGAATTCTTGGAGATAATCATTATCAAGTGTTACTTTATGATACTGATAAAAATACAGTTGATGAAATCAATCATTTTCATACAAATGTATCTAAACTTCCAATTGGAATGTTGCCTTTAGAAGTTCAGGCGACTACTTCAATAAAAGAAGTGATATCTTTTTCTGATATTATTGTTTTGAGTATTCCAACTAAGGTATTAAGAAGTGTTTTACATTTAATTAATGAAATCATAGATAAACCGAAACTTTTTGTCAATACTTCAAAAGGATTAGAACCAGATACTTATTTGAGAGTATCAGAGGTCTTAAATGCAACAATTGATCAGCACTATATCAAAGGGTTTGTTGCTTTGACCGGACCATCACATGCAGAAGAAGTTATAAGACAATTGCCAACAACGATTTGTTCTGTATCTACGAATAAAGAGGATGCCAAGTTAATACAAAAAATATTTAATAATTCGACGTATTTTAGAGTGTATACAGGATCAGATTTAGTAGGCTCTGAATTATGTAGTGCCATTAAAAATGTTTATGCAATTGCTTCTGGTATGCTTGAAGGTTGTGGATATGGTGATAACGCAAGAGCAGGATTAATTGCAAGAGCTTTGGTTGAAATGAAAAGAATTGTTGTTGCTATGGGTGGAAAAGAAGATACAATATATGGATTAACAGGAGTTGGTGATTTGGTTGTAACTACAACTTCGCATCATTCAAGAAATTTTCAAGCAGGAGTAAAACTTGCAAAAGGGAATAATCTTGCAGAGACAATTGCTTCAATGTCAATGGTAGTTGAAGGTGCAAGAACAGCCGAAGCTGTATATGAGGCTTCTAAAAAACTAAAACTTTCAACACCAATTATTGATGCGGTTTATAATGTAATCTACAAACAACATAGTGTTAAAAAAGCTGTATCTGAATTGATGAATCGTTCACTAAAAGATGAATAGAGAAAAAGAAGAAAATATTTTCTTCTTTTTTTATTACTTATTTCTTTAAATTTGTCAACTAAAAAAAGAAATTACTTGAAATATGATACATTAGATGATATAATTAATATCGTATATTTTAGAAAGGAAAAAATGTATGTTAAAATTATCGAAAAAAATCTATTTAATTTTAGCAATCGTTGGTGCATTTTTTACAATTACTTCATGTACTAGATTAGTTAGTATTCAAATTGATCTTGAAGAAACAAATTATGAAGTAAGACTTGGACAAAGTCTTGAAATTGTTCCAGTTGTTACCGAAAATAATAATCCAAGTGATGCTCCGATTGCATATTATTCATATGACAATTCAATAGCTAGTTTTGTAGATACAAAGTTAGTTGCTCATAATATTGGTCAAGTTCGTATCAAAGTATATAGTGTTGACAATCCCAATATTTATGATGTTGCCATTGTTAATGTTATAAAAGATAACTCACTTGAAGTAGAGTTTGATTATGAAGAAATTATGTTAAAAGGAGAAAAACAGACTATAGATTATAAACTTCTAATCGATGATGGTAGAAAATTAACTTTTACAACAAATCATCCGGAAGTGGTTCAAATTGATGAAGATGGAAATCTTGTTGCAGTAGGGGTTGGGGATGCACTTATCACTACAAGAATAGATTCTTTATATGATGAGGGAGTATATAAAGAGTATAGTTTAGCGATAACAGTTATTTATGAAAAATATCATATTACCTATGAATTAGATGGTGGTGTGAATCATATAGATAATCAAGATGAATATATTGTAGATGACTTGCCAATAAGTCTTGGTATTCCTTCTAGAGATGGTTATGTTTTTGAAGGTTGGTATTTAAATGGTGAAAAAGTTACTTCTATTGCAGAAGGAACCAAAGGTGATCTTCATTTTGTTGCAAAATGGGAACTTGCTGATTATACAATCCATTACGAATTAGATGGTGGTATCAATCATCCTGATAATAAAAATGGGTATACAATTGATAATTTACCACTCACTTTGTATCAACCAACTAAAAAAGGGTATAATTTTACTGGTTGGTATTTAAACAATCAATTAGTAGAATATCTGCCAGAAAATACTTTAGGTGAAATAACACTAGTAGCTACTTGGGAACTTGCTACGTATGATCTTTTCTATAATTTAGATGGTGGTATTTTAGAATCAGAAAATCCAACTACCTATACTATGAATGATGAATTTATTTTAAATAATCCGACTAAAAATGGCTACAGTTTCTTAGGTTGGTATGTAAATGATGTAAAGATAGAAAAAATAGAAAAAGGTAGTACAGGAAATTTAACATTGCTTGCGAAGTGGGAACTCCAAAAGCATACTATAGAATTTAATAGTAATGGTGGTACAAATGTCAGTAATCAAATTGTAAATCATTTTGATAAAGTGTTAGAACCAGATCATCCAACTAGATTAGGATATGATTTCTTGGGATGGTTTATAGGCGAAGATGAATATGATTTTAATAATGAGGTAACTACGAATTTAGAACTTGTTGCAAAATGGCAAATTATAAATTATAATATAAATTACGATTTAAATGATAGTATCAATAATAGTTCTAATCCTAGTTCTTATACAGTTGAAGATACGATATCTTTACTTAACCCAACAAAGAAAGGGTATATTTTTGTTGGTTGGTATGTAAATGACAATAAAGTAGAACAAATAAATTTAGGAACTACTGGTCACTTGACGTTGGTTGCTAAGTGGAGAACTTACCAAATCAGTGAAATAAAAGAAGAAAATAAAGGAACAGTAGTAGCAACTACTGGAATAGTTACAGCAATTTCTACTAATAACAATGGCTTTTCAATTTTAATCCAAGATGCTACTGATGCTATAATGGTTTATAAAATTGATGATTCTCAATTTAACTATAACGAATTTTATGTAGGTCAAGAAGTAACAATTTTAGCTGAATATACTTTATTTAATGGGTTATCTGAATTACAAAATATCGAAAAAATTGAATTGGGAGAAATCAAAGAAATTCCATCTGTAGTAGAGTTAGATACATTACCTGATGAAGAAATATTGAAGGCAATGCAATCAAAAATTATCAAAATAAAATTAACATATTTGAGTGGAGAGATTGCTTCTAAATCCAATGCCAATTTCATTGATAGTCTTGGTAATCAAATTGTTGTACGTGGAGATAGTACTTGGGGCAATATTGATACGATTAGTTTAAAAGAAAATCAAGAAGTTATCGTTACAGGTTTTATTAATTGGTATAATGGTGCTCAAATTACAAATGTTGGTAATCATCAATTTATTGAACAAAAAGATGAGGATCTTGCTAATGCCATTTTAGATTCACTAAATGTACCAGCATCAATTAGTCAAACTACAGACTTAGATAAAATAGATGGATTAACTTGGGAATTAGTAACTGCTAATAGCAATGTTAAAGTTGAAAACAATCAAATTATTGTTTTATCCAATGATGAAGAAACGACTATTACCATTTTGGCAAAATACTTATATAAAAATGTTGAATATACTAAATCATTCGATATTGTTATTGAGCAAGCAACGCCACCTCTTTTTAACAATGGTGATAAAGTAATCATTTTTACAAAAAGAAGTTCTGGTAATTATTTTATAATGAATAGTGATTTAGGTACTGCAAGTACCAAACGTTTTCAAGCAATAGATACAGGAACATCAATATTGAATGATGTGACTAATCAAGCAGAAAATCAAGTTTGGACAATTGAAACCTCTGGTGATAATTATTATTTAAAATCATTTGATGGAAAATATATTACTTGGTCATCAGGAAATAGTGGCAATCTTTCTGATGAAAAATATGCTTTAAATATTACATATGATGGAGAATTTTATCAAATTTTATCAGTAAGTGATTCTACTAGAAAATTACAATTAAATATTAATTCCGGAGATAATTATTTTGCTTTCTATACTAGTAATCAAGCTGGTAATTTAGTAATACAAAAAGCTCAAGAATTAACAGATGAAGAAAAAATAGACATATTTTTAAATAATTTAGAAGTTGAGACTTCAGTAAGTGATGATTTCTCACTACCTGAATCAGAAGGTCTTACTTGGAGCTTAAAGGACGGAACAAGCGATTATGCTATTTTAGGAGATGCAGTTGTTACCATAACAAGACCTGCTATAGGAGAAAGTGATGTTATTGTCTGCTTTGTTGCTAGTTATACATTGAATAGTATTACTAAAACTAAAGAGTTTAATATAACAATAAAAGCTTTGGAAGATGTAACTGAACAACAAATTTTTGCTGATTTTAGTGATAAAAAATATTCAAAAGCTGAAGATGTTGAAAGCAAATTTAAAGATCCTATAACAGTTTCTGCAACTTTGGTCTCTGCGAGTGCAAATACTGGTGATATGAATGGAATTAAACTTGGAACTGGTTCAAAAGTAGGTTCTATATTATTAAGTTTTAATTTAAATAATGTTAAAATTACAAAGATTATTATAAATGTATCACCATGGCATAGTTCTGGTAATAGTACTGGAAAGATTACCAATGCAAACGTAAAAGTTACTAATAATGCATCAACAAGTTTTATTACTAATGAGACAATCACAAATGATAATACAGAATTGGTAATTGAAAATTTTGATGGTAATACATTACTTGTAGAGACTATTTCAAAAGGATATAGATTGTTTATTAATTCAATTACAATTGAATATGAAAATATATAGAATAAATAAATTATGTGGGCTTTTTTAAGCCCTTTTGTTTTATAAAATTTTAAAAAGTATTAAT
>OLZQ01001193.1_pt1 | contig 10718 bp, 10 predicted proteins | sample 1644511 | NCBI WGS metagenome assembly OLZQ01 (sample SAMEA103958132, study PRJEB25191) | human gut metagenome | biome: human-associated habitat [ENVO:00009003]; feature: intestine environment [ENVO:2100002]; material: feces | place: Germany | collected 2013/2015 | reverse complement strand
GCTTGAACAAGGTCTGTCGGTGAAAGCATGGCGTAAAAAAGTGCTTGATTGTCCGGTGTTTCCTGCGGTTCGTCCGTCAGGCAAGAGCCCGTGCGGCGGCTTCCGGATTCTCCGCTCCGCAAATGGCGGAGACAACGGCAATTCCGGAGGCGGTTCCCGTGGCGCGCACTTGCCGGGCCCGTTCCGCGTCCAGGCCGCCGATGGCGACAACAGGCAGGGGAGATTGGGAAGCCAGAGCGGCGAAGCCTTCCACGCTCAGCACGGGAGGGGCGTTCAGTTTGGAAATGGTGGGAAAGACGGGGCCCATGCCCACCAGGGATGCATCCACGGCGCGGAGCTGTTCCTTATTGGAGACGGACAGTCCCAGGATTTTATCCGGGCCGATCATGGCTCTGACGGAGGGAACCGGAAGATCCCTCTGGCCGATGTGGACGCCGTCTGCTTCCAGCGCCAGAGCCAGGTCAATGCGGTTGTTGACGATGAAGGGAATACCGCGGGAGGCCAGGAAATCCCGTATGGGCAAAGCTTCCCGGTAACAGGTTCCCGCATCCGGATTGGTGGAGCGGTACTGCACCATGGTAACTCCTCCGTCCGCCGCTTTCCGGACGGTTTCCAGAAGGCTGTAGCGGCATTTGGACGCTTCATCCGTGACCAGGTAGAGATGGAGATTGAATTTTTTCATGGCAGGGAATGGAAGGAATCAGTCCGTAAACAGAGGGGTGGAAAGATAGCGGTCTCCCGTGTCCGGCAGCAGGACGACGATGGTCTTGCCTTCATTCTCCGGGCGCCGCGCCACCTGTGTGGCGGCCCAGAGAGCAGCGCCGGAGGAAATGCCCGTCAGCACGCCGTCCGTGCGCGCCAGTTCCTTCCCTGTGGAGAAAGCGTCTTCATTGGTGACGGTGATGACTTCATCGTACACGGAGGTATCCAGCGTTTCCGGCACGAAGCCCGCGCCAATGCCCTGAATCTTGTGGGGGCCGGCCGTGCCCTGGGTCAGCACGGGGGAGGAGAACGGCTCCACAGCAACGACCCGGATGCCCGGATTACGGGATTTAAGGTACTTGCCCACGCCTGTGATGGTGCCTCCGGTACCCACGCCCGCCACAAAAATATCCGCTTTGCCTTCTGTATCATTCCAGATTTCCGGGCCTGTGGTGCGGAAATGCGCTTCCGGGTTGGCCGGGTTGGCGAACTGGCCGGGAATAAAGCTGTTGGGCAGTCCCGCGGCCAGTTCCTCCGCCTTGGCGATGGCTCCCTTCATGCCCAGCGCGCCGTCCGTCAGCACCAGTTCCGCGCCGTAGGCTTTCAGGAGGTTGCGGCGTTCCACGCTCATCGTCTCCGGCATGGTCAATATAATCCGGTACCCGCGTGAAGCGGCCACCGCCGCCAGGCCGATGCCCGTGTTTCCGCTGGTGGGCTCAATGATGACGGAATCCGGCTTCAGCTTCCCGGCGGCTTCCGCCGCATCAATCATGGCCTGGGCAATGCGGTCTTTCACGCTGCCGGCGGGGTTCAGGTATTCCAGCTTGGCCAGGATAGTGGCGTTCAGGCCATTCCTGCGTTCGTAATTGGTCAGTTCCAGCAACGGGGTGCCGCCGATCAGTTCCGTAATGTTTTTGTAAATTCTCATGGCTTGTAGGAAAAGAGCGTTGTTGCCGTTAAATCGTTAGAGAATGGCGCGGAAGCCTTGTTCCAAATCTTCCAGAATATCGTCGATATGTTCCGTCCCGATGGAGAGCCGCACAGTGGATGGCGTAATGCCCCCCGCCTTCAGTTCCTCCTCCGTCATCTGGGAATGGGTGGTGGAGGCCGGATGAATCACCAGGGACTTGACGTCCGCCACGTTCGCGAGCAGGGAGAATAGTTCCAGGCTTTCGCAGAACTTGCGAGCTTTTTCCGCGCCGCCCTTGATTTCAAAGGTGAAGATGGAGCCGCCCCCGTTCGGGTAATATCTCTTGTAAAGGTCGTGGTCCGGATGGTCCGGCAGGGAGGGGTGGTTCACTTTTTCCACCTGGGGATGGGAGGACAGATAGTCCGCTACGCGCAAAGCGTTCTGCACATGGCGTTCCACCCGCAGGGAGAGTGTTTCCAGCCCCTGGAGAAGCAGGAAGGAATTGAACGGGCTGATGGTGGCTCCCGTATCCCGCAGCAGGGTGGCCCGGATTTTGACGATATAGGCCAGATTGCCGCATACCTCAGCGAACACGGCTCCGTGGTAATTGGGGTTGGGCTTGCTGATGCCGGGGAACTTGTCGTTCTGCGTCCAGTCGAATTTGCCGCCGTCCACAATCACGCCGCCCATCACCGTGCCGTGGCCGCCGATGAATTTGGTAGCGGAATGCACCACGATGTCCGCTCCGTGTTCCAGGGGGCGGAACAGGAAGGGCGTGGCGAACGTGCTGTCCACAATGAGCGGGATGCCGTGGGCGTGCGCCACTTCCGCCAGCGCTTCCATATCCACGATGTCGCAGTTCGGGTTGCCCAGGCTTTCCACGTACAGGGCCTTGGTATTGTTCCGGATGGCCCTGGAAAAATTCTGAACGTCCCTCGCGTCCACAAAAGAGGTTTCTATGCCGGCGTCCGCCAGCGTATTGGCAAAGAGATTGTACGTTCCGCCATATACGGTGGAGGAAGAAACGATGTGGTCCCCGGCCCGGGCGATGTTCTGGATGGCATACGTGACTGCGGCGGCCCCGGTGGAGACGGCCAGCGCGGCCGCCCCTCCTTCCAGGGAGGCGATGCGTTGTTCAAAAACATCTGCGGTAGGGTTCATCAGGCGGTTATAAATATTGCCCGGCTCCGCCAGGGCAAAACGGGCCGCCGCCTGTTCCGAGTCTTTGAAGACATAGGAAGTGGTGGCGTAAATAGGCACGGCGCGCGCATCGGTGGCCGGGTCCGGACTTTCCTGACCCACGTGGATCTGGCGTGTTTCAAATCGATGGTTCTTGCTCATGTTTTTATATTCCTATCGGAAAACTAGGAAATAGATAATGAAAAGGAAAGCCCATGTCAAGCTCCGGGTAAAAAAAACGGGACATGGGCCGGAATGGGAAAAGGTGGAGAAATGTTCAGGCCCGCGGCCGCTGATTAAATGCCGGCTCCGTAGTCGCAGCCGATTTCCTTCTGCTGCTCGGCCAGATCTTCCAGCGTTACGCGGCGCAAATAATTCTCAATGACTTGCTGAAGCCCGCGCCAGAAAGGCAGCGTGGCGCATCCTGCCGCCCGCGGGCACGGATTTTCGTGGGGAGCCGTGCAGGAAATAGGCAGAAGGGAGCCTTCCGTCAGTTTCAGGATTTCTTCCGTGGTGTATTCTCGCGGATGTCTGGAAAGGCGGTATCCTCCCGCCTTTCCCCGGAAGCTCTGGACAAATCCCGCTTTCAAGAGGATGGCGATAATCTGTTCCAGATAACGTACGGTAATGTCCTGCCTGGCGGAAATCTCCTTCAGGGAAACGTAGCCTTCGTTGCGGTGATGGGCGAGATCGATCATCAGGCGCAGCGCGTAACGTCCTCTGGTGGAAACCTTCATCATATCGGTTAAATAAACGATATTTCCGGATGCCCGTCAATAGGGAATGAAGGTTCCACGCGGAATGACGGGCTTCTTCCCCGGTTGAAAGTTTAATAATTGTAATGGCGGGGAACCCGGGGGCCTATTCCGGTAAAAATTTCCCAGGAAATGGTGCCGGCCTTTTCAGCCAGTTCCGTCACGGGGATATGCGGCCCCATGATTTCTGCGGTCATGCCCGGTTCCGCGTGCGGCGCCCGGCTGACGTCCACGATGATTTGATCCATCGTCACGCGCCCGAGAAGGGGGCAGGAAACCCCGTCCACCATGACGCGGGCGCCCTTATGGGCCAGGGAACGCAGATAGCCGTCCGCGTAGCCTATGCCCACGGTCGCCACCCTGGTGGGATGGTCCGTCACATAAGTGCCCCCGTAGGAAATGCCGTGGCCTTCCGGCAGCGTGCGCACCACCGTCAGGCGGGAAAAAAGAGCCATGGCCGGCCTTAATTGAGAGGCCCATGGGGAGTCAATGGGGGAAAACCCGTACAGCACCAGCCCGGGGCGGCACATGTTGTTGGAGGGAATTTCATAATCCAGGGAGGCGGCGCTGTTGGCCAGGTGGCAATACTTCAAGGGCAGTTTCTCCCGGATGCGGGCGGCCATCCGTTCAAAGAGGGCGATTTGCCTGAGCGTGATTTCCCGGTCCTCGTCCGCGCAGGGCAGGTGTGCTCCCAGGCCTTCCGGATGCAGGCTGTCCAGTTCTCCCAGGCGGGAAAGCAGTTCTTCAAGCTGGTCCGGCAGGAATCCGCCGCGGCCCATTCCCGTATCCACGGAAAGGTGGATGGGCAGCGTCTTTCCGTACAGCCGCGCCAGGGAATTGTAATGCTCTGCCTCCTCCATGGTGGAAATGAAGGAGCGCCAGCCGTTCAGCACGATTTCCTCCCGTTCCTCCGGGAACGCGGGGCCCAGGATGTAAGGGCGGGTGCGGCAGCCCGCCTGGCTGATGCGCCGGGCTTCCCCCACATTGGCCACCCCGAATCCAGCGTGCGGCAAACCTGTTCCAGCCCGTGGCCGTAGGCGCCTGCCTTCACGACGGGCATGTAATATTCCCCTTTGGCCGCCTGCTTGACGACATTCAGGTTATGGCGGATGGCCCCGAGGTCGATTTCGGCCCAAGCGCGGGGAGGGCTGGTTGCTGGCATGGTTGGAAAATGGCGGAAAGGTTGGAAAAAGAGGGGCGCCGGATGCTCCCGGCGCAGGGGATTGTCCGTCTTTGGCCGCGCAATTCCAGACGGATTTTTGTCAGTCTTTCGAACTTTCAGAAGGTGTAAAAACTGCCATGTGCTGAAACACATGGCAGTTTGATAAAAATGCTTTTGTTACCGGTGTGACTGGCTGGCAGTCAGGAAAATCGGTTTGCATTTCAAATTTTGTCTTGAATCCGTTGGGAATTAAAGTGATGTTCAGATGTTTTGTCAACTGTTTTTTTCTGAATGGAATAATTTTTAAAATACTTGATGGAATGCAATATTGGCATATAATATGAATTAAAGCAGTTTTTTTGTGATGTCGCGTTCTCTCACTTTTTCGTTTGATATTGGTTACGCCTCCATTGGGTGGGCTGTCATTGCTTCCGCATCCCATGATGATGCGGATCCCTCGGTTTGCGGTTGCGGTACGGTTCTGTTTCCGAAAGATGATTGTCAGGCATTTAAAAGGCGTGAATACAGACGTTTGAGACGCAATATCCGCTCCCGGCGCGTTCGCATCGATCGTATCGGCAGATTGCTGGTTCAGGCGCAAATCATCACGCCGGAAATGAAAGAAACTTCCGGGCACCCCGCTCCCTTTTATTTGGCGTCAGAAGCGTTAAAAGGGCATCGAACTCTCGCCCCGATTGAGCTTTGGCATGTTCTCCGCTGGTATGCTCATAACAGAGGGTACGACAATAATGCCTCATGGTCTAACAGCCTTTCAGAAGATGGCGGGAACGGGGAGGATACCGAGAGAGTGAAGCATGCTCAAGATTTGATGGATAAACATGGGACGGCGACCATGGCGGAAACCATTTGCCGGGAATTGAAACTGGAAGAGGGCAAAGCGGATGCTCCGATGGAGGTTTCAACGCCGGCTTATAAAAATCTCAATACCGCCTTTCCTCGCTTAATCGTGGAAAAGGAGGTACGGCGCATATTGGAGCTTTCCGCGCCTCTGATTCCTGGGCTGACTGCGGAGATCATAGAGTTGATCATCCTCTGACAACGGAACAGCGCGGCGTGTTGCTTCAGTACGGGATAAAATTGGCTCGGCGTTATCGTGGAAGTCTTTTGTTCGGGCAGTTAATCCCCCGTTTTGATAACCGCATCATCAGCTGCTGCCCTGTCACGTGGGCGCAGGTGTATGAAGCTGAGTTGAAGAAAGGCAATTCTGAGCAAAGCGCCCGTGAACGGGCAGAAAAACTATCCAAGGTGCCCACGGCGAATTGCCCGGAATTTTATGAATACCGCATGGCCCGGATTTTATGCAATATCCGCGCAGACGGAGAACCTCTTTCTGCAGAGATACGCAGAGAATTGATGAATCAGGCCCGACAGGAAGGCAAGTTGACCAAAGCCTCTCTGGAGAAGGCTATTTCTTCCCGTCTGGGAAAGGAGACAGAGACTAATGTAAGCAACTATTTTACTTTGCATCCTGACAGCGAAGAGGCTCTTTACCTGAACCCTGCCGTGGAAGTTCTGCAAAGAAGCGGCATCGGGCAAATTCTTTCGCCGTCTGTGTATCGAATTGCCGCCAATCGCCTGCGTCGCGGGAAGTCCGTTACTCCAAACTATTTGTTGAATTTGCTTAAGTCTCGTGGGGAATCTGGCGAGGCGTTGGAAAAGAAAATAGAGAAAGAATCTAAAAAGAAAGCTAAAAAGAAAGAGGCGGATTATGCCGACACTCCGTTAAAACCCAAATATGCGACGGGGCGTGCGCCGTATGCCCGTACCGTCTTGAAAAAAGTGGTGGAAGAAATTCTTGATGGAGAAGATCCGACGCGTCCTGCCCGGGGGGAAGCGCATCCGGATGGGGAACTGAAAGCGCATGACGGTTGCCTGTATTGCCTCCTTGATACGGATTCTTCCGTGAATCAATACCAGAAAGAACGCCGTCTTGATACGATGACCAACAACCACCTTGTCCGTCACCGTATGTTGATTCTGGATCGCTTGCTGAAAGATTTGATTCAAGATTTCGCTGACGGGCAAAAAGACAGAATCTCCCGTATTTGCGTAGAAGTTGGCAAGGAGCTGACGACGTTTTCCGCCATGGACAGCAAAAAGATTCAGAGAGAACTAACTCTGCGCCAGAAAAGCCATACGGATGCCGTCAATAGATTAAAACGGGATTTGCCGGGGAAAGCGCTTTCTGCCAACCTGATACGCAAGTGCCGCATTGCCATGGACATGAACTGGGCATGCCCGTTCACCGGCGCAACGTATGGCACGCATGAGCTGGAAAATCTGGAACTGGAACATATCGTGCCCCATTCTTTCAGGCAGTCTAACGCACTTTCTTCTCTGGTTCTTACCTGGCCGGGAGTCAACAGGATGAAAGGTCAGCGCACCGGGTACGACTTTGTGGAGCAGGAGCAGGAGAATCCTGTGCCGGATAAACCCAACCTGCATATTTGTTCCCTGAATAATTACAGGGAATTGGTTGAAAAGTTGGATGACAAGAAGGGGCATGAAGATGACCGCAGGCGCAAAAAGAAGCGCAAAGCCTTACTGATGGTGAGGGGATTGTCTCATAAACATCAATCACAAAATCACGAGGCCATGAAGGAAATAGGCATGACGGAAGGCATGATGACGCAGAGTTCCCACCTGATGAAACTGGCATGCAAGTCTATTAAAACCTCTCTGCCGGATGCGCACATCGACATGATTCCCGGCGCTGTTACTGCTGAAGTTCGCAAGGCGTGGGATGTTTTTGGGGTCTTTAAGGAATTATGCCCGGAAGCTGCCGACCCGGACTCCGGCAAGATTCTTAAGGAAAACCTGCGTTCTCTCACTCATTTGCATCATGCCTTGGATGCCTGTGTACTGGGGCTTATTCCTGATATCATCCCTGCTCATCATAATGGTTTGCTGAGACGTGTTCTTGCCATGCGCCGAATTCCGGAAAAACTGATACCTCAAGTCAGGCCTGTTGCGAATCAGCGTCATTACGTCCTGAATGATGATGGACGCATGATGTTGCGTGATCTTTCCGCCTCTCTTAAAGAAAATATTCGTGAACAATTGATGGAGCAGAGGGTCATTCAGCATGTCCCTGCAGACATGGGCGGCGCTTTACTCAAGGAAACCATGCAGAGAGTGCTTTCTGTTGATGGAAGCGGGGAGGATGCCATGGTTTCTCTTTCCAAAAAGAAAGATGGGAAGAAGGAAAAAAATCAGGTAAAAGCAAGCAAATTGGTCGGAGTGTTTCCGGAAGGCCCGTCAAAATTGAAGGCTCTTAAGGCAGCCATAGAAATTGATGGCAATTATGGAGTGGCGTTAGATCCCAAGCCGGTGGTGATCAGACATATTAAGGTGTTTAAGCGAATCATGGCCCTGAAAGAACAGAACGGCGGCAAGCCGGTGCGCATTTTGAAAAAAGGCATGTTGATTCATTTAACCTCGTCTAAAGATCCCAAGCATGCGGGTGTATGGAGAATTGAATCCATACAGGATTCAAAAGGTGGCGTAAAATTAGATCTTCAGAGAGCGCATTGCGCTGTACCTAAAAATAAGACGCATGAATGTAATTGGCGTGAAGTAGATCTCATTTCTTTATTAAAAAAATACCAGATGAAAAGATACCCTACTTCTTATACGGGAACTCCACGATAAGGCATTTTACATGTCATACCATATTCTAAGCATAGATGCCTATACATGCCATCTGAGCTGCGACAAGGGCCAACTCAGATGCGCGGATGGAGAGAATTCTCCCCGGACGATTCCGCTGGAGGATGTGGGGGCTGTTGTGCTCAGTTCTTTTAAGGCGACGCTCACGAGCAATTTGCTGATAGAACTGGCCAGGAAGAGAATAGGATTTGTGCTGTGTGAAAGCTACAGGCCTGCCGTGCTGCTTCTGCCAGCGGATCGGTCTACGGATACCGGTCTGCTAAGACATCTGGCGGATATGCCGGCCCGTTTGCGGAACCGCCTTTGGCAAAAGACTTTGGATGCCAAGTGTGGGAATCAGACGGCTCTGGCCCAAGCATGGAATCCGCATCATCCCGCCATTGCGGAGCTGAAGAGAATGGCCGTGACGGAAAAGACGGCGAGGGAAGCAGAGTGCGCCCGCCTGTTCTGGAGCGTATTTGCGGATACATGGGCAAACTCCGATTTTCGCAGGGGACGTCATGAGGAGGGGTTTAATAACCTCTTCAACTATGCGTACGCTATTCTGTTGTCTTGCATATTGCAATATCTCTTTGCTCTGGGGCTGGATCCCTGCTTCGGCATTTTTCATCAATCCCGGGAACATGCAGCGCCTTTGGCTTATGATCTGATGGAACCCTTCAGGCCTGCCTTTGACGCCAATGTGGCCCGTTGGATTCATTTGTGCCTGCGGGAAGGAAAAACAGAAGAGAGAGCAGGAGAAATCACCCGTGAGTTCAGGCAACATATTACAGCCACCTTGCAGGCTTCTGTCATGTACCGGGATAAACAGCTGCCGTTGAAAGCGGCGGTAGAGGCCGTTTGCCGCAGTTTCCGCAAAGCAGTTCTTGCCGGACAATCCGGACCGTATGAACCATGGCTTATGACAACTATAAAATGGGCTGGCTAGTTGTGTTCTTTGATCTTCCCACAACCACGCCGGAAGATAAAAAAAACTATCAATATTTCCGTAAGGCTCTTTTAGAAGACGGCTATACGATGATTCAGTATAGCGTCTATGCCCGCGCGTGCGTTACTCAGGAAAGAATGGCTACCCACTCCCGCAGAATCCAGAAAATGATACCGCCTGATGGTTCTGTCCGCTGTCTTTTCGTTACGAATATCCAGTGGGATAAGATGTTCGTTTTTCATGGCAGGTCTTGTCCCCGACAGGAGGTTTCCCTGCCTCAGCAGATGCTCCTCTGGTAAAAATATCGGATGCCGTATTTTTTTATAAGTCGCTGAACATAAAAATAAGGCACAGTATCTATTGTACTGTGCCTTATTTTGGATTCAAGGCAAAACAGTCCCATGAGGCAGGGGCCTGTGCGTTGTATTGTACTGTGCCTTATTTTGGATTCAAGGCAAAACACTGCAGGTCTTGTTTTAAAACGGGCAGATATTGTACTGTGCCTTATTTTGGATTCAAGGCAAAACAAATGTTTGGAGACACTTCGAGTGTGTTCAATTGTACTGTGCCTTATTTTGGATTCAAGGCAAAACAGCTCTTTGTCGGGAACTGGATTTATTGTTATTGTACTGTGCCTTATTTTGGATTCAAGGCAAAACGTAAGTCGCAACGGATTCCATATCGTAGCTATTGTACTGTGCCTTATTTTGGATTCAAGGCAAAACGTTTGACCCCAGCAACGAAAAGCTGGACCCATTGTACTGTGCCTTATTTTGGATTCAAGGCAAAACGTCGAGGGTGGAGGGAAGGAACCGGGACAGATTGTACTGTGCCTTATTTTGGATTCAAGGCAAAACCATTACCGTGGGCGGGGTCATGACGTCCAGATTGTACTGTGCCTTATTTTGGATTCAAGGCAAAACCGTGGCTCCCAATGATACGGACACGAAGGGATTGTACTGTGCCTTATTTTGGATTCAAGGCAAAACCGTCTCCAGTCCCTCGGAAATAGTCATCAGATTGTACTGTGCCTTATTTTGGATTCAAGGCAAAACCCTCTACATAGGCGAAAAGGTCTGCCCTCTATTGTACTGTGCCTTATTTTGGATTCAAGGCAAAACCATGAGACTGGTAGAACGTGATGAATATTTATTGTACTGTGCCTTATTTTGGATTCAAGGCAAAACGGATGACGCAGACCCCACCGAGATACATGTATTGTACTGTGCCTTATTTTGGATTCAAGGCAAAACGACTACGCATACTTCTCCGTCAATCCGCAATTGTACTGTGCCTTATTTTGGATTCAAGGCAAAACCCTATCTAGTTAGTGTTTTATTGTTCCGGATTGTACTGTGCCTTATTTTGGATTCAAGGCAAAACCGCCCGCTT
>OLZQ01001158.1_pt1 | contig 10954 bp, 7 predicted proteins | sample 1644511 | NCBI WGS metagenome assembly OLZQ01 (sample SAMEA103958132, study PRJEB25191) | human gut metagenome | biome: human-associated habitat [ENVO:00009003]; feature: intestine environment [ENVO:2100002]; material: feces | place: Germany | collected 2013/2015 | reverse complement strand
CATGGGGGCAGACGCCATCGTCATCAAGGATATGGCCGGCCTCATTCCTCCGTATGTCACCCAGGAACTCGTCAGCGCCCTGAAAAAGGACCTGAACATCCCCGTCTGGATCCACACGCATGACACCGCCGGCCTCGGCGCCTCCACCTACCTCAGCGCCATTGATGCCGGAGTGGACGCGTGCGATGTCTCCATCTCCCCCTTCGCCAACGGCACGGGCCAGCCGGACTGCCTGCGCATGCTTGCCCTGCTGAACGGCAATCCCCGCAAGCCGGATTACGACGCGGACAAGCTCATTGAAGTCTCCGAAATGCTCAAACCCGTCTATGACAGCCTGGGCAAATTCGCCTCCCACCGCAACGAAGTGGTGGACTCCGACACGCTCCGTTACCAGGTGCCCGGCGGCATGCTTTCCAACTTCCGCACCCAGCTCAAGGAACAGGGCATGGAAGACAAATTTGAGGAAGTATTCGCGGAAATCCCGGTAGTCCGCAAGGCCCTGGGCTGGATTCCGCTGGTGACCCCCACCTCCCAGATCGTAGGCGTGCAGGCGATGCTGAACGTCAAGTTCGGCCGTTGGAAGAACATCACCCCCCAGGCGGCGGACATTGCCCTGGGCTACTACGGCCGCACCTCGGCTCCCGTGGACCCGGAAGTGCAGAAACTCTGCGCGGAAAAGATGGGCAAGGAACCAATCACCTGCCGTCCGGCGGACCTGATCAAGCCCGGCATGGAAGACCTGCGCAGGAAGCTTGCGGAAAAGGGGCTCCCCACGGACGACGAACACTGCGTCATCTACGCCATGTTCCCGCAGCAGGTGGAAGACTTCTACAAAAAGCCGGAACCTAAGGAAGAAGCCCCCGTGCAGGTGAACACCGCTCCCGCCGCGGCTCCGGCGGCCGCGCCGTCCATGACCGTCATTGACAACGGCATCACCGCCCGGGTGAGCGGCCCCTCCGGTTCCCGTGACCTGACCATCATCATCAACGGCCAGTCCCACTCCGTGAAAGTGGAACGCATCGGCTAAAATCTCCGAAGCATCTGCTCAAACCGTTTGCGGGCAGTTCCCTTCATGGAGGGGACCGCCCGCTTTGCATGAACGTCCCTGCTTCTTATTCAACCTCTCTGTTTTCCCGAGAAGAAGGGCTTACGCCGCCAGCCAGAAGGCGCGGGCATCCTGCCTTCTGATTTCATCCATATTCAGATATCTGGTTTTCAATAAATGGGCGTTTTGGTGCCCCATCTCCCATTGCAATCCGGCATAATCCCGGAATTCCAGCGCGTGGTAACTGGCAAACGTGTGTCTTAATATATCCTGCACCCATGGCCGGCAGTTATTCCAGCCGGCGCGGGCACGCACCAGCCGCCACTTGCGTTCCCATCCTGCCGGGCACAATGGTTCTTCCCCGGAATGATTCCGGAAAGCCCGCAAATACTGCAACGCTACCGGCCGAAGGGTCACCCGCCGCGCCCCTCCCGTCTTGGAATGCCGTGCCGGAATGAGCGCCGCTTTTTCTTCCAGCCTGATATGCCGGAATTGGAGTCTTCTGACCTCCTGCGGACGCACTCCGGCATACAGCATCAGCGCAGCTGCTGGCAGACACTCGCCACCGCACACCTCCTGTGCTGCCGTCATCAGCCTCCGGCACTCCTCCGGCGTCAGCACAGGCACTCTTCTTTCCTTCACATGCGGACACGGCGTCTCCGCTGCCGGGTTCTTCCCCGCCCATCCCCTGCGGCAGGCAAAAGCACATATTCCGTGTAGGATGATGCGAGCCTTACGCCGTCCGCTGGCCGTCGGGAATATATTCAGGATGCGCTGGCAATCTTCCCGCCTCAGGCTCCGCATCATCTTATGTCTCAGGTCCGGCCACGCCTTCACCATCCGCGCCGTAACGTACCGGATTTCTTCCAGCGTGCGTCGCCGCCGATGCGCCCGGGCTTTCAGGGACTCCGCCACGCAAACGGAAAAACTGACCGTCTTTTTCATCGCTTTCCATTCCTTAATCCCCAGCTCCACGCATTGCAGCCGCCCGGACATCCCGGTTGAAACACCCCGGAGCAACCGCGCCATGACCATTATTTCCGCAGCCTGCACGCGTTTTTTACGCATCCAGCAAATGAGCAGGGCTTCTTCTTCCATCAATTCCTGTTGAGTCATGAAGAAAAGATAGGAAAACGGATAGGCTATCCGCATCAAGTATAAAACGGTCAGAGCAATAAAAAAAGATAAGGAAACAAAAACGTAACGGCAATACTCATTCATTGACTAAGTACACAAATACTTGCGCCTTTGCTCTTTCTCCAAAGAAAATCAATCTATACAAATCTTGCGGATAGCCTATCCGTGCGAAAAGAGAGGCGTCATGTCGCCCAATCCTCAAACTCCTTCTCAGATTAAATCCCGTAAACGGGTAATGGATCACGGAGAAGTATTCACCCCTGACTGGCTGGTGAATGACATGCTCAATCTGGTGGCGCATGAAGCGGAACGCATTGACAGCCGCTTTCTGGAACCGGCATGCGGAGAAGGCGCCTTTCTGGCCCCTATCCTGTTGAGGAAGCTGGCAACCGTCCGCCGGCAATACGGCAGTTCCCCGGCGGATTATGAGTTCCGCGCCGTGCTGGCTCTCATGTCTATCTATGGGGTGGAACTGCTGGCGGATAACGTCCGCGCCTGCCGGGAACGTCTGCAGACCCTGTGGCTGGCGGAATATGAACGGCGTTTAAAACGTCCGCCCTCCGCGGAATGCCAGAAAACCGTCCACTTTGTCCTGGAACGCAACATTCTTAACGGCAACGCCCTGAGCATGAAAAAAGTAGATGCTTCCGCCCATGATACTCAGGAGCCTATCCTCTTTTCCGAATGGTCCGCCGTGGGCGGCGCCCTCATCAAACGCCGGGACTTCCGGCAAGATGAACTCCTGCGTGATCAAAACGCCCGGACTTCCCTGGAACAGGCGGAAGGGGAACTTCCTCTGGAATACGTACCCAAATACCCGGTACGTGAGTTCCCCCCCATGGATTACCGCAAACTGCCGGAAGCGGAATCATGAACAATAACATCCATAACCCTGACGTATTGAGCTGCCTGGCCAATCTTTCCAGTGACGAGGTGTTCACGCCGCCGGAGATTGCCAACGCCATGCTGGATTTGCTCCCGCAGGAGCTTTTTTCCGACCCTTCCGTTACCTTTCTGGACCCCTGCTGCAAGAGCGGCGTCTTTCTGAGGGAGATTGCCAAAAGGCTCAACAAGGGGCTGGAAGCTCACCTCCCAAACCGGGAGGAGCGCCTGGAACACATTTTCAGAAATCAGCTCTTCGGCATCGCCATTACGGAGCTGACATCCCTTCTCGCCCGCCGCGGAGTGTATTGTTCCAAATACCCCAATGGGCCTTACTCCGTCGTTCGTTTTGACAATGCTGACGGCAACATCCGCTACAAACACATCACACACACCTGGAGGGGCGGCAAATGCGTCTTTTGCGGTGCCTCTCAAGCCGCCTATGGAGAGCAGGCACGAAAAGAGGGGCTGGAAAGCCACGCTTACGAATTCATCCACGCCAACAATCCGAATAACCTGTTTCCTATGAACTTTGATGTCATCATCGGCAATCCCCCTTATCAACTTGATGATGGAGGCAACGGAGCAAGTGCCAAGCCATTATATCATTTATTTGTTGAGCAAACGATGAAACTTAAACCGAAATATTTGTCTATGGTCATCCCTGCAAGATGGTATGCTGGAGGAAAGGGTTTGGATGACTTCCGAGCAACTATGCTCGGTCAAAAACATATAAGAAAACTTGTAGATGTTACCAATAGTGCAGACTGCTTCCCTGGTGTAAATATTGCAGGAGGAATCTGCTATTTTCTTTGGGATAACACTTATTCGGGAGACTGTGCCGTTGTTAACATAAAGGAGGGAGAATGCACTTCAGAGAATATTCGCTCCTTGGATGAGTTTGATTACTTTGTTCGTAGCAACCTTGCATTAACGATCATTAGAAAGGTTCTAGCAAGTAAAGATAAACTTATGAACAAAGTCGTTTACTCTCGTAATTATTTCAATCTACCAACTACTGTTAGTGGTTCTAATGAATTCGGGATTAATACTATTAAAATTCTTACCTCCAAAGGGTTCATCTATCTGCACAAAAATACTGTGACAGATAAGGAAAGTATCCTTGATAAATATAAAGTCATTATCACCTATGCCATGTCTGGTGGTAATAAGCCTACATCCGAAGGGAATTATCAAATATTATCTTCATTACGCATTCTCAACCCAAAAGAAGCCTGTACTGAAACATACCTTATTTTGGATGTGTTTGAGAAAAAGCAGGAAGCAGAAAACCTTGTTTCTTTCATGTCCAGTAAATTTGCTCGTTTCCTGCTGTTACAGGCTCTTTCGTCCATTCATATAACAAAAGATAAATTCTGTTTTGTCCCTTATGTCGGTTTTGAAAAACCTTGGACAGATGAAATGCTATATTCGAAGTATTCTCTAAAAAGCGAAGAAATAGACTATATTGAGAAATTGATTAAACCTATGGAGATTGGAGGGTAACCCACGTGGCAATTGAGTTTTTTACACAAAGAACTATGGAAAACAGCGATCGTTTCTTTAAACAAAGAACGAATGCGCGGCCAATGATTTATGCCTATGAGGACGCCAGCTATCCCGGTTGTCTGAAAGTGGGGTACACGGCGGTGGATGTGGAAAAACGCGTAGCGCAGCAGTACCCTACCTTGAGGCCGGAAGGGAAGAAACCCTACCGGGTTATCTTCGCGGAACCGGCTCTGTATGAAGACGGAAGCAGCTTTACGGACCATGCCGTACACCGGATGCTGGAGAAAAAAGGCGTGGAGGGAGTGGGCGGGGAATGGTTCCGCTGTACGGAGAAAGAAATCAGGGCGGCATGGCTGGCGGTGCGCACCCGGACGGCCAACATGGAAAACCGCACCAGGGATTTTACCATGCGCCCGGAACAGGCGGAAGCCGTGGAGCGGACGCTGAACTACTTTAAAGCGGAACGCGCGGATGGACGCACGCCGCGTTTTCTGTGGAACGCCAAAATGCGCTTTGGCAAAACCTTTGCCGCTTACCAGCTGGCACGGCGGTTGAACGCGCGCCGGGCGCTCATCCTGACCTTCAAGCCGGCGGTGCAGACGGCGTGGAAGGAAGACCTGGAAACGCACCTGGACTTTGAAGGCTGGCAATTCATCTGCCGGGAACAAGGGCCGGACGCCCAGCCCATTGACGAGCAATACCGGCAGGCGGACGCCGGACAGCCTATTGTGTGCTTCGGCTCTTTTCAGGACTTTCTGGGGGTGAATAAGGAAACGGGCGGCATCAAGCCCCAGCATGAATGGGTGCGGGAAATCAACTGGGATCTGGTTATCTTTGACGAATACCACTTTGGGGCGTGGAAGGAAAACGCCAAAGCTCTGTTCCTGATGGAGGATGAGGAAGAAGAATACAACACCGCGCCCCCGGAAACCAACACCGGCAATGTCTGCGATGAACAGGATCTGCCCATCACTGCGGACCACTACCTGTACCTTTCCGGAACGCCGTTCCGCGCCCTGAACTCCGGCGAGTTTATTGAAGAACAAATTTACAGCTGGACGTATTCCGATGAACAGCGCGCCAAGGCTGCCTGGCAGGGGGAAAATAACCCGTATGCCGCCCTGCCGCGCATGGTGCTGCTTACCTACCGCGTGCCGGAGGACATCCGGCAAATCGCTCTGGGGGGAGAGTTCAACGAATTTGACCTGAACGTCTTCTTCCAGGCGGAAGGGAAAGGGAATAAAGCCCGTTTTATTCATGAAGAATACGTCCAGAAATGGCTGGATCTGATCCGCGGCTCCCATCATGCCGCGGCGACGGATGAGCTGAAGCTGGGCGGCAAAAAGCCCCCCATGCCTTACTCGGATACCCGGCTGATGAGTTTGCTCAACCATACCCTGTGGTTTCTGCCGGATGTGGCTTCCTGCCACGCCATGAACAACCTGCTGCAACAACGTCAGAATACCTTTTACCACGACTATCAGGTCATCGTCTGCGCCGGACCGGAAGCCGGCACGGGGGCGAACGCCCTGCCGCCCGTGTTGAAGGCCATGGGCGGCAATCCGCTGGAAAGTAAAACCATTACGCTCTCCTGCGGCAAATTGACCACGGGCGTTACCGTCAAGCCCTGGGCCGGCATCTTCATGCTGCGCAATCTCTCCAGCCCGGAAACTTACTTCCAGGCAGCCTTCCGGGTGCAAAGCCCGTGGACGGTGGACAGTGATCAGCCGGGGAAAAAAGAAATCGTCAAACCCAACTGCTACGTCTTTGACTTTGCCCTGGACCGCGCCCTTAAGCAAATAGCTGACTACAGCTGCCGCCTGAACGCCAACCCGGGCAATCCGGAAACCAAGGTGAAGGAGTTCATCAGCTTTCTTCCCGTGCTGGCCTACGACGGCAGCGCCATGAAACAGGTGGAAGCTGCGGAAATACTGGATATGGCCATGGCGGGAACCAGCGCCACCCTGCTGGCCAGACGCTGGGAAAGCGCCCTGCTGGTCAATGTGGATAACGTCACCCTGCAGCGCCTGCTTGCCAGCCGGGAAGCCATGGATGCCCTGATGAGCATTGAAGGCTTCCGCAATCTGAACAGTGATCTTGAGACCATTATCAACAAATCAGATGCCGTCAAAGGAATGCGCAAAGGAAAAGACGATCTGACCCCTAAGGAAAAAAAAGACCTCTCACAGGAAGAAAAGGAAATCAAATCCCTGCGCAGGCAGATACAGCAGAAACTGATCAAATTTGCCGCCAGAATCCCCATCTTCATGTATCTGTCAGACTTCCGGGAATACTGCCTGAAAGATGTGATCACCCAACTGGAGCCGCATCTGTTCCGGAAAGTAACCGGGCTGACGGAAAAAGATTTTGAACTGCTCGTCAGCCTGAACGTCTTTAATGAAGCTCTGATGAATGATGCCGTGTACAAGTTCAAACGGTATGAAGACGCCAGTCTTGTTTATACGGGTATCAATCGCCACGCGGAGGAAAACGTGGGGCTGTACGCTACCGTCCTGAGCCGGGAAGACTATGAAATGATGGCCGGGGCCCAGCAGGATTCCATGGCCGGCGCTGTAGAGGAAAAAGCCCTTCCCTCCCCAACGGCGGATGACCGCATCGCCTGCCGTCCGGAAGAGGAAGAAGAGGAACCTCCGCCTGCTCCGAACGTGCGTATTCGTAAAGGGACGTTCCTTACCCACCGGGAATACGGCACGGGCATTGTAGTAAAGTTGGACGAATCCTCCGGCCGAATGACCGTAAAATTTGGCGAAGAGAAAAAACTCTTCCCCTACCCGCGAAGCCTGGAACAAGGGAAACTCATTCCTGCTGAGAAGGCAATCCCGGAAAAAGAGGGGAATTAACCTCTCCATAAAAACAGGAGGGAGCGTCCCTTACTGTTCATGGAACCGCATCATCTTAAACTCCCGTTTAACGGTACGGACGACGCGCCAGAGCAACAGCACCGCCGCTACGGACAGGCCGATGATGAATCCCGTCCAGATGCCGCGCGCTCCCATGGCCGGGACAATCCAGTCCGTACGGGCGAGGATGTAGCACGCCGGAAATCCTACCATCCAATAAGAGAAAAACGTAATGAAGGTAATGGACGCCGTGTCCCGGAATCCTCTCAGAACCCCGACGGAAAGCACCTGCAAACAGTCCGGAAGCTGGTAGGCCGCCGCCAGAACCAGCAGGACGGAAGCCGTGCTGACAATCAGCTCCGAGTCATTGTACAGGTGCACAATCTGCTCGCGGAACAGGGTGATGCCTCCAAAGGTGCACAGACAGATGGTGAGCACCAGCACATAGGAAGACAGAATGGCGGATCTGGTGCCTGCCAGGTCATTCCTGCCGTGATGGTACGCCACGCGGATGGAAGCCGCCAGCCCTACGGAGAGCGGGAGCATGAACACCAGGCCTCCCACGTTCCCGGCAATCTGGTGGCTCGCCACCTGCGTCTCTCCCAGCGGAGCCAGCACCAGAGCCGCCGCGCAGAAGAGCATCACCTCGCACAGCTGGGAAACGCCTATCGGCACGCCCAGACGCACCAGGTGCGTGATGACGGAAGGCGTAGGCCGCCGCCAGGAAATGATTTGCCTGCGGTACGGCCTGTGCTTGGGATTGAAGTAAACCAGCAGGAACATTAGCAGGAATTCAATGTAGAAAATGACTGCCGTGGCCGCGCCGCACCCCGCTCCGCCCATGCGGGGAAAACCGTACATGCCGAAGACGAACATGTAGTTCAGGGGAATGTTGAGCAGCAGGCCGCACAATCCCACGTACATGGCGGGACGCGTCATGTTGGAGCCTTCGTTCAGGCTCTTCAGGGCCACGAATCCCAGGTTGGCGGGAAGGCCCCACATAATGGCGAACATGTAGGCGGAAGCCATCCGGCACATGGCGGCGTCATCGGAAATCCAGCCGAATACATTTCTCAACACATAAATGACCGGCATGGAAACCAGGCTGAGCATCAACGCCAGCCACAGGCCGTGGTTGGTCATGTAGCCCACGCGGCTTTCATGGCTTTTCCCCCGCATGTTGGCAATCACGGGGCCGATGATCATCAGCACGCCGCAGGCGAAGAGAGCCACGGGCAGGTACACGGAAGACCCCAGGGCCACGGCGGCCATGTCCGTCACGCCGGCGCGCCCGGCCACAATAGCGTCCACCGCCCCCATGCCCACAATGGAGAGGTTGACCACCAGCACCGGAAGGGCCAGCGGTATCAACTTTTTCATTTCCTTCAAATTCCACGTCTTATTCATTTTTTATTTCCTTCCATGCATTCCTCATTCAAAGGAGCCGGAACATGCCGGCAAACAAGCCGGACCGGAGCGGCAGGCTCCAATCCGGCTTCAAATTTAAGGGTTACCAACCGTACCGGGCCTTCCGCCCCGTCCGGGACATTCAGCGGTCAAGCACCACGCGGGCACATTGTTCAGCCACCTGGCGGAACGCGGCGGAAACCGGATTTTGCCCGGGATCTTCCAGGGCCACGGGGCGGCCTTCGTCCCCGCCGGAGCGGGTGGAAATATCCAGCGGAATCTTGCCGAGCAGGGGCACTCCCAGTTTGGCCGCTTCCCGTTCGCCGCCTCCTTCGCCAAAGATATGGTAAATCTTGCCGTCGGAGGGGCACTGGAAATAACTCATGTTTTCAATTATGCCCAGAATGGGGGTTTCCACCCGTTCAAAGAGGCCGATCGCCTTGCGGGCGTCAATCAGCGCCACTTCCTGCGGGGTGGTCACCACCACCACGCCGTCCAGTTCGGCCAGAATCAGAAAATCCACATCCCCCCATGCCACGTTGCGCAGGAACTGCTGGACGTAGCGTGTCGCCAGAGGACCGCGCACCGCTACAGGATCGGATTCATTAATCAGCAGCCCCATGGAAAGAAGTTTCACGCCATGGGCCGTTACCGGGATAAATTCGTCATTCTCATTGGCTCCGGGGCGTTCCTTGGTGCCGAACATCAGGGACATGGAAGGGCCGTAAATATCCAGGTCCACCAGACCGACGGAATACCCCAGCTTGCTCAGGGCCACCGCCAGGTTCGCGGAAACGGTGGATTTGCCCACCCCGCCCTTGCCGGAAGCCACGGCAATGACGTGCTTGGCGCCGGGAACGGAGGATTTCCAGGTAGAGGGATCGTCATTGATTCCTTTTTTGGCTTCCGGAGCCTTATGCTCGATATTGACGTCGCAGTGCTTCACGCCGGGCAAATGCTTCATCACGCCGTGAACGCCTTCAAAAATGTAACGGGGAATATCCGCATTTTTGCTCTCAATCACCAAATCAATCGTGACGTTGTTTTCAGCGTCAATGTCAATCTTTTTCACCAGCCCGAAAGATACGATGTCGCGGCTGAACCCCGGAAATTTTACCGTGGTCAGCGCAGCCCGTATCAATTCCGGAGTCAATTCCTGTTGTGTCGTCATATCTCTGAAATATTCATGGTTGCATCAACATTCCGGCCCCGCGCCTCCGGAATGCAGAATGCTCCGGAATATGAAAAAAGGGGACGGCAAAACCGGGAAGTAAAAATACTCCCTTTTTTATTTTTGACAACGCCTAATTCAGACAAAACGGCTTTTTGCCCGCCGGATTTGCAATGCCCCGGATACTAAGAAATGGCGGGACGGCCGCAGCCCCGCTATTGGTGAAATAAAGAACAGGAGGGAGGGGGAAAATTTATTCCCCCTGCTGCTTCAGGGTCTCCCGGATATCCTGGAGAGCGGCGATGAAATCATCCAAAATTTCCGCAGGCACCATAATCCGGTCCCGGTTGGAGCTCACCTTTTCCGTAATACGCACCACTTTGCCGCGCGCATTCTGTTTGAGATCAAGAAAGAACGTCTTGCGTTCCGCAATGATTTTTTCTGTACAAATAATATCGTCCTCCACGGCTGTAATCTACCTCTGGTTGAATGAGGATTTCAGGATAAAGCTTCCCCGCTGGCGGGTCAATGTTTTATTTACCCCGGCAGATGCGACCGGGAAGCAAAAACCGGAAAAATAACGGTATTTTCCCGGCAGGGCATCCGTTCTCCGGGCAAACTGGCAGCAATCCGGCGTTAACTGCGGCAACGTGATTGACCAACATGAATGGAGAACAGGAAAGAACACAGGAGCCGTCTCAAAAAAGGACACCGTCGCCCGAACCTGTTCACGAAGCTCATTGCTCCTCTTCCTGTTCATTTTGAGCCATTCAACCGGCAGGAGGAACCTTTTCCGCCCTTCAGCTTCCGGCCCGCCCCTCGCAAAGGAACGGGAAGAAAAAGGAAAAGTGAAGGAAAATGAGAAGAAACAGCACATACGGAAAATGAAAGGAGTTTATGCATGACTTTGAAACAACAACTTGGAAAGTTGAAATGTAAGAA
>OLZQ01001153.1_pt1 | contig 10982 bp, 10 predicted proteins | sample 1644511 | NCBI WGS metagenome assembly OLZQ01 (sample SAMEA103958132, study PRJEB25191) | human gut metagenome | biome: human-associated habitat [ENVO:00009003]; feature: intestine environment [ENVO:2100002]; material: feces | place: Germany | collected 2013/2015 | reverse complement strand
CAACGCAAAAATCCCTCGCTGCCGGTCACATCATGAGTTTTCAGATACACCCTAGCAAAAACCGGAAGAAAGCATTTGCGGCTTTCTGCCGGTTGACGTGAACCCTGCCTTGCACACACAGCTCACAGCTCATACATACGGATGATCGTTTCCGCGATCTCGCGTTTTTTGACGCAGCGGTCCATTGCGGCCTTTTCAATCCAGCGGTGCGCGTCCTGCTCCGTCATGCCGAGCTGACGCATGAGCAGGCCCTTTGCCTTCTGGATGCGCTTGAGATCCTGCAGCTGTGAGCGCAGCTGATCGGTCTGGGCCTGCATGGTCTGCATACTTTTTTTCAGCAGCAGCAGATTGCGCAGCGTCTGGGTCAGAACCGCCTGCTCCATCGGCCACGTCATGACGCACACGCCATGCTTCTGCAGCGTGCGCCAGGCCGCGCCGTATGCCTCCTGCCGCACCAGCAGCAGGAAGACGGCCTCCGCCGTTTCCGCCAGCTCGGCGCAGCGGTGCAGTGCCTGCGCATCCGGCGCGTCGGACTGCAGGACGATCAGCGTCGGGCGCAGACGTTCCAATGCGGCGCCTGCCTCGTCCAGCCCGGATATCGTCTGAAGCTGCACGTCCGGCTGCGCGGCTGTGAACGCTGACAGGGCCGCCGGCTCCGCCGCTGTGCCGCGCACCAGGAGGATCGTATTCTTTGCCTGCTCCACGTTCTCAGCCCCCTTCTGCTGCATATGATATTCTATTTTATGCAGCCGTCCTGTTTCTGTCAATCCATTTCTCTGGCTGAACGCTGCAATAAGAAAAACAGATACCGGTTTTTTCCGCATGGGGCTTGACATTTGCCCGCTGCGCGCGTATAATTCGCTCAAACAAACGGCTCGGAGGATTTCTTCCGGCTCACATGGAAACGGTAAACGGCAAAGGCGTCGTACAGCTTCGGTTCTGTGCGTGCCTTTGCCGCTTTTTTGAGAAAAGTGAGGGATTTTTTTATGCAGACGGTATCGGATTTCTTTGGTTGTCACGTATTCAGCGAATCGGTTATGAAGCAGAAGCTGCCGAAGGAGGTCTTCAAGGACGTCTACGCGGCTATCCACGAGGGCAAGCGGCTCGATCTGGCTGCGGCCAACGTTGTGGCCAATTCCATGAAGGACTGGGCCATCGAGCTTGGCGCGACGCACTTTACCCACTGGTTCCAGCCCATGACCGGCATCACGGCGGAGAAGCACGACTCGTTCATCTCGCCCACCGCAGGCGGCGGCGTTATCATGGAGTTTTCCGGCAAGGAGCTGATTCAGGGCGAGCCGGACGCGTCCAGCTTCCCCTCCGGCGGTCTGCGCGCCACGTTTGAGGCCAGAGGCTACACCGCATGGGACCCGACGTCCTTCGCGTTCATCAAGGATCATGTGCTCTATATCCCGACCGCGTTCTGTTCCTACGGCGGCGAGGCGCTCGACAAGAAAACGCCGCTGCTGCGCTCCATGCAGGCCATCAACAAGCAGGGCCTGCGCATTCTGAAGCTCTTCGGCCACACCTCCGTCAGGGCTGTGCGCACGACGGTCGGCCCGGAGCAGGAATATTTCCTCATCGACGAGGCGCTTTACAATAAGCGCAAGGACCTGCTCTACACGGGCCGCACGCTCTTCGGCGCGAAGCCGCCGAAGGGGCAGGAGCTGGACGACCATTATTTCGGCACCATCAAGCCGCGCGTGGCCGCGTTCATGCAGGATCTGGACAAGGAACTCTGGGAGCTCGGCGTTCTGGCCAAGACCGAGCACAATGAGGTCGCCCCCGCGCAGCATGAGCTTGCGCCGGTTTTCACGACCACCAATATTTCCGCCGACCACAACCAGCTGACCATGGAGCTGCTGCAGAAGATCGCCCGCAAGCACGGCATGGTCTGCCTGCTGCACGAAAAGCCCTTTGCGGGCGTCAACGGCTCCGGCAAGCACAACAACTGGTCGATCTCGACCGACACAGGCGTCAACCTGCTCGAACCCGGCGAAACGCCGAGTGAGAACGCGCAGTTCCTGCTGTTCCTGTGCGCCGTTATTCAGGCCGTTGACGATTATCAGGACCTGCTGCGCATTTCCGTGGCCTCTGCGGGCAACGACCACCGACTGGGCGCGAACGAAGCGCCGCCCGCCGTCGTGTCCATGTTCCTCGGCACGGAGCTGACGGAGATTCTGGACGCGATCGAATCCGACACGGCCTATGACGCGAAGGAGAAGGAGCTTCTGAAGATCGGCGTCCACGTCCTGCCGAAATTCCCGAAGGACACGACCGACCGCAACCGCACCTCGCCATTTGCCTTTACCGGCAACAAGTTTGAGTTCCGTATGCTCGGCTCCGCCGCGTCCATTTCCGACGCGAACGTCGTTCTGAACACCGCTGTTGCAGAGTCTCTGCGGCAGTACGCCGACAAGCTTGAGGGCGCGGAGGACTTCGAAACTGCCCTGCACGATCTCATCCGCGACACCATCCGCGCGCACAAGCGCATCATCTTCAACGGCAACGGCTACGATGCAAGCTGGCTGGAGGAGGCCGAGAAGCGCGGCCTGCTGAATCTCAAGACCACGCCCGCCTGCGCGCCGTATCTGATGAAGGAAAAGAATGTGCGCCTGTTTGCAGACCATAAGATCTACAGCGAGACGGAGCTGCACGCGAGATATGAAATTCTGCTGGAAAACTACAGCAAGGTGCTGCGCATTGAGGCGCTGACCATGCTCGACATGGTGCAGACCGACATCCTGCCCGCCGTTTCGGACTACACGGCAAAGCTCGTCCGGACGGCAGCGGAGAAAAAGAGCCTGCTCGGCGACGCGGCAGGCGGCTATGAATATAAGACGGCCGCACGTCTGTCGGCACTGACCGAGACGGCCAGTGAGGACGCCGCGAAGCTCTCCGACGCGCTCCTGCAGGCAGGCGAGCTGCCCAGCGCACAGGAGGCTGCCGATTTCTATCAGGCAGAGGTCTTCAAGGACATGGCTGAGCTGCGCCTGGCTGTGGACGAGATGGAGACGCTTACCTCCCGCGCCTGCTGGCCGTACCCGACCTACGGTGAGCTGCTGTTCAGCGTCCGCTGAACGCCTCCGTGCGATCTGCGCACATCTAAAACCTATGCCCGTTTCATGATTCCTCTTTTCATTTGTGTTGACGGCGGCCCGCAGGAAATCCTGCGGGCCGCCGCCTGTTCCGGAAAAGTTCCTATTTTCCGGGAAGCACCGGCGCGGCAGTCTTCAGCTGATGATGCGCCCCAGCGGCTGCGCCTTTATATGCACGAAGGCCGGAACCTGATGGTTCCGGCCTTTTGATGCGCCTGTATCGTCTTCAATGAACTCAGGATTCCGTTTCCGGTTCTACATACTTGGGGTTGTAATTGATGAGAATGCCGATGTCCTGCAGCTGCTTGACCTCGTCGGCGTTCACAGGATTGTCCCAGAGGTTCATCCGCACGAGCATGATGCACGATTCCAGCTTCGAGATCGATTTGATCCGGTTATAATCAGCGTCGATGAAGTTGACGGAGAGATTTCCTTCCAATCCGGCCAGACTTTCGATCTGGTTGTGGCTGATGTCGACGTGCCAGAGCGGCGTATCCGCGTCGAACTGCGGAAGCTCCGTGATCTGGTTGCTGCTCACATTGAGGTCGACCAGCTGCTTGAAGCCGGACACGACGGAGATATCGGAAATGCTGTTGCCGCTGAGGTCGAGCGTTTCGAGCGCCGTGCAGCCGGCCAGCGCGGAAATGTCCGTGATCTGGTTGCCGGGCAGAACGAGCGTTTTGAGCTTCGTATGATCGGCAAGGCCCGCAATCCGCGTGATCGCGCACTGCCCGGCGTAGAGCGTTTCCAGCTCCGTGCAGTTTTTGAGATTGTTGAGTGAGGTGACGGGATTGTTGGTCAGATTCAGCTCCCTGAGCGCCAGCAGCCCGGAAAGCGCCGTCAGATCGGAGACGGTGTTGTTGGACAGATCGAGCGTTTCCAGCTTTTGCAGGCTGATGAGCGCGTCGATCTCCGCCACGGCGCAGCCGGACAGATTCAGGCTCGTCAGCTCCGGCAGCGTCACGATGGTGTTCATCGCCGCAGTCGAGAGCGTGCAGCCGGACAGATCGAGCGTCCGCAGCAGCGGCAGCCGGGACAGGACGGACAGATCGAGCGACGCGCCGTGGTGCAGGGACAAGGAGCGCAGGCCGGTGAAGTAGGAGAGATCGTCCAGCGAGGCGACCGTATCGGGAAGGTCCAGCGCCTCGACGGCCCAGAGCTCGTCGGACATGATGGCGCTGCCCGCCGTCTTGCCCAGCAGCTCACGCACATAGGCGTCAAGACCTGCGTCGGCAAGCTTGACTTCTTCCACAACGTTGCCGACGGTATAGCCCGCGTAGGCCGCGTCGCTTACAAGGCCGTTTTCCGCCACGCTCAGCGCGACGATGCGGCTTTCACCGGCTTCCAGAGAGATGGGGCCGATATATACATCCTGCGCCGAGGCGGGGAAATCGCTGTTGCACACGGCGTAGACCGTGCCCGACGAGCCGGTGACGGTCACGTCGATGTATTCCGAGTAATTGCCGCTTTCCGGCTCGATGACGGGCGCGGCGGGGCGCAGCGCGTCGATCTGTGTGCGGACGGCGTCGTTTGTAATGCGGCTGAGCATTGTCTCCGCGTCAAGCAGCTTGTCCTGCTCCACATACGTCCCGGAAAGCGCGACATAGAGGGAAACAGAATCCGGGATCTGTGTAATGGCGCTGACAAGGGTGTATTCCGCCTTTGTGTAGTTGCCGCTCTTTTTATAGGCGTCGGCCAGCCGGATGGCAAGCTCCGCGTCCTTCGGCGCGAAGCGCATGGCCGCCTTGTAGAACGCGACCGCGCGGGAATAGCGCCCGGCCTCATAGAAATGCTCACCCCAGTAGACGAAGATGCTTTCGGTCACATCGCGGCGTGCGATCAGGAAAAACCAGCACGCGCCGATGACGATGGCAAGGATCAGGATGATCGGGAGAATGATTTTCAAAGTGTGCTTCATATATAAGCTCCAATCCGTATGCAGCAGAAATTTCGAATGTTTTTATACATTATACGTCCCATCGGAATTCGTGTCAAGATTTGCGATTATGTCAATCAGAATACCGCCCATTCACGCGGCATAGACTTGTCCGAAAGGACGGTGCTTGAAATGTCGGTGATCACAAAGGCGGGGCTGCTGGCGCTGGCAGCGGTACTGCTGCTGCCGTCGGCGCAAACAACGCAGGCTGCGCAGCCGGAGCCCTTGATCGTAATCGTGCAGAAGCGGCAGGACGCGCAGGAGCGGACGCTCCGCGTCCTGCGGGACGGAAGCGTGGAGGAGGCTGCACTGGATACCTATCTGGCGCAGGTCGTGCTGGCGGAAATGCCCGCCTCGTTCGCGCCGGAGGCACTCAAGGCACAGGCGGTGGCCGCGCGCACGTTCGCCTGCCGGCAGACGGCGGGCGGCAAGCACGAAAACGCGGACGTGTGTGCGCAGAGCGCCTGCTGCCAGGCGTGCCTGACGGTCGAGGACCTGCGCGCGCGGTATGGAGACGGCTTTGAGGCTGCGTGGGACAAGGCGCTTGCCGCCGTGCGGGAAACGCAGAACGAGGTGCTGACATACGAGGGCGCGCTGATCGACGCGGTCTATTTTTCCTGCTCCGGCGGCTCGACGGAGGACGCGGCTGCTGTCTGGGGAACGGACGTGCCGTATCTGCGGGCGGTCGAAAGCCCCGGCGAGCAGGACGCGGCCAAATATGAAAGCCGGGTCTGTGTGACGGCGGAGACATTTGCCGAGACGCTCCGCGCGCTCGACGCGTCGGCGCAGCTTTCCGGCGACCCCAGCGGCTGGGTGCAGTCCGTCACGCGCACGCCGGGCGGCGGCGTCGATACGCTTACGGCAGGCGGAAGGACGTTTTCCGGCGTTCAGCTGCGAAAGGCCTTCGGGCTGAACTCCACGCGCTTTACGCTTCTGTACGAGGATGGCGCGTTCAGCTTCGACGTCCTCGGCTACGGCCACCGCGTCGGCATGAGCCAATACGGCGCAGACGCCATCGCCCGCCTCGGCTTCGATTACCGGACGATCCTGCGCTTTTATTACCGCGGCGCGGAACTCACAACGCTTGATTTTTGACAGAACGCCGGGAGTGGGCTGATGTGGGCATCGGCCCCTACAATCAAGCAGGCAAGTGCATACGAATCCGCCGAGAATTTTCGATGATTCGGTGCATCCTGCCGGGTAAGTTTGAATTTTAACGAATTTTGCATAAGATTGACAGCCTTGAACTGACAACATTGCCGGTTGGGAAAGTTTATGCTACCCCTTACCCGGATACGGAAAATGCAGTAAAATAAAAGAGCTATTACGACCTGCTCAATTCCGTCCGCATCGAAAAGGCCAAGGAGCTGCTGGCAGACCCCAACCTCAAGATCGGCGATATCGTCGACCTCGTCGGCTATTCCGACAGCGGTCATTTTTCCCGCACCTTCAAAAAGCTCACCGGCCTCAGCGCCAACGAATACCGCAGCCGGCTGAACTGACCGCAGCGGCCTGCAACTACCTATCCAACAGGCGTCCCGTACAGTATCGGCTGAACCTGTTCGCCGCGCAGCGCGGATTCGACGGTCTGCGGCAGCCTTGTGAAATCCGCGACGAGGGAGCGCGGCTTTTTGAACGCGCTGTCCTGTCCGAAGGGGACAAAAAAATATCCGCGTCGGTTCAAAAGCGTGCCGAGATTTGCCGCGTTTCCGGCCAGAGCGTCGTTGGTCGACACGGCGACGATCACGGGACGCTCGTTCCGCAAATGTGCCTTTGCCGCCAGCGTGACCGGACCGTCGGCGATGCCTGCGGCCAGCTTTGCAAGCGTGTTGCCGGTGCACGGCATGATGACGAGCGCGTCCAGAAGCTTTTTCGGGCCGAACGGCTCTGCCTCTTTTATTGTATGGACGATCTCGCGTCCGCACAGCGTTTCCAGCCGCTCCCGGAACTGCGCCGCAGGCCCGAAGCGGCTGTCGGTTTCAAAGCTGGCCTGCGACATGATGGGTACCAGCTCATAAAGCTCCTGGTCCAGCGTCTCAAACGCGTCCAGAACGCGGGAAAACGTGCAGAATGAGCCGCACATGGCAAGCCCGAGCGTGCGTTTTTTCATGTTGCTTCCTCCAAATTCAGGTTACGGAATATGGCGCTTCGGATGATGGCGGCGGCAGCCTCCGGCGCGTATTTGCCCGGAAGACCACGCGCGGCGCAATACCCCGGAAGCGCCTGCGCCTCGGCGCAGAACCCGCCGGGCAGGCTGGCAAGCTCCAGCAGCACGCAGTCCCGGCGGATGCATGGCAGCTGCGCCGGGCCGATGATCGGTGCGGGAACGGTGTTGACGATCCCGTCGTACTGCGCGGGCGCGTCTGCCCAGCTTCCGGCCGTGACGCGGCGATAGCCGAGAATGCGCGCAAGCTCCAGAGCCTGTGCCTTCCGCGCCGAGACGGTCACGTCCGCGCCAAGCGCTTTCAGCTTGCGCGCCAGCAGCTTTCCGATGCGCCCAAAGCCGCAGAGCAGGATCCGGCTTCCGGCGAGCGGGCCGGGAAGCCGTTCCAGCAGCAGCGCAAGCGCTGCTTCGGCGGTCAGCTCCGCGTTTTGCAGCAGCAGCGCCTCGTCCTTCGCATAGTCATAAAATGAGATCCCGCGCGCCTGCAGGAGCGCTTCCGCTGGGTCAAGCATCCCGCCGCAGATGAGCGCGCCCGGCTCCGCCGCGTCCAGAATGTCCGCCAGCGGCACACCGCCTCCGGCAGGCATGGGCAAAATCAGAACGTTCGCACCCCGTAAGCAGCCGGATAAGTCCGGCGCGCTGTCCTCCACATCCGGCACGCGGTACGCGGAAGCCGGGAAGCCAAGCCCGCGCAGCTGCCGCAGCAGACACCGCTGCCGCAGATCGCCGCCAATGACGGCAAATGATCGCTTCAAATGCATTCCTTCTTTCCTGATATCCTATGCAGCACGCAGAAAAAAGGCCCCTGCCTTCGCGGCAGGGGCAAGCGTATGGACACGGCTTTTTCTATCTATAATAAGGATGTCTGGTCAGCCGATGAACCACTGGGTCCAGTACCCGCCGTCTTCGACGTAGCCGACACCGAGCGTTGTATAGTTCGCGGACAGGATGTTCGCGCGGTGGCCCTCGGAGTTCATCCAGGCGGCCACAACGGCTTCCGGCGTCGAATAGCCCATGGCGATGTTTTCACCCGCCGAGCGGTACGACACGCCGAACGAGCGCATCATGTCAAACGGGGAGCCATAGGTCGGGCTGGTGTGGGAGAAGTAGCCCTGATCGTGCATATCCTGCGATTTGACGCGGGCATAGCCGCAGAGCGTCTCGTCCAGCGTCAGGGCCGCGAGGCCGTATTTTGCGCGCTCTGCATTGACGAGCGCAGCGACCTGCTGCTCATAGCTGGATACGGATGCACCGCCGGACGGCTCGGAGGGCTGTTCCGGTTCAGACGGCTCCTCCGGCTCGGAGGGCTGCTCCGGCTCGGACGGAGCGCCGGGCGTCTGATTGCCGCAGCCGATGCCGAAGCGGTCACAGAAGAACTGTTTCCAGCAGTCGGGCGGCCACGACCGGACCACGCAGCGGTAAGTCGCCGCGCCTGCGGGGAGCGCTGCTGAAAAAACAAGGAGCAGCGCAAGAAGTAATGCGGGGATTTTTCTTTTCATGGTAATACCTCCTTCTTCTTCGTTTTACGCCCATTTTCGCAGGAAAACAAGCGGTAAAACCTTCCTCGCGGTTGGAAAAGCGCGCGAAGGGCTTGTGTTTTCAGGACTTTTTTGCTATACTGGATGCATCGCAGAAATGTTTACCAACGAGGTGACAAGCATGGAACAGCACGGTTTTATTCAGGATATGCTCGACGTCAAGGTCCTCATTTTGTTCGTCATGGCCAAGCTCTCCTATCCGGTGACGCTGCAGACGATCTACGAGCTGTGCTATCAGGACGATAAGCTCAGCTACTTCGACGTCAGCGTTGCCGTCCCCCAGATGGTACAGAGCGGCCATCTGCAGCAGCTGCCGGACGATACCTACGTCATCACCGACAAGGGCCGTGAGCACGAGGAGATCACCTGCGACGCCATTGCCTACCCGGTCATGCAGCGCGCGCTGATGGCGGTGCAGCGCTATAATACCCGCATCCAGCGCAAGGGACTGATCGAGACGAAGATCGAGCAGGAGGAAACGGGCGACTATCTCGCGCAGCTGTGCCTGCGCGACGATGCGGGCGTTCTCATGAAGCTGGAGCTTGCCGCGCCGACGCTTTCGCAGGCCCGCACGCTCGTGCGCGCGTATGAAAAACAGGCGGACGCGGTCTATCAGCAGCTTCTGTGCCAGCTGCTCGACGAAAAGGAGAGCGGCCATGCGGAGCTTTAAGGCTGCGCCGGAGGTGCTCAGCGCGTGGATGGACGAGCGGAAGCTGACGGCGGCGGAGCTGTCCCGGCAGACCGGCATCGACGCCGGGATCCTCCGCAAGATCATGACCGGCCGTGAAACGGCCGTCAGCACCCGGAACCTCATGACGCTTGCACGCTACTTCGGCCTGAGTATGCAGGAGCTGATCGATGCATTTTCCGGACAATAACGACAGGAGCGGCCACATCTGCGGCCGCTCCTGTCTGTTCACACAATGTTTACTGCGTCCGACGCGCGTCAAACTTGCAATTTGACGGAATCTGTGGTATACTATGGTCACAGGGAGAGATCCCTGGGAAGTATGGCATCACGAAAGGAGCGGTAACTATGAGATTTCAGTACACCGAAAAGAAGGTAACCCTGCCTGAGAACGTTCACAAGTACGCAGAAAAGAAAGTCATGAAGCTGGAACGTTTCTTCGGCACCGACGCCGACGCTCTTGTCACCTTCAGCGTTGAGAAGAACCGCAACAACGTCGAAATTACGGTTCACGCAGCGAACACCTACTTCCGCGCCAGTGAGAGCACGTCCGATATGTTCGCGTCGATCGACGCGGCCGTGGCGACCATCGAACGCCAGATCCGCAAGAATAAGACCCGTCTGGCCCGGCGCCTGCGTCAGGACGCGTTTGTCCGCACTCCGGACGAAACCTCGTTTGCACCCGAGGAACCCGAAGAGGGCACCTTCGAGCTTGTGAGAACCAAGAAGTTCAACATGAAGCCGATGACCCGCGAGGAGGCCATCCTCCAGATGAACCTGCTGGAGCATACGTTCTTCGCGTTCCGCGACGAGGACAACGACGGCGCGTTTGCAGTCGTGTACAAGAGAACCGACGGCGGCTACGGCCTGATTGAGGACGAGGCTTAAAGTACTGTGAAATACAGATGGACGCCCTCCGGGGCGTCCATTTTGCGTACTCCGGGCATAAGAAAAACAGAAGACGGCCTTCCATGGTACTTATGGCTAAAACGACCAAAAACGCAGGGCGCGTTTTTGTGCAGGATTTAATATAAGTTTTTGTTGACTTTTGCATCAGTTTTTGGTATCATAGCAAAGCGTTCTGGAGAGCGCAGCAAATCGGACGGAGTTCAAGAAAAAAGATTGAAAAGATCGAAAAAAGTTCTTGACAAACGGATGAAGATGTGCTAAACTAAATGAGTTCGCTGCTGAGCGAGAAATCGCGAAGCGACGAGCGGATCACAAAAAGTTCGAAAGAATTTGAAAAAAGTTCTTGACAAACGGAACTCGATGTGATACAATAAAAGCCCGCGAAACTGCGGAGTGCACCTTGTAAATTAAACAACGAGAAACATGAACAAACACCTTGGACAATTAAGGTTCTGAAAAAGAACCAAAAGAGTTGTTCAGTGAATGTCAGAAATGAGATTCTTTGAATAGCCAACGAAAATTCTTGAGTTAAGCTAAGAGCGAACGAAGAATGAAATTGATTTTAGAGCTTCGGCTTTAAGATACCATTTTATTGAGAGTTTGATCCTGGCTCAGGACGAACGCTGGCGGCGTGCCTAACACATGCAAG
>OLZQ01001151.1_pt1 | contig 11069 bp, 13 predicted proteins | sample 1644511 | NCBI WGS metagenome assembly OLZQ01 (sample SAMEA103958132, study PRJEB25191) | human gut metagenome | biome: human-associated habitat [ENVO:00009003]; feature: intestine environment [ENVO:2100002]; material: feces | place: Germany | collected 2013/2015 | reverse complement strand
AGTTCCACCTGAGACTTCAATGCTGTAGCCAATTTAGATTCAACCACACGATTAACCAAGCCTTCTATGCTCTCTTTCTTCTTAAGCATTTCCTTTGAGTAGTTTTCCAGGATTTCTTCAGGCACACTCATCATACCATATTGTGCAAACTGTGCACGGGTAGCTTCCTTAGCCATGTTTGTGATGTCTTCCTGCTCAACCTTGATATCATTGGCTTTCACCAGCTGTTCTTTAATCAGGTGCCAAGTCAGCTCTTCGATGCTCTTGTCATAGTTGTCCTCTACAAAGCTTTCTTCCTTGTCAGGATTGTTCAGACGCATAATGCGCTTCAGTAATGCATCCGGGAATTCCAGCTTGCCTACTTTCTCTGTCAGCATCTTACGTGCGTCAATCAAGAACTTATAGTCACTGTCTGCCACGAACTGGTTGGCAATAACTTCCTTCACTTTGGCACGGAATTCCTCTTCCGTTTTCACATTACCTTCGCCAAATACCTGGTCGAAAATTTCCTGAGTCAAGTCACCCGGAACGAAACGTGTGATTTCTTCTACCTGGAAGCTGAAATTGGATTTTACTTCGGGAGCAGCTTCCTTGTCAATCTTCAATAAAGAAGACAATTCGGCAGCATTTCCGTCCCAAGCAGTATTCGGATTGAATACAAGCACATCGTTCACTTTTGCACCGGCAAAGATAGCTTTCTGTTCATCATTTTTCATGTACGAAGGCATCATTACAGCACCTTCCACCTGAATACCACCCTCTTTGGTATTACCTTCTTCATCCAGTTCAGCAAGCAAACCTTTCAGCATGTCATTGTCCTCGTAAACGTCTACCTTGTCATACTTGCCGTTACGTTGAGTGTAAGCCTTGACCTGGTTATCCACCATTTCGTCTGTAACTTCAATAGTATAGTAATCTACCTTATCTTTTGCACTGACTTCAGCTTTAAATTCCGGAGCCAAAGCAATATCAAACAAGAATTCGAACTCTTCCATAGTATCGAAATCAATTTCCTGCTGCTTGTCTTCGTTGGGCAAAGGCTCGCCCAATATATTTACCTTATTGTCCTGGATATACTTATATACTGTTTCTGAAAGCAGCTTGTTCACCTCTTCAGCCAATGCAGACTTACCATACATTTTCTTAACTAAGCTCATAGGAACCATTCCCTTACGGAAACCGGGAATCTGTGCCTTCTGACGGAAGCTCTTCAATGATTTGTCTACTTTTTCCTGATAGTCAGCCTTTGAAATTTCAATCGAAATCACGGCATTCAGGTTGTCAGTGTTTTGATGCGAAACGTTCATTCTTATGATTTTATTAAATTAGACTCACAAATTTATTCTCAACTTTCCACAAAAAGCGTGCAAATTTGAGAGCGCAAAATTAGTGCTTATCTTTCGATAATCAAATTATTATTAATTTTTTTCTTTCTACCTATATCGTGAAAAGACTTTCCACTCTGCAAGAGCAGCCTCCTTTGAACCCCAATACCCCACCTTATTTCGTATCGGACATCAATTGTTCAAAAAAATCGTCAAGCTCTTTATCCATTTTTTCCCAAAAATCATCGTGCAAATAGATATTCTCATCGTCCAATGTAATCAAATCGGCGACAGGCTCCATCTCATTATCTACCAACACGACAGAAAAAGGTGGTATAATATCCAGCGAATGTAAAGCAAGATTCACATCTTCATGACTCAACACCTTCCTCAGAAAAGCAATTATCACAGCATCCGAACGTTCTCCACTGGAATCTCGCCACTCGTCCAATCCATCAATTACCGATTGCACCAATATATTTTCAGTATCATCAAATACCGAAAACAACTGTTCATCGTATTTCACCTGCACATACATATCGGTCAAGGACATCGCCTCTGCACGCGCCTTCTCCACTGCCGTACAAAAAGACTCACACATTGCAGAAAAAAGTGTTAATTCCGAAGTTTCCATAAATACATAATTATTTGTACTTCAAAGATAGTGTAACCGAAGATGGAAACCAATTTATTTAGTCACGCCCGGCTCAACTTACCTTTACATTCACGACAAAGATAGCGAAAAAATCCGTAGACATCGCCGTTATGCAAAATTTTCTCCTATTCGTCACATACAAAGCAAGTTTCAAATACCATATACAAAACGATGCGATAAAAAAAATCTCGTTTTATTCAAAAATATATAACTATTTGTTTGGATTCAAAAATGATTTCATTACATTTGCAACATCAAACTCATATTTGACAGGCAATGAAGAATTTTGATTTTGCATATTACTTTTACTTTTATTTTTATTTTGGAGAAAAATAGAAACGGGGTTTTATGCAAAAAAAAGAAATAGAAAACAATTAAGAAACTTATGATAAAATCCCGTTCAATACGAACGGGATTTTTTATTTATCTTGCTTATGAATAAAAAAGTCACCATACAAGGCATAGCCGGTTGCTACCACGAGGCCGCCGCCCGATCTTATTTCGGGGAAGAAGAAATAGAAACGGTTCCCTGCTCGACATTTCCCGAAATGTTCGACCGCATGAATAACGACCGTTCTTTATTGGGTATCATTGCCATTGAAAACACCATTGCAGGCAGCATTTTACAGAATCACGAACTATTACGAAAAAGTGAATTAAGTATCATAGGAGAATATAAATTACGTATTTCTCACGTACTGGCCGCACTACCGGGAGAAACTATGGACGATATCCTCGAAGTGAACTCTCACCCCATGGCATTAATGCAATGCGGTGATTTTTTACAAGCTCACCCTAAAATGAAAGTTGTAGAAAAAGACGATACGGCCGGTAGTGCCCAAGAAATTTCGCACCGTCATCTTTCGGGCCATGCCGCCATTTGCGGCAAACTGGCTGCCGAAATTTACAACATGAATATCTTGGCAGAAGGTATCGAAACCAACAAACGAAATTTCACTCGTTTTCTAATTCTTGCCGATCCTTTTCACCGTGAAATTTTAATAGCAGGCAAACGCATAAACAAAGCTTCACTTGTTTTCAGTTTACCACATACACAAGGCAGTTTATCAAAAGTACTCACCATACTTTCTTTCTATGACATCAACTTATCCAAAATACAATCCATGCCCATTATCGGGAAAGAATGGGAATACCGATTTTATATAGACCTTACATTCGATAATTTTACTCGATACAAACAATCCCTCGAAGCAATAAGACCTCTAACAAAAGACTTTAAAATACTCGGAGAATATGCAGAATTCAATCAACCCCTTTAATATCAGACCCGCTAATCGGGTAAATAACATAAGCGAATACTACTTCTCAAAAAAGTTGAAAGAAATCGAAAAAAGGTGTTGACAAACACAAGAACATCGGTTATAATTAACTATGTTGTTTGCGCGAGTGGTGGAATTGGCAGACTCGCTAGATTCAGGTTCTAGTGCTCACTACGGGCGTGCGGGTTCAAGTCCCGCCTCGCGCACCAAGTTAACAAACAGGTTTAGATGCCATGCGGTTTTCACCGCATGGCATCAAGCCTTTCCGGGGTTTTTCACACCCCGATTTTACCGGTTTTGAGCATGGATGTCAGAGCCGTCTGAGAGGCGTTCAACGTGATTTGAACCCCTCTTTTTCTGTTTTCTGGCGATAAAATCGGATGCAGCCCCCTTTTGTACGAGGATTTTCCTCACAAAAGGGGGCTTTTTTCATAAAAAAGTTTCACAAAGTTTAGAGTGTCGGTTTGTTGGTTTCGTAAAACCATCGAACCGGCGCTCTTTTTGCGTTTAAGGAGGAGCTAAATGAATATCAGTGCAGAAGAAAAGAATCGTTATCTCAGGGAAGCGGAGGTCGTTCTTGCCAGAGAGGGTTTCCTGACGGATAGGACACACGCTGGTAGCCTGCGTGTCTTGTTTGATGGTGCGTCGCTGTGCGAGGTACCTGAGAGCGGCGGCGTTACCTACCGAATGGCAGATGTCAGTACACCGGAACGGATCGCCGCCAAGGACAAGGTCTACAGCATCGTCAGAGCCGTAGCTCTGAGCGTTCCAATACCGTGTTGTCCACCATTGGTCTGACTGCTTCCGATGCTCGTAAGTCTGAAAATGGTATCAACTACTTCACCAGTGATGCGCTGAACAACAAGCTGGCCGCAGCTCTCGCAGCCAACGCTACGAATGTGAAGAATGCTTTGGAGACTGCCGTGAAGAACGGCGGCGTTGCCATGACTGAGACCGATACGACCGGTCATACCTCTGCATCCAACATGGAGCAGGGGCTTTATCTGGTGGTGGAAACTCGCGTTCCCGAAAACGTAACTTCTACTTGCAATCCCTTCCTGATCTCCCTGCCTATGACGACCGTCGATGGCAGCGAGTGGCTTTACGATCTGGTCATTTACCCCAAAAACCAGACCGGCAACCCCGACCTCGAAAAGACTGTCCGCGAGAGCAAGAGCAGCACTGGAAAGAATAACGGCAGCCTGACCGACATCAAAGATGGCTTCGAGCATACCGCTACCGCTTCCGTGGGCGATGTTGTGGATTATCAGATCATCAGCACCATTCCCACCATTACTTCCAAGGCTTCTTCTCTCAGCGAGTATACCTATGTGGATACTCTGAGCAAGGGTATCATGTACAATAAGCAGGACGTGGTTATTGAGTTCTTCAAGGACGCTGGTTGCACCGATAAGATCATCACTTGGGATGAAAACTCCGGCAAATTTACGGCAACTTACGATGATACCGCCAACACCATGACCATCCGCATGACCGAAGCCGGTCTGAGCGAGATCAACGAAGCGACCACTGTTTACAACGACAGCGTCAAGCGCGGTTAGCGGAGCATGGTGGTGTGGCGCAAAAGCCAGTCCAGCAGCTCGCCTGCGTGGGGGGTGCCGCTGACCATCCGCGCCATCTCAAGGTCAAAGCGCTCGAAAGGTGTCAGCTCCAGCAGGAAGCGCCGCACCGGCAGGTCAAAGCGCCGGTAGATGGCGTCCTCAAAATAGGAGAACACCCTGCGATAGACCCGCACCGCCACCTCCGGGCCGAAGGACTTTCCGCCGGACATGCACCGCGCCGTGACGGCGATTCCCAGCGGATAGCCGATGGAGCCCTTCAAAAGGCCGATGATCTCGCTGTCCGTTATGGGGACGCCACTGAGGGCGAAGTATTTCCGGATATCCTCCCGGTCAAAGAGAAGATCGTCGGCCTCCAGCGTGGTCATCGGCCCCGCGTACTGAAACGCCGTCAGGTAGCTGGGCGGTGCGCCGCGGGAGAGAAGCACAAAGTGCTTGGCGGAAGCGGAACGGATCAGCTGGCAAAGCGTCTGCTCCTTGCTGCCCTCCGGTATCTGCTGAAAATCATCGATCAGCAGAATGTCCCACGCCTCCGGCAGCGCGTCAAGAGAGAAGCCGGGCGCTCCCGCGCTCAGGCGCAGCACGCTCCCACGCCTCCGGCAGCGCGTCCGCCAGCGTGCTTTTTCCGAAGCCGCAGGGTGCGCTGACAAAGAGCACTCTGCCGCGCTGGATGAAACTGTCAAACCACTGTTGGACAGCGGGCTTTATGATAATGCTTCCCGCCATAGTCGTTCCTCCCTCGTTTGAAACGGCGCTCTCACGCCGTTTGATCCCAGTATACTAATTCTGTTATATACCATTACCGGAAAATGTAAATCATACCAAAGTATGAGAAAGGCGGCAGCCCGTTGGGGCTGCCGCTCTCTGTTTGCCTGTATTTTGCCGAAAATGCCATACTTCATCGCCGTACCGCACGGTAGAACCGCATGAGGTTTTCGGCGGTAAAGCGCAGATTTTCCCGGCAGTGCGCCCTGACCTCGCTGAAGGGCTGGGGCAGGGGATTGATGGGGAACACGCCGCTGAGGCCCTCGCCGTACACGGCGGCCACGTCCGTATCGCTGCCGCCCACCAGCGCCGCCACGGGAACGCCCAGCGCCTTGGCGCGGCGGGCCACGCCCACCACCACCTTGCCCCGCAGGCTCTGGCTGTCCAGACGGCCCTCGCCGGTGATGACCAGCGCCGCGTCTGCCGCCCGCCGGTCAAAGTCCGTCAGCGCCAGCACCACGTCGATGCCCATTTGCAGGGGACTTGCAAAAAATGCCGCCGCACCGGCCCCAAAGCCGCCTGCCGCGCCGCCGCCCGGCAGGTTCAGCACGTCCCGGCCCACATCCCGCTCCAGCAGCGCCGCCAGCTGACGCAATCCGTCGTCCAGCCGCCGCACCATGGCCGCATCCGCGCCCTTTTGGGGGCCGAACACGGCGCTGGCTCCGGTGGGGCCGCACAGAGGGTTGTCAATGTCGCACATGGTCAGAATGGGGATACTCCGCACCGCCGGATCCATGCCGCTCGTGTCGATGCGGTGAATATCCTTCAATGTACCGCCCACGGGGACGAAGCTCTCTCCCGTCGCACGGTAAAATTTTACGCCCACGGCGGCAGCCGCGCCGCAGCCGACGAAGGTTCGCCGCCGTGTTCGCCGCAGATGCCGCATTTGAGTTTTTCGCGGGTCGAACGGCCCTTGAAAACGGCTTCGCGGATCAGCTGGCCCACGCCATAGGTGGTGGTCTTTTCCGGGTCGCGGTTCTCGCCCACCATGGGCAGTCCCGCCGCCGCAGCCATCTCCACCACGGCGGAGCCGTCCGGCAGCAGGCCGTAGCAGGCGGTGATGGCTTCGCCGTATGGCCCGGTGCAGGCCACAGGCACCTGCTGCCCGCCTACCGCCGACAGAAACGCGTCCACCGTTCCCTCGCCGCCGTCGGCCACCGGAATGGCGCAGATCTCCGCCTCCGGCTCCTGTGACCGGATGGCCTCTGCCACGATCTGGCAGACCTCACGAGAGGACAGCGTGCCCTTGAAGGAATCCGGGATCAGAACATATTTGCGCATAGTTGCTCCTTTCTTCTAGCCCAGTAGAGGGCCGCTTGCCAGCCGCTCCAGCAGCAGGCCGCCCACCGTTACCGCATCCTCCACCGTCAGGTAGTGGGCGGCGCTCTCGTCCAGAAACAGCCGTCCCGACGCGGGAAATTCCTCGTCCCCGAACCACAGCCGCAGCCACAGGGGGTAGCGGGGCAGAAACGGGAACCGGGCGCACAGGTCGGCGTTGGAGGGCAGCAGCTCCGCGCCCAGCGCAAGGCAGCGGCGGCGCAGCTCCTCCGGCGGCAGCAGACCCAGCTGACGGCGGATCACCAGCTCTGCCCGGCGGTCAAATCCGCCGCCCCGCACCATGCCGTCGGGGTACTGGGCGAAGGCCATCATCTTCCCCAACAGGGGCGTGCCGTCCGCCAGATCCAGATAGTGCAGCAGCGTTAGCGCGTGCCACATGTCCAGCTCCGGCGAAACGGCGAAGTCCGGGACTGTCACGGTGACGGTCTGCCCCAGACTGGGCAGGGCCAGCCGTCCGCCGTCCCATGTGACGCCAGCGCGGCGGGCGATGCTCTCCGGTGCGTGCCGGGACAGCCGCTCCCGCGCTACGGTCAGCATGCTCTCGTATTGCCGGTTGGGGGACACCATGCGCTCGCCTCCTTGCATCAAATCTCTTGAGGTCATTATACTGTGCCGCCATGATTTTGGCAAGGAAAAACCGCGCCGTGTCATTAACACAGCGCGGTTTACTTACGCGAGTTTTTCTACCTGAAACGCGCCGTTCAGCACCAGATAGGTCTGGGGTGCGTCACGCATCAGGTTCCACAGCCCCACACCCTGCAAGCCGTTGTCCGCCGCCAGACGGAGCTTGGCAAGGCTGGAGCGGGCGTCCTCAAACCATACCTCGTGGACGGTACCGGTCTCCGCCGTGTAGCGGAACCATGGGGACTGGGCGGTTTCGTCGTATTGAATTTCCGCCCCGTACCGCCGTGCCAGCGCCAGCGCTTCCTGCGGCGACAGAGAGGGTGCACGGGTGATGCCCTGCCGGAAGGGCAGCGGCCAGTCGTAGCCGTAGGTGGGCACCCCCAGAAAGATTTTCTCCGGGGCCATCTCCGTCAGGGCGTAGTCCAGTACCCGCCGCACCTGCGGCAGGGGAGCCACCGCCATGGGCGGCCCGGCGGTATAGCCCCACTCGTAGGTCATCAGCAGCACGGCGTTGGCCGCGTGGCTCAGGGCGGCGTAGTCGTGCGCCTCGTACAGAAGTCCCCGCTGCTCCGCGCTGGATTTCGGGGCCAGCGCCACGATCACCGGCCAGCCCAGCGGATTCAGCCGCTGCCGCAGCGCGTCGATAAAGGCGGTGTAGGCCGCCGCCTGACGGCCCTCCAGATATTCAAAATCCACGTCCAGCCCCTGATAGCCCTTTTCCGCCATGTTGGCTGCGACGGCGTCGATAAGCGCCTTCTGCGCCGTTTCGTTTTCCAGCAGCGCTCCGCCCAGACGGCTGTCGAAGGAGCCGCTGTCCGTCAGGGTGGACAGGTGCATCCACAGCTGCGCGCCGTACTGGGGCGCGGCGGCCAGCAGCGGCCCGTCGTCGGGAACCACCAGCCCTCCTTGGGACGTGACGCCGTAGGTAAAGGGCGTCAGATAGGTTATGTAGGGCAGCACCGTCCGCAGCTGCTCCTGCCGGATGAAGGTGTAGGCGTAGCCGTTGACGCCCAGCGTCCCGGACTTTTCCCCTTTCAGCGCAACGATCAGCTCCTCGTCCGGCAGAATGCGGGATCGCCCGCCCAGGAAGTAGTTGTTCTGATACAGCGACAGCACCGACACGCCCTCACGGCGGGCGATGCCCTCCAGCGTTTCGCCGGGCCGCACCACATGCACCCGCTCCGGCTCGTAGACCACCAGCGTCTGTCCCACCGCCAGCGCACCCCCGGCTGGCACCTGATTCAGCCGCCCCAGCAGCGTTACGCTGACGCCGTACTGCCGGGCAATGCCGTACAGCGTCTCTCCCGGCCGCACCACATGAATTTGCATATGCTTCACCTCGTGCCAGCATATGTTCCGTCCGGCAAAATCAGAACGAAAACAGGGCGGAGGGACACGCCATGCCCTCCGCCCGTTCTCCTTATGACCAGCAGGCGTTTTCGCCGTCCAGCAAAAAGCCGTCCGTGTCATGGACAAAGCCGTTGTCCAGCATCTGCCGCCACGTGGCGGTGCCGCTGGCGCCGTGGTTCCCCGTCATGCTGTCCCACACCGTGGGAGGGAACTGCTGGGCATCCTCTTTCAGTTCCTCGCCCACACCGCCGAAGGTGCTGCCGTGGTTGTTGTTGAAGGCGTCGTCATTGCCCCTGTCGCGGTACGTGCCGTAGCTGCTGCGGCCATTCCGAGCCGCGCCGTTGCTGTCGGTCAGACCGTCGTTCACGATGCCGTTGCCTTTGTCGGCGTCATTGCTGCCGTTGGTGGTGTTGTTGCTGTTGCTGCCGGGGCGGTTGGTGTTGTTCTTGTTCTCGCCGCAGCCTGCCAGCGCCAGCATCAGCAGCGCCGCCATCAATAGCGCCATCACTTTTTTCGTCATGTCCCATCCTCCTTTTTATCAAATTTTCCGGGCACAGTGCTTTGCGTGCCGTTTGTAGTATGGTCGATTTTCGGCGAAACTACCGGCTGTAACTTCTCCCAGCGTTGCATTTTGCTGTGAGCTGTGGTAAAATAATAATCTATTCATTAAAGAAAATACAATTTGTAATATCAAACACGCTTACAACGTTTTGTTATCATCTGGAGGGGTATTATGCAAAAGCTGGAAAAACAGTTTCATATTCGCTGCGTAGAGGGCGATGTGGGCCGCTACGTGATCCTGCCCGGCGATCCCGGCCGGTGCGAGAAGATCGCCGCGCTGTTTGACGACGCGCATTTCGTGTCCCAGAACCGGGAATATATCATCTATACCGGCACGCTGCTGGGGGAAAAGGTGTCCGTCTGCTCCACCGGCATCGGCGGGCCCTCCGCCTCTATCGCTATGGAGGAGCTGCACAACATCGGCGCGGATACCTTTATCCGGGTGGGCACCTGCGGCGGCATCGACCTTGACGTCCGCAGCGGCGATGTGGTCATCGCCACCGGCGCTGTCCGCTTCGAGCATACCAGCCGGGAATACGCGCCCATCGAGTATCCGGCGGTGGCGAATTTTGAGGTGACCACCGCGTTGGTGCAGGCGGCCAGAACGCTGGGCAAGCGCACGCAGGTGGGCGTGGTGCAGTGCAAGGACTCCTTCTACGGTCAGCATTCCCCGGCCCGCATGCCGGTATCCTATGAGCTGCTGAACAAGTGGGAGGCGTGGAAGCGCCTGCATGTAAAGGCCAGCGAAATGGAGTCCGCCGCCCTGTTCGTGGTGGCTGACGCGCTGAACTGCCGCTGCGGCAGCTGCTTCCACGTGATCTGGAATCAGGAGCGGGAAGCCGCGGGTCTGGATCAGGACATGAACGAGGATACCACCTCCGCCGTTACCGTGGGTGTGGAGGCGCTGAAGCTGCTGATCCAGCAGGATCGGGCAGCCTGCGGAAAGTAAGGAGAATACGATATGCTTTGGTCTATTATTGTCGGCGGTATTATCGGCTGGCTGGCCGGAAAGCTGATGGGCAGCAGGGGCGGCGTCCTGCGCAACATCATTCTGGGTATCGTGGGCAGCGGCGTGGGCAACTGGCTGGCGGGCGCTGTCGGTCTGGTGGCCCGGAACTCGCTGGGCTCGTTCCTCATCGGTCTGGGCGGCGCCTGCGTGGTGCTGCTGATCTGCCGGATACTGTTCAAATAAGCGGGAGATTACCTAAAAAAGTGGTCTTTGCCTGTAGGCAGAGGCCACTTTTTTCAACAAAATTTGATTTTCCTCTTACATTTTCTCCTCAAATGTGCTATACTATTGACAATAAATGTAAGGCGCATGGCCGTTGGGCCGTGCTTTTTTCCGTGTTTTGTTACAGTGTGAGAGAGGAGAAGCAATGTTTGCAGCAGGAGATCTGGTCATTTACGGCGGCGAGGGCGTCTGCCGGGTGGAGAGCGTGGGAATGCCGGAGACAGAGGGCATCGACAAAACGAAGGCCTACTACACCCTGTCCCCGCTGTACCGCACCGGACAGGTGATGACGCCGGTGGACACCGGCGTGCTGATGCGCCCGGTGATGACTCCTGCGGAGGCGGACGCTTTCCTGACGGC
>OLZQ01001119.1_pt1 | contig 11356 bp, 10 predicted proteins | sample 1644511 | NCBI WGS metagenome assembly OLZQ01 (sample SAMEA103958132, study PRJEB25191) | human gut metagenome | biome: human-associated habitat [ENVO:00009003]; feature: intestine environment [ENVO:2100002]; material: feces | place: Germany | collected 2013/2015 | reverse complement strand
GGTGCTTTTGAACGCGCTATGATGGATACTGCTGTTAAAATTCCAGAAAAACCATTAGAAATTGTCAAAGCTATACGTTCTTTTGACCCATGTATAGCTTGTGCTACTCACTTATATGATGCGAAGGGAAGAACAATAAGTACAGTTAATACTGACCCTTATATTAGGGGTGGTTTAAATGGCTAAGTTAGTTCATCCAAAGGGACAATTAAAGAAATATTATATTTTTAGTCCATTTTTAAGAATATTTCATTGGATTATGGTTTGGTGTATTGCTGGATTATTTATTACAGGATTATTGATTATGGACCCTATTTCTGGTGGCCCAGGTCATGAACCAACTTTTGCAGATTGGCGTTTATCTGTAGATTTAATCCGTAATATTCACTTCTTATTAGGCTTTATTTTTACAGCTTCATTTACATTGCGTATTTATGGCTGGATTATCAATCGTGGTGACCGTTTGTTACCTAAATTCTGGACTACTAAATACATGGAAGAAACTGTAGAAGTAGCACTTCACTACAGCCTATTAAAATATTCTCATAAACCATATTTACGTAATCCTTTGGCTCGTGGCTCATATTTAGCATTATATGTTATGGTTTTAGTAGAAATCGTAACAGGTTTTGCTATGTACTATATGCCTAACTCCACAGGTGTACCAGCTTCTATTTTTGGTTGGTCAATCGGTATGTATGGTGAAATGATTTTCCATTGGGTTCATCATTATTTTGCTTGGTTCATTATGTTCTTTGCTATGGGTCATGTATATATGGTATTCAGAGCAGACTTAATGGAACGTGAAGGCGAAGCTGCTAGTATGTTCTCTGGTACAAAAACTTTAGCACATATTCCATCTGATATTGATGACCTCAAAGATAAAAAAGGACATATTGCAGAAGATTAAGGAGATGTAATTTTCATGTGTCTTACTTGTGGTTGCCTTTTTGGTGGAAAAGGTAATAAATTAAGATTTAAAGTTGAAGGATATACAAAGGAAAATGCTAAAGAACTTAAAGAAAGTTTATTAGGATTACCTGGAGTATATAACGTTCATATTCATGCGCATAACGGTGAAACAACGATTAATTATAATCCTGCTAAAACACCGCTAACACAGTTGACTGCTGAGTTTACTCAGCGTGGGTTAACTGCTCTGTTATAAGGAGATAAAAACAGTCGGGTTTTTACCCGACTGTTTTATTATTTTAGATTATGCATGAAATGGCATTAGCAGAAGGCATTTTAGATATTGTGCTTTCTTATGCAGATAAAAATGAAGCGAAAAAAGTAACAGAAATTTCTGTTTTAGTTGGCGAAATGACAGGTGTTGTAGATGAGTCTTTAGAGTTTTGTTTTACTTCTATAGCTAAAGACACGAAAGCTGAAGGAGCAAAATTGATTTTAAAGAGAATACCACTTGTAGCAAGATGTTTAGAATGTGGTAAGGAAACTAAAATAGAAAGATATAACTTTACTTGTCCTCATTGTGGTTCTTTGCGCATGGAAACTATATCGGGACGAGAGCTTCGAGTAGAATCATTGGAGGCGGATTGAATGGATATTCCTGTAATGCAAGATATTCTTGGCAGAAATGATGAAATTGCTGGCAAGAATAAATCTTTATTTGATAAACATGGTATTTTAGCTATTAATTTATTGGGTTCTCCTGGTTCAGGTAAAACAACTTTATTAGAACGAACTATCGCTCACTTAAAAGATGATTTACGCTTAGCTGTAATTGAAGGTGATTTATTTACCGATAAAGATGCTGATAGAATAGCACAGCATAATGTACCAGTAATCCAGATTAATACAAATGGTGGTTGTCATTTAGATGCGCCCATGGTAGAAGAAGTACTTGGCGATTTAGACCTTGATAAATTGGATGTTGTAATCATCGAAAATGTGGGCAATCTCGTTTGTCCAGCAGAATTTGTCGTTGGTGAAGATATGAAGGTTACCGTTTTAAGTATTACTGAAGGCGATGATAAACCATTAAAATATCCAATTATTTTCAAAGAGTCTAAAGTTGCTATTTTAAATAAAGTAGATATTTTACCATTTACTAATTTCGATATGGAAGCTGCTAAACATGATTTAAAATGTATTCATCCACAGCTTGAAATCATGGAAACTGCTGCTTCTAAAGATGTAGGTGTAGATAAATGGTGTGATTTTATCCGCAGTGAATTTAAGAAAAAACAAGAACAGTTAAAATTAGGAGAATAATTATGGCAGATATTTCAGTTGTAGGTATTGGCAATATCATCATGCAAGATGAAGGTTTTGGTGTTAGATGTGCAGAATATTTGCAGAAAATCACTGACTATCCTGATTTTGTACAAATTATTGATGGTGGTACTTTAGGTATGGATTTAATGCCATATATTGCAGGTACTAAGAAATTATTATTGATTGATGCGATGAATATTGATGCGCCTGTAGGTAGTTTTCATAGTTTTACAGGTGATGAATTAAATGCATATTTTAAAGATAAAATATCTGTACATGATTTAGGCGTTAATGATATGTTAACTGATAATCCTATTGAAGAAGTCGTTGTAATGGGTGTAAAACCAGAGGTTGTTTCTATGGGATTGGATATGACAGAAAAAATAGCTGAAAAAGTACCAGAAGTAGCTCAAAAGGCTAAGGAGCTAGTTGATAAATGGGTAGCAGAGTATCAGAAATAAAAAGATATCAGATACGTGTAGAAGGTATTGTACAAGGTGTAGGCTTTAGACCGTTTATATATGGTTTAGCTATACAGTCTTGTTATAGCGGTTATGTATTAAATGATGTAGAAGGCGTTTTGCTGGAAATTCAGGGACAAGATATAGATATAGAAAATTTTTGTCAATGTATAAAAACAAAAGCGCCTAAAGCATCATATATAACAAATATCAGCTATCATGAGATTGATGTAATTTGTGATGATAAAGAGTTTATAATTCAAAAAAGCCCACAAGGTTTGACGAAAGAAACGTTGATTTCTCCAGATTTAGCTATTTGCGAAGATTGTAAACGAGAAATAAAAGATAAAAATAATAGAAGATATCAATATGCTTTTACGAATTGCACAAATTGTGGGCCACGTTTTTCCATAGTGCAAGACATTCCTTATGACCGCCAAAATACTACGATGAAAGTATTCCCTATGTGTAAAAATTGCGAAGATGAATATACTAATCCATTAGATAGACGATTTCATGCTCAACCAAATGCTTGTGATATTTGCGGACCACAGTATAAATTAGTAGCTGATAAAGTATATATAGCTAATGAAAGTATAAAAAAAGCACATGAATTAATCAAAAAAGGTGCTATTGTCGCAGTAAAGGGGATAGGCGGATATCATTTAGTCTGTGATGCTTTTAATGAAGAAGCTGTAGCAAATTTGCGACAGCGAAAAATTCGCGAGGATAAACCTTTTGCAGTGATGGCTACTAATCTTGATATAGTAAAAAAAATCTGTGAAGTGAACGATAAAGAAAAAGAATTATTGACTTCTATGCAAGCCCCGATTGTTTTATTGCATAAAGCAAAAGCTTATAACTTAGCATCAAAGGTAGCACCTCATAATGCTTATTTAGGTGTGATGATAGCATATGCACCAATTCATTATTTATTATTAAATGATGATGATGTATTTGTAATGACAAGTGCTAATTTAAGTGATGAGCCGATTGTTTATCAAGATGAAGAAGCTAAATCGCACTTATCAACAATAGCGGATTATATACTTTCACATAATAGAATTATTCAAACGCGTGTAGATGATTCTGTAGTGCGAGTGTTTAATGATAAACAGATGTTAATACGCAGAAGTAGAGGATATGCTCCTTCTCCAGTATTATTAAAAGGCGATTTAATAAGTGATATTCCTGTGTTAGCCTGTGGGCCAGAATTAAAAAATACTTTTTGTATGACGAAAGGGCAAAAGGCTTTTTTGAGTCAGCATATAGGTGATTTAGAAAATATGGCAGTCAATAACGCTTATAAAAATAGTATTGATTTATTTAAGCGTCTATTTACTATTGAACCAAAGCTTATTGCTTGTGATATGCACCCTGAGTATTTTTCGACAAAATTTGCTAAAAGCTATGCTCAAGATAATGATTTACCATTAATACAGGTACAACATCATCATGCACATATTGCCTCAGTCATGGCAGAGCATGATTTGAAAGGTGATGTAATTGGTGTTAGCCTAGATGGCACAGGTTTTGGTGATGATGGTCATATTTGGGGCGGAGAATTCTTTATAGCCAATTTATCTGGATATGAACGCAGAGGACATTTTCAATATATGCCATTGCCATCTGGAGCCAAAGCGGTAAAAGAACCATGGCGATTGGGTTTATGGATAGCGTATAATCTGTATGGTGAAGATATCAAGGACAAATATCCTGAATTATTAAAGGTGAATTGGCAATTATTGATAAAAGCTACACAAAAAGGATTTAATGCTCCACTTACTTCTAGTGCTGGCAGAATTTTTGATACTGTAGCTAGTTTGCTAGGTATTTGTTATCAGATAAATTATGAAGGACAAGCAGCTATTGAATTGGAAAAAATAGCTTATGATAGTGATGGTGAGGTTTTGCCATTTACGATAAATAAAGAATTAGGTCAATATATCATAGATTTTATGCCTATGTATCAGCTTTTATATGATTTAAAACAGAAATATTCTGTAGCATATATAGCGAAATCTTTCCATTTGACTATGGCAAAAGCTATTTGTGAAATGATAGATTTATTGGGTAAGGAAAGTAATTTAAATAAAGTAGTATTAAGTGGTGGTGTATGTCAAAATATCACCTTGTTGGATTTAATCTACAAAGAATTAGAAGATAGATATGATATTTATATCAATGAGAAAGTACCGTCAAATGATGGTGGGATAGCTTTAGGTCAAATGGCGGTGGCATTGACTCGTTATTTGCAGATGAGATGATATTTAAAGAGAAAAGAGATAGGAAGGATTTTTATGTGTTTAGCGGTACCAGCAAAAGTTATTGAAAAAAGAGACATGGTAGCAACTGTAGATGTTGATGGCATTCGCCGTGATATTAGCTTGATGTTATTACCAGAAGCTAATGAAGGGGATTATATCTTGATGCATGCTGGTTTTGCCATTCAGATAATTGATGAAGAAGAAGCAAAAATTACTAGTGAATTATTGAAAGAGGTGCTAGGTGCTAATGAGCCAGCAAGCGAACGAAACGAAACAGATAGCACAGTTCTTGCTTAAAGAAATAGATAGATTGATAGATAGACCAGTGCGTATTATGGAAGTATGTGGTACACATACAGTATCTATTTTCCGTGCGGGAATTCGTCAGTTATTGCCAGAAAAAGTGGAGTTAGTAAGTGGACCAGGTTGTCCTGTATGCGTTACGCCAAATGATTATTTAGATACAGCGATTGCATATGCTCGTCAAGAAGATGTTATTATCACTACTTTTGGCGATATGTTAAAGGTGCCAGGTACATCATCTAGTTTAAATCAGGTAAAAGCAGAAGGTAGAGATATAAGAATTATTTACTCTCCTATGGATAGTTTGCAAATAGCAAAAGATAATCCTGATAAAAAAGTTATTTTTCTTGCTGTTGGTTTTGAAACAACTTCTCCTACAGCAGCAGCTACAATACTTGCAGCAAAACAGCAAAATATAAAAAACTTTTTTGTATTAACAGCACATAAATTGACTCCACCAGCAATTGAAGCTTTGCTTTGCGATGAAAAAATAAAGATTGATGGCTTTTTACTTCCAGGTCATGTTTGTGTAATCACCGGTGAAGAGCCTTTTGAATTTATTGCTCAAAAATATCATTTGCCAGCAGTTGTAGCAGGTTTTGAGCCACTTGATATTTTGCAGGCTATTTATATGATTGCAAAACAAATTCATGCAAAAGATTTTAAAATCGAAAATCAATATAAGAGTGTGGTAAAAACATTAGGTAATATGCAAGCGCAAAAAATCATGGATTTAGTATATAAAAAAGCACCTGCTAATTGGCGTGGTTTGGGTATAATCGAAAATTCAGGATTGGATTTAACAGATGCTTTCAGTGAATTTGATGCTTTGAAGATGATACCAGTAAATAAGGAAATATCCAAAGAACCTGCTGGTTGTCGTTGTGGTGAAGTGCTTCGTGGTTTAGTAAAACCTACAGATTGCCCTCTTTTTGGCAAGGTATGTACACCAAATCATGCAGTCGGTTCATGTATGGTTTCTGTTGAAGGAACTTGTGCTGCTTGGTATAAATATGGTTCAAGAGTATTTCATTTTGAATAAGTTTAAAAATTTTGGTGGTGATAATATTGGTAGGTAATTTTGGTGCAAATGACGTAATTACTATGGCACATGGCAGTGGTGGTCAAGCAGGTCATGAGCTTATGGAAAAAATTTTATTGCCAGCATTTGATAATCCTATATTAAGGGAAATGCACGATGGTGCTAAATTAGATTTAAGTACAAATAAAATAGCATTTACTACTGATTCATATGTAGTGAAACCTTTGTTTTTTGCTGGCGGTAATATTGGTAAATTGGCTGTTTGTGGTACGGTAAATGATTTGGCTATGACAGGAGCAATTGCTAAATATATTTCTGTAGGCATGATAATTGAGGAAGGTTTTCCGTTAAAAGATTTACAGGAAATAGTAACTACTATGCGTAAAGCTGCTGATGAAGCTGGCATTTATATCGTTACAGGTGATACTAAAGTAGTGAATAAAGGCTGTGCTGATGGTATTTTTATCAATACTGCTGGTGTGGGAGAACGCATAGAAGGCGTGGAAATATCTCCATTGAAAGCGAAAGCAGGTCAAAATATCATTGTCAGTGGTTATTTAGGAGACCATTCAGCAACAATTATGGCATCTCGTCATAATTTAGAATTGCCAAGTGCGATAAAAACAGATTGTGCACCGCTTAATCATATGGTGAAGGAAATGCTCACAGTAGCGCCAAATATCGCTGTACTTCGTGATCCAACTCGTGGTGGTGTAGCAGCTGTTTTAAATGAAATAGCACAGCAAGCTCAAGTGGGAATTTTATTAGAAGAAGATAGTATTCCAGTGCGTGAAGAAGTACAAGGTTTTTGCGATATTTTAGGATTTGACCCACTTTATTTGGCAAATGAAGGTAAATTAGTAGCTTTTGTAGACCAAGAAGATACAGAAAATGTATTAGCTACAATGCATAAATTTGAATATGGTAAAAATGCTAGAGTGATTGGCAAAGTCATTGATAAAGCTATTGGCGAGGTTGGACTTCGCACAGCTATAGGTGGTATACGTATTGTAGATATGCCACAAGGTGAACAAATTCCACGTATTTGTTAATTTTTATCATAAAAATATTATTTATGGTTGACAAAAGGCTTATTGGCTTTTATAATATTATAAGTCAATAAGATATAGGGGTATCGCCAAGTTGGTAAGGCACGGGTTTCTGAATCCCGCATGCGTTGGTTCGAGTCCAGCTACCCCTGCCATTTGAAAGTTTACGTCGCTATTATAGCGACGTTTTTTTGTATCTAAATTTAAATAAAATAAAAGCAGTGATGTAACTAGTATTATCTAGTTTATATCACTGCTTTTTTTATGAAAAATTTTATTTATTTTCTTTTAGATGTTCAAAGTATTTTTTAGTTTCAAAGGAAATCACACCAGAAAGAGCGATGATAGCAATTAAGTTTGGAATAGCCATCAAGCCATTTACGATATCGGCTAAAATCCAAATTGCTTCGAGTTTTAAGAAGGCACCAGAAGCAACTAAGCAAATGAAGATGATGCGATAAGGTAAGATACCTTTAATGCCGAATAAATATTGGCAAGCACGTTCACCGTAATAATTCCAGCCTAAGATTGTAGTGAAAGCAAATAAAGCTAAAGAAACTGTAAGGAAAATACCACCCATAAAACCATAATCCATGCTAAATGCTGTATTAGTCATAGCAGCACCAGAAAGGTCTCCAGACCAAACACCAGTTAAAACTAAAGTCAAACCAGTCATACTACAGATAATGATAGTATCAATGAAAGTACCAGTCATAGAGATTAAACCTTGTTCAGCAGGCCAATGTGTTTTTGCGGCAGCAGCTGCGATTGGTGCAGAACCAAGACCAGATTCGTTGGAGAATACACCACGTGCGATACCATTTTTCATAGCCATCATGATTGTTGAACCAGCAAAACCACCAACAGCAGCATGACCATTGAAAGCACTATCAATAATGAGTGCAACAGCAGCAGGAACATCTGAGATATGAAGTAAAATAATACCTAAGCAAGTTACGAAGTATAAAACAGCCATAAAAGGAACAATAGCTGAAGCTGCACGAGCAATACTTTTTAAACCACCTAAAGTAATACCAGCAACTAATAAAGTAAGAATAATATCAGTTATGTAAACTGGAACGCCAAAAGTCAGAGAAACACTATCAACAATAGCATTTACTTGAGCAAATGTACCAATACCAAAGAATGCAACTAAAATACAAAAAACAGCAAAGATTACAGCTAAAGGTTTATATTTTTTACCCATACCGAGTTCGATATAGTACATAGGTCCACCAGCAACTTGACCAATTTCGTCTTTAGAACGATATTTTATAGCGAGTAAACCTTCGGCATATTTTGTAGCCATACCAAAAAATGCTGCAACCCACATCCAGAAAATAGCACCAGGGCCACCGACTTCAACAGCAGTAGCAACACCGACGATATTACCAGTACCTACAGTAGCAGATAAAGCAAGACAAAGTGCTTTGAAACTACTGATATCGCCATCGCCTTTATTTTTAGCACTCAAGATGAGTTTCATAGCTAAAGGCAATTTAGCAACTTGTAATAATTTTAAACGCAGTGTCAAATAAATACCTGTACCAACCAATAAGATGATTAAAGGTGGTCCCCAAAGGAAGCTATCAATAGCGGAAATAATAGAAAAAAAGTCCATGAAAAAAGTCCTCCTCTTAGATAAATACATTTGTTTAGTATAGTGATACAAAAATATTTTCTATCATAGCATAAAAAAAGACAAATGTCACTGTAAAAAACACAAAAATACATTTTTATTTGAAAAAATAGCAAAAATAATTATAAAAATCCACTTACAATAGCAAGAAAGTAAAAATTTTGACTTAATGTATATATTTTTCCTATGCTTATTTACTTTTTAAATGCTATATTGATATGTGAACTTTTAAGTAGAATTTTAAGCAAAAGAAAATCAAGGAAAATCTGAACGAAAAAAGAGATTAATTGCTTAGAAGGCTTATAAATGGTACAATATTAAAGAGAATAGGAGGAACGACATGGCTAATTTGGAAGAAAATATAAATAATGAAATAGATATTAAACATGATGAACCTGTAAAGATTCATTTAGATGAAGAAAGTGCAGAAGTAACTGCTGTAGAAGGCGATTATGGTGCAAATCAAATCCAGATTTTGGAAGGTTTAGAAGCAGTACGTAAACGCCCAGGTATGTATATTGGTAGTACATCAGCTCGTGGATTACATCATTTAGTATATGAAGTTGTAGATAACAGTATTGATGAAGCTTTAGCAGGATATTGTACTCATATAGAAGTAACAATTCATAAAGATAATAGTATTGAAGTAATGGATAATGGTCGTGGTATTCCAACAGGAATTCATAAGGTTGAAAAACGTCCTACGCCAGAAGTCATTTTTAATACTTTGCATGCGGGAGGAAAATTTGATACTGAGGGTGGATATAAAGTATCTGGAGGTCTTCATGGTGTAGGCTCTAGTGTTGTAAATGCCTTAAGTGAGTGGTTGACTGTTACAATTTATCGAGATGGCAAAATATATAATCAGACCTATCGAAATGGTGGTAAAGTCATTGAAAAACCTAAGAATTTAGGCGAAACCAAAAGAACGGGTTCAACAATTCAATTTAAACCTGATCCCAAAATTTTTTCTTCGACAATTTTTGAATATAAAACAATTGCCCAAAGATTAAAAGAGTCAGCATACTTAATCAAAGGGTTAAAAATTGATCTGAATGATTTAAGAACAAACAAATCAGAAAGTTTTCATTATGAAAATGGAATTGTTGAATTTATTAAAAGTTTAACCGCTGGCAAAGATGCTTTATATGAACCAGTTTTTTTAAGTGGGAATATGTTTAAAATTAATATAGAGGTATCTTTAATATATTGTGAAAAGACTTATAATGAAAATATTTTATCCTTTGTCAATAATATTAGAACTCGAGATGGCGGAACTCATGAAATTGGTTTTAAATCTGCTATTACAAGAGCATTTAATGATCATGCACGATTAATAGGTGCTCTAAAAGATAAAGATTTAAATTTAGATGGTGCCGACATTAGAGAGGGTCTAACTGCTATCATTTCAATTAGAATTCCTGAGGATTTACTGCAATTTGAAGGACAGACCAAAAATAAATTGGGAACACCTGAGGCTAAGAATGCAGTTGAACAAGTTGTATATGAACAGATGAAATCTTATCTTGCGGAAAACGGTCAAATTTCAAGCAATTTGATTGCTAGATCAATTCGGGCTGCTAAAGCAAGAGAAGCTGCGAAAAAAGCTCGAGATGAAGTTAGGATGGTAAAACAAAAGACTTCTAAACCTGCTAATTTAATTGGTAAATTAACACCTGCTCAATATAAAAATCCGGATAAAAATGAATTGTTTTTGGTAGAAGGGGATTCAGCAGGAGGTACCGCAAAACAAGGTCGAGATCGAAGTTTTCAGGCAATTTTGCCACTTAGAGGAAAGGTAATTAATACTGCTAAGGCCAAAATTGAAGAAGTTTTAAAGAATGAAGAAATTATGTCAATCATTAATGCTATAGGGGGTGGGTTTGGTCCTGATTTTGATGTTACAAAATCAAATTATAGTAAAGTAATTATAATGACGGATGCGGATACAGATGGTGCCCATATTCAGATCCTTTTATTAACTTTTTTCTATCGTTATATGAAACAATTGGTTGAAAAAGGAATGGTGTATATTGCAACTCCACCTCTTTATAAAATAACTTCTAAAAGTGGCATTGAATATGCTTGGACAGATGAGGAATTAAGAGAGAAAATTCAAAAGAAAAATGTTCAAATACAACGCTATAAAGGTCTTGGAGAAATGAATGATGAGCAACTTTGGGAAACAACAATGGATCCAACAAAAAGAACGCTTATTCAAGTTTTGATTGGCGAGGATGGCGATGCAGAAAACAAAATGGAAATTTTGATGGGTGATGATGTTGAACCAAGACGAGAATGGATTGAAAATAACGTCGTATTTGATAATGATGATAATTTTATTTTAGAGGATGTGT
>OLZQ01001110.1_pt1 | contig 11497 bp, 8 predicted proteins | sample 1644511 | NCBI WGS metagenome assembly OLZQ01 (sample SAMEA103958132, study PRJEB25191) | human gut metagenome | biome: human-associated habitat [ENVO:00009003]; feature: intestine environment [ENVO:2100002]; material: feces | place: Germany | collected 2013/2015 | reverse complement strand
GCCGCGGGGTCGACTTCCCGATCCTCGTCAACTCGAACAACGACTGCCTCCGCGTGTCGGCCGACGCGAAGGGCATCGACCTGAAGGTGGTCAACACCGCGGGCGCCGTGATCAAACAACACCGCATCGACAAAAAATAATCACGAATTAAATATGTTCCTTTCCCATCTGTTCCGCGCCGGCTGCGCCGCAGCCCTCATGCTCCTACTGCCCGGATGCGGCAGCGACGACAAACCCGAAGCTCCGTTGCCGAAAATCGAAAGCCTGACCTTCGAGCAGACCTCCTACGAAGTCGGCAGCGGCGCGGTAAAACGCCTTAACCTGCTCATCAAACCCGAAGGCGGGGCGGAGAGCGTTTACAACAACCAGCTCAACCCCTACGACATGACGTGGGGCATCGACGATCCCTCGGTCGCCAGCATCACGCAGGGCGGCATGCTGACAGCCCTGAAACGCGGCTCGGCCACCGTGACCGTCGCCACGCCGTATTACACCGCGCCGGTTTCCGCGACGATCGTCGTCGACGGAGGCGTCAGCCCCGAAGAAAACCTGCTGACCGAACAGCTCGCCCGGCCGCTCTCCGCCGCGATTATCTACAGCCGCAACGTCCGGCTGGCACGCAACAGCGTACTCCAGAGTTTCGACATCGACTCCGGCGGCGACATTTTCTACATCCAGATCGCCGGAACCGACGCCCATTCGCTCAACGTGCTGCGCGGCGCTCCCGCCCCCGGCGCGGAGAAAACGCAGCTCGCCGCACCACTGATGACGCTCACCTACTTCGGACACGGAACCAACATGGCCGTCGAGGAAGAGGGCGACGACCGCTGGATCTGGGCCGGAAGCTACGGCTCGAAGGAATCGGGATCGGACGGCTATTCCTTTTCGCAAACCATCGCACGCGTGAAATTCGTCCCGGGAACGGACTGTAAGCCCGAACAATGCACGGAACATTACTTCCTGCCGGGCGTACGCCATATCCACCCGGCTCTCGACCCGGCAAACGACGTGCTCGGCGTCACCTATTCGGGCGGCGGAACCCGGCATTTCGCCTTTTACCGCCTGAGCGACGCCAAAGCCCTCGCTCCGACGACCGAACAACTCGAACAGCGCACCTGGGGCGGCGGCGCAACCGACCCGAACAAAACGCCGGTCACGGAAAGCCCCGCGGTCCAGGTGCGCAACCTCGGCAGGCTCACGCGGCTCGGAGGCTTCAGCCTGACGGAAGGCAGCAACCCCGACCAGATCGGCAAATACGCCTTCCAGGGCTTCGACGTTAAAAACGGCAGGGTCTTCTACTACGAAGGGGAGAACAACCTCGGGAACACATTCCTGCCGTCGAACGCTTACCTCACGGTGTTCGATTTTCAGGGCGGCATCCGCTGCGCCCGGACCCGTGTCGGACTGCTCGACGACCGCAAAGCCCTGCAATCGAACTCGATCTCGCAGGTGGGATCGCTGGAAGCCGAAGGCGTCAAGTGGCACGACGGCAAGCTCTACCTGGGTTTCACGGCCCGCAACGCAAACACCTCGGGCGACGACCGCCTGCAAACCATTTTCCGCTACGATTTACCTTTAAAAGACTGATACGATGGAAAATAAACCCTTTCACAAGTACCGATCCGTCTGGGAAGACGCCGAACTGATGGAACGCCTGTGCCGCATCCGTCACGTGGCGCTCGACATGGACGGCACGATCTACATGGGGATGTCGCTGTTCCCCTACACGCAGGCCTTCCTGCACGGACTCAAGGAACAGGGGATCGGCTACTCGTTCCTGACGAACAACCCGTCGAAAAGCATCGCGGACTACCTCCATAAACTCGACACGCTGGGCATCAGGGCTTCGCGCGACGAGATGTACACCACGGCGCTGGCCACCATCGACTACATCAAGACCCATCACCCTGCGGCCAAGCGGCTGTTCCTGCTCGGCACGCCGTCGATGATCTCGGAATTCGAGGCTGCGGGCTTCGAGTCGTGCGCCGACTCGGCCGACGACGTGCCCGACGTGATCGTGGCGGCGTTCGACATGACGCTCCGCTACGAACGGCTCTGCCGCGCGGCCTGGTGGATCAAACAGGGAGTGCCTTATATCGCCACCAACCCCGACCGCGTATGTCCTACCGATCAGCCCGTCGTGCTGGTCGACTGCGGCTCGATCTGCGCCTGCCTCGAACACGCCACGGGACGCCGCCCCGACATCACGCTGGGCAAACCCGATCCGAACATGCTTTCGGGCATCCTCTCGCGCCACGGGTTGCAGCCCTACGAGATCGCCATGGTCGGCGACCGCATCTACACCGACGTCCAGATGGCCCACAACGCCGGGGCGATGGGCGTGCTGGTGCTCTCGGGCGAAACGACGCTCGACGTGGCCGACAAGGCCGACCCGCAGCCCCATATCACGGCCGACAGCATCGAAGTGCTGGGCGAACTGATCCGCGAAGCGAACAGGTAGCGGCAGCCGGAACTCCACGACCGGACGTCCCGCCTCCGATCCGCCGCCCGGAGAGGGGCAAACAGAAACGCCTGATAAGCTACGACAATAGCGCTATCGGGAAATACCGAATCCTTGCGGGTTCGGTATTTGTAGGTAAAGTGAAGTATGAAAAAGAGTAAATATCTTGCTTTCAAGTATTTAATTCTATCTTCTGCATATGTTCCGAGCAATAAAAAAGCAAAATCGAGCAGGTTTGACGGAGAGTTTCATTACTTATCCGTTACCTGCCCGAAATGCTCTAATTTGCATTAAGATATTTGTTTTCAGCCCGTTGCATCGAATTTCCGCATAACAAATAACTTGACTTAACGTTTAACCCATCCAACAAGTTCAAGTTATTATGCAACGCAGCACGTTCAAAGTCCTTTTCTACGTAAAAAGGCAGTCGGAAAAACATGGTCAGGTTCCCGTCATGGGCCGTATTACAATCAACGGCACGATGTCGCAGTTCAGCTGCAAACTCACCGTTCGTTCTTCTCTTTGGAATGCCAAGGCGAACAAAGCCTCCGGCAAAAGCCTCGAATCGCAGTGCGTCAACGAGAAACTGGAAAATATCAAGACCAATATCCACAAGTAGTATCAACGCCTCTGCAACCGTATGTTACGGCCGAAAAGGTATGCAATTTCGGGTAAAACTTTTTCCCGTCGCCGAAATGATCTACGACCGTTATAAAGACCTGCATCTGGAAGGTAATAAGGTCTTCCCGATCAAACGCTACTACAAGACGATGAACATGTCCTTACGACATGTTGCAAACATGCGGCACACCTTCGCACGACGGTTACGCTTGCGCAGGGCGTACCTCTGGAAACCGTCAGCAAGATGCTGGGACATAAACGGATCACCACGACCCAAATCTATGCTAAAATCACCAATGACAAGATCGGGCAGGATATGGCGGCGTTGAGCGAGAAGTTGAACGGTATCTTCAAGGTCGCACAATAATGACCTGCTATCTTACAGCTAATTCAATTTCCGATCTTGCTTCGTCAATAGCAGGGTAATTTTCGATGTAAGTTTTCCCGCCGGCAGGGAATTAAACGCCGGAGCTGAAAATACGCAAGGCCATGCGAATCTACTAAAGAGTGAGCCTTGCGTATTTTCAGCTCCGGCGTTTTGCTGGTCGCTACCGTCGGAATGGGCGGCCTTCTGCGGCTCCTGACGATCCAGTTCTGATGTTCAGCCACGATCAGCCTGCCCGTTCGACGGGATTTCACCCCGTCCTGCTATCAGACGGACAGCTCCGGGAAATCGCCTGCGAGTACATGGAGCACATGGGTTGCGGCGAACAGCCTATATCGTTTTTAAGCACAAGAACATTTCCAGAAAGCATCTCTATATCATGTCGCTACGGGTCGATGAGCAGAACTGCAAACTCCCGCATGATTTCGAGGCCCGGTGCTCGATGGAGATTTTGCCTGACTTAGAGTGGAAATACGGCCTGCATCCGAGCGTCAAGGGACAGAAGCTGACGGATACCCCCGGACATCGAAAGGTGAACTATAAGGCGGAGAACGTTAAACTACAAATTTCGCCTGTCGTCAGGTCGTGCCTGCGGAGCTACAAATGCTCATCCTATGGAAAGTTTCGCACATGGCGGGTATTCTCTATGGAGCCCTGACCGATGACGGCTATGGTGTCGGAACGCCGTTCAAGTCGAGTCGTATCGGAAAGGATATCGGCTATAAGGCCTTCAAAGTATTACGGGATGTCGAAAGACAAACTGAAAGAACCGGGAGCGCTCGACCAACGGCGACAAACAGTCAAAGATGCCATGAGCCCGCATAACACGCGGGAAGAGTTCCGGCGGCTGCTCAAAACGGAAAACATCGACGCAATCTTCCGCATCAATCCGATTGGCAGAATCTACGGCGTGACGTTTATCGACCACAATGCAGGTATCGTCGCCAACGGATCGGTACTGGGAAAGGAGTTTTCAGCCAATGTCTTCAACGACTTGTATCCGGCACCGAAAGAGGGATGTCAGGTTGCAGAACAGCGATATTCGGAACGAAAACTCGACCCGCAAAGTCATACGACCAATCCCCTGACCGAAGCTGCCGACACCCTATTGGATTTGGCTGATACGAAGGCGTATGAGGAACAGCAAAGGATAATACAGAGGCGAAAAAACGAAAACCGCATCAATAACATATTGTTTATCGTATAAATCCTTGAAATTAAAACAAGTATGTCGGTTTGAAACATATTCGACCGAAGATGTCTGACTTACGCGTTATCCGGTTCATGCCGTATTCTTTTTTTTTGGGGGGGGGAAGACGAAGGGTGTCGACGCCCGAACAAGTAATGTAATACTATAGAAAGAAGCAATACCAAGAGCATGCCGAGGAACATGTCGTCATATTCCCGGTATTTCACGAGTAATCCTGCGAAAAATCCTCCCAATGCAATCCCGAAATCGAAAGCCACGAAAAACGTAGAGCTTGCGGCACCTCGTCTTTCGGCAGGCATGGCCATGGTCTGCAGGGCAGACTGCATAACTCCGAAGCTGTATCCCAGTAGCGCAACCGACAGCAAGTAGCACGGTATGTTGTGCGCGAATACCAGCAGAAGTATCCCGGTGATAATGGCTGCATTTCCTGTGTACACCAGTCGCGCCTCACCGGACTTACCACCACACGCCCCAATAGTATCCGAGTGGCGACCGTGGCTACGGCAATGCCGATGAAATAAATACCTTCGCTGGGCAGACAGTGGAGTATGGCATAGATCGCGACATATACCTCGACTACTCCGTATACCATCATGAAGGAGAGCTGTGTAACAGCGGCCGGTACGGACATCGGTTCGAACAATTCGCCGAGCTTTAACGGCGTGTCGACTGTGGCGATGCCTGCCTAGATGAAATACCCCATCGGGACGAACGCGATTCCTGCCAGTCCGCATATAAGGACGAGGCGACGGCCTTGGGTGTCGACGAGACATCCCACGAAGGGTCTCGACAGGATGGGCGCGATGCTGAACAATGCTGTTGCCAAATCTATGGTACGGCATCTCCGCCCAGAGAGGAGATAAAAAAGGGGAACGTGGGCAGCAGCGCATGAAAGTTAACGAAAATGAGGAAATTAACCAGGCATGTCTTGATGAAAGAGCCGATCCATAGTTTGGGAAAGTCTTCCGTTCTGTTCATATTGCTATTAACAAAAAAGGGTCAAATCAGGTCTCTAAAAATACAGCTCTGATTAATTAAGATTTCGATCTTTTGCACAGAGACAAAATATTCAGAGTGGATTATTTTACGGAGTTTTTCCGTATTAAGGACTATGAAACAGAGCAATCAGGATGCAGCCAAGGTGCCTTCTATAGTCTGGCAACTAAAATTGGCCTTATTATGTACGATTTTCGCCCTGTGAGGAATGAGGTCTGCGTATATTTGAAATATCATTTGGAACTTGCCGTATCTGGTATTTTTGAACGTCGAGAGGGTTCCAATGACACCAACCTTAAATTTCAACCTCAAATTATGGAGAAACTGCGACTCTTAACACTTTTATTTTTGACGGTGGTTATCGCGGCCTGTCAAAAAGATCCCACGCAGAATGGATCATCTGATCCGGATGTGGTCTCATTCCAGGGATCGGTTTCATTCAAGACTGTGGACCCGGCTGAAAAAGGGCTTGATCTGATCTGGAATGCCGATGTAGACCGGATCGGGCTGTTTGCAGCCGACGGCGAGACCGTCGAGCATGCCAATATTTATTATGCGGCCTTTTCATCGGCGGCAAATACGCAGTTCGTTTGTCCTTCGCAGGACCGGCGAATCGTGTGGAGCGCCGGTGCTGCCTCACGCGATTTCTACGCCTATTATCCTTATCGTACGACATACGATGATTTGACGGCTGTTCCGGTGGCGATTGCCGCGAAACAGAAAGGAGCGGCGGGTGCTACGAAGCATCTGAAACAACTGGTCAATTTATATGCCGTGAGCAAGGGTGTGAAAGGTCCTGTCGAAACCGTATCCTTGCCATTCGAAAGCGTTGCCGCGGTCATCGAACTCCGACTTGCCGCCGACCGGACATTATCGGATGTCAGGAACATAACGTTGCGCAGTACCGACGGCGGGATGTTGGCTTTCGAAACGGGGTCGCTGAATCTGCGGAACGGGGCGGTAACACCCGGAGAGCAGACGGCGGCCGAGATAAACTATGAAATCGAAGGACAAGCGACAATTTCACGCACACCGACGAGCTTTTTCCTGGCTGTGAATCCCGTAGAAGCGGGAAAAACGCTGGAAGTGCTGGTCGATTACGGAGAAAAGCATTTATCGCTGGGCTCGGTGGTTGTCCCCGAAAGCGGAATTCCTGGCGGAAAGTTGACCGTATTCTCACTGGGTTACGAATTCCCGCAGCGCATCGCGGAGGACTTGAGCGCCAACGGTACGGCGAATACTTATCTGGTAACCAAGCCTGGGACGACCTATAAATTCCGTGCAATGGTCAAAGGCAACGGCACGCCGCGCACCTATTCGTACTCGGTAAACGGCCGTCCGGTAACCAAATCCTATTCCGAGGCCGATCTGGCGATCAAGCCTGCGGTGGCAAAACTCGTGTGGTACAATTCGCCGAAAACGGCCGACGGTTGGGTACGCGAAAGTCCCGTGATTATCGAATCCGTAGAGTACGACGATTGGGAGGGCAACGTCTACTTCACTACCCCGGCCGAGTTCGTTCCCGGCAATGCCCTGATTGCAGCTTATGATGCCGGCGGCGAAGTCCTTTGGAGCTGGAATATCTGGGCTGTCGAGAATTACGATTGCGACGCCGAAGCGCGACAGGTCGGCCGTTATATGATGATGGACCGTAATCTGGGCGCCATGGCGGGACGCGAGGCGATGAACTCCTCGGATAAACGCGTTGCGGCTTGGGCTTTAGGCAACTATTATCAGTGGGGGCGCAAGGACCCGTTCCCGGCAGCTGCGGAGTACGACGACACGGGATTCGGCAGCGAGATGTACTGGGGACTTCCAACTTATACGCCTATCGAAGAATTGCAACAGGATTATTCCTCCGAGAGTTGGGGCGCCCGGAACATGATGTTCGGCAAGATCGGTGCGAATAACGCCTATGCCGTGGGTGACAAGACCGTCGATGACGCCGTTGCCCTGTCGGTGAAATATCCCTACCGTTGGATGGCCAAAGAGGTCAGCGGTGTTCAGGCCGACAACTGGTACACCCCTTCTTATTCGTGGTTCAATAATACAGGTTCGGCCGAGAATCAGACCGGATGGTTCTGGTTGTGGGGAAGCGAATACGTCGGCGACAATCTGAAGAGCATTTACGACCCGTGTCCCGCGGGCTGGAAAGTGGCGCCGCCCGAAGCCCTCGATTTCGCCCTCGGCAGCGTTGCGGAACTCGATGAAAAACCGTTCGGGCGTTACTCTCGTGCATACGATCTCTATTTCCCCTATACCGGACAGCGGCAGTCGGCCTTCAACGGCAGCCATATCCGTTCGCTCACCAACAAGATGCTCGTGCTGACCAGTTCCAGTGCCAGCGGCAACTATTACCCGGTCCAGGGTAGTCTGGGCGGATATTCGTCCTACAACTCATATACGGGAGCCGGCTACCAGCTGCGCTGCGTTCGCGAGCAGACGACGGCAATGCCCAAAGGGCGTCTGGAGGGTCCGCGAGCCGTACTGATCGGCAACTCCATTACGGAAGTATGGCAGGGACGTACCGACAACAAGACCTTCTTTTCCGACAACGACTACCTGCCCAAGGGCATCAGCGGTCAGACCTCGCTCCAGATCAGCGCGCGTTTTTATAACGACGTAATTGTCAACGATCCGGCGTGCGTGGTCATCGCCTGCGGGGTCAACGACCTGGCTGAGAACGACGGCCAGCCCTGCTCGATCGAACGAGTTTTCGCAGACATCCGGCTGATGGCCGAAACAGGCGCTGCAAGAGGTTTCAAGGTAGTCATTGGCTCGACGCCCCCGGCCAACCGGATCTGGTGGCAGAGCGAGGAGTGGAATGCCGCTCATGCCGATCTTGGACAGCGTGTTGTCGAGTTAAACAGGCTGCTGAAACAGTATGCCGAAGAGAGGGGCTTCGTTTATGCCGACTACCATTCTGCGCTCAAAGACGATCAGAACGGACTGAAACTCGAATACTCCTGGACACCGGACGACCGTGTGCATCCCAGTGCGGCAGGTTATGCCGTAATGGAGAAAATCCTTAAGAAAGCCGTCGACAAAGCACTCTTCGATCCAAATGCAACTGACGGCGACGGACAGATTGATGACCTCGACAAATGGGAAGGCTGGGAGTAACCTTAAAATATTTAGAACACGATGAAACGAAACTATATAATTCTGTTGGCCGCCTTGCTGACGGTCGCATGCGCCGGAAACGGCGACACCGTGTCGCCGACACCGCAGGAGGGCGAGATCCTTTTCTCGGGATCAACTGTCGGTCCCAAAGTCCGGACCTCCTATGAGGATACGGAAACAGCGCTCCGGGTGAACTGGGTCAAAAACGATCTGATCGGCCTTTTCGCCGAGTCCGGCGGCAAGAACCTGGGAGCCAATTTCGCCTACAAGGCGGCTGTGTCGGGAGCGACGAGCGATTTTACAGCTGCTTCCCGGCTCAATGTGATTCGCTGGGCTGATGAAACGTCCGATCACGATTTCTATGCCTACTATCCCTATACGGACAGAGCCGCAGTCGATGTAACGGCCATCCCGGTGTCGGTGCCCGCTGTGCAGACTCGTTCGGAAAGCGATCCGTTGGCGACTTTGGCAGCCCATGATTTTCTCTATGCCGTTACGTGCGGGATCAAAAAGGGCGACAACGCCGTCAACCTGCAATTCAAGCATCTTTTTTCAGCACTCGAAATCCGGCTGACGACCGACCTGCGGGCGAAACTCGAGGGCGTGATTTTCCGTTGCGTCTCGAACGAAAATGCCGCCGTGTCGATGGAAAACGCCACGGTCGATCTGCGCACAGGTGAAGTGAACGTCTCCGAAGCTGTGGTTTCCAATGCCGTGCGACTCGACTGTTCAGGCAATACGTCCGACACCGAGGCACTGGTGCTGCATTTGGTCGTAACACCCGGACATGCCGGTGAAACATTCGAAGCCGTCGCTCTCGTCAATGGCAAAGAGTACATCTTCGCCACCGTGAAGGCTCCGGCCGACGGCGGTATTCCGACGGGCAAAACGGTGGTCGTCGAAGGAGAGGCTACGCTCGACCCCGAGGATGCGCTTCCCGTCATTGATCTGAGTGCCGAGGGCACGGCCAATACCTATTATGCCGATGCGGCCAATACATTCTACCGCTTCCGTGCCGACGTGAAGGGCAACGGCAAGGCGCTGACCTGCGGCGGCCTCTCCTACACGGAGGAGGACCTCCGGATCGAGCCGAAAGCAGCCCTCGTACTGTGGTACAGTTGTTTGCAGACGAGCTATTTGCCATGGATACAGGCGTCGCCCGTGGTGCTCAGCAGCGTGAAATTCAAGAAAGATGGCTATATTTATTTCGATACGCCCGAAACTTTCGTCAACGGCAATGTGGTGATCGTGGCGATCGACAAGGAGCTCGGCTATGATCAGATCGAAGCCGATGCGGACAAGCGCATTACGAACGCCGAGGTGCTCTGGAGCTGGAATATCGTTTTCTCGGAGGGGTATGACCCCGACGCTGCGGAGAACTGGATCGTGAAAGGCGGCTATACATGGATGAATCGAGATCTGGGAGCTTTGATTGATCCCGAACAAGCGTATATCGGCGGTCAGCTGAACAATGTCGCTTTGGCCTCGACCACGGGCAATTGTTACCAATGGGGACGCAAAGACCCGTTCCCTGGCTTGCCGGACTATACGAGTGTACAAGTCAGTTATATGACCGGATTATGGTTCGCTCCTGCCTATACGCCAATTCCCGCGCTGGACAGAGGTACTTTTGAAGCATGGGGCCGAGAGGCGCATCACCAGATTATCGGCAATACGAAGGCGACGGTCGCCATCGACATCAACACGGCGCTCGGAACGGGTTATGTGTCGCAGGATGCATTCGACCTGGGCCGGGCCAACCCCCACCTCTGGCTTTACAAGAATGAAAATTACCTGACCGATAAGGCCGGATTGGCTGCATGGGGCAATCCATCGAAGGACGCGCACGGTGTGAAGACGATTTACGACCCGTGTCCCCCGGGATGGAAAGTGATGAGCAGCCAGGCCTGGATAGCGCTGACAGACAATGAAACACCCGATGCCGTAGTGGCTACGACGATGCGCGGAATCCTGCTGGACAATAAGTGGTATTTTCCGCTGACCGGAGGTGCGCAGCATGTGCGCAACTCGGATGGGGGATCCAATGGCTATACCGGAAGTTGCGGTGTGGAAGTTTGTACGGCTTATTACATGGATGGCCCTGATTATTCCCCCTGGGGGCGGGTCGGAGCTTTCAAGGCTGCTCCGAACTACAAAGAAGGAGACAGTGTCACCTGTCAGTCTCAGAATACCTATTCCGACCGAGGGGCGTCGGTTCGCTGCATCCGGATTGACGAGTAGCAGACCTGCAACGGAAAAAGCAGCGGCATCTTCCGATGCCGCTGCTTTCGTATGGATGCCGACCGCCGTTTACAACAGAAATCCGACCGAAAAGAGAAACGTGTCGTTGAGCGGGTTGAATCTATCGCTGCCCAAGCGCCATGCGGCGTCGCACCGCACGGGGCCTGCAATGAATCCGCAACCCAACGAAGCGTAATTGCCTGTTCCTTTGTTCTTATGACCGAAGTGGTATCCGCCACGCACGACACCGTGCCGAAAAAAGGTATATTCTGCCCCTGCAGCCAGACCGGTGATCCCTCCCCGGAACTGGTGGCTCAAATCGAGGGCGACGCAGAGCATGTGGTTCGAGCGAAAAGGCAGATGGAGCGAACCTCCGAGCGACCCGCGTATCGGCAGGCCACAGCGCTCTCCGTCGGAGGCTTTCACATCGGGGCCGATGTCGGCCAGCCGCAGCCCGACG
>OLZQ01001092.1_pt1 | contig 11632 bp, 10 predicted proteins | sample 1644511 | NCBI WGS metagenome assembly OLZQ01 (sample SAMEA103958132, study PRJEB25191) | human gut metagenome | biome: human-associated habitat [ENVO:00009003]; feature: intestine environment [ENVO:2100002]; material: feces | place: Germany | collected 2013/2015 | reverse complement strand
GCCCGAATCACCCGCAGGCCCGCCGATGACGAAGCGGCCCGTCGGGTTCACGTAGTATTTTGTGTTCTCGTCCAGCAGGCGCGACGGCAGGTTCGGCTCGATGACCGTCTCAATAACGGCCTTACGCAGATCGTCGATGGCGATGGAGTCTGCGTGCTGGGTCGAGACGACGACGGTGTCGATGCGGGCGGGCAGTCCGTCGGGGCCGTATTCCACGGAAACCTGGCTCTTGCCGTCCGGGCGGAGCCAGGGCAGAAGACCGGATTCCCGCGCGTGCGTCAGCGCCTTGGTGAGATTGTGCGCGTAGGCGATGGGAGCGGGCATCAATTCCTTTGTCTGCGTGCAGGCGAAGCCGAACATCATGCCCTGATCGCCTGCGCCGGTCGTGCCGTCGTCATACGCGTTGTCAACGCCCATGGCGATATCCGGAGACTGCCGCCCCATGGCGACCATGACGTTGCAGCTGTGGCCGTCAAAGCCCATCTCGGGGCGGTCATAGCCCGCGTCGCAGATGGCCTTGCGGGCGATCTGGGCGATATCGATGCGGGCGGACGTGGTGATCTCGCCCATGACGAGCACCATGCCGGTCGTCGCCGCCGTCTCGCAGGCGACGCGGCCCATGGGGTCCTGCTCGAGCACCGCGTCGAGTACGCTGTCGGAGACAAGGTCGCACAGCTTGTCGGGATGGCCCTGTGTAACGGACTCTGAAGTAAAGATTTTTCTGTTGTTCATATCTGATTCCTTTCCGGGCATAAAAAAGCGCCCTGCCCGAGGGGCAGAACGATATACGGTTCTCTCCCTCATCTTTCGATTCCTTCGCCGGATTTGGCACCTTGCATCCGCAGGTTGCCGGGTTTCATTGGGCCGTTCCCTCCACCACTCTTGATAAGGCTGTTCAGTTGTACCCTGATTATACAAAACCCGCCGGAAAAGTCAAGAGAAAAGTTTTGATTTCGGCAAAATTCCCGGTTTATCTCAGCGGGAACCCGCCCATACTCCATGCAGAACAGAATGTTTACATTTGCAGGGTAGATTTTTCCGCCCGGAGCCGGTATGATGAAACCTGAACATCAGGAGGGTGAACACTATGAAGGATCTTCGCAGACGGTTTGAACGCTTCTGCCTCAAAAACCGGGGCAAGGGCATTCCGAATCTCATGCTCGTCATTGCCATTGGAAATCTGGCGGTCTATGCGCTCTCGTACATCGACCCCAGCAATATCGTCTACAGCTATCTCTGCTTCAGCCGCTCCGCCATTCTGCGCGGGCAGGTCTGGCGGCTGTTTTCGTACATCTTTACGTACCTGAACGACGTGCGGGGCGCGGGACTGCTGTTGGCGGCGGTGTCGCTGTTCTGCTATTATCAGTTCGGAAAAATCCTGGAGAGCTACTGGGGCTCGTTCCGCTTCAACCTCTATTATCTCACCGGGCTCGTTTTGACCGATCTGGCCGCGCTGCTGCTCGGCTCCGGGGCGGACGCGTCCGCGCTGAACCTCAGTCTGTTCCTGGCCGTCGCGACCATCGCGCCGGAGGCAAAGGTGCTGCTGTTCTTCTTCATCCCCATCAAGATGAAATACATGGCGTGGGTCTATCTCGGCTTCACGGTGCTGAACGTGTTCTCGTCCTTGCAGCTGGCCTCGTTCCTCTCGTTCTACTGGCTGCTGCCCGTCGTGCCGCTTTTGAACTACTTCCTCTTCTTCGGCAGCGACGTCAAAAACATCCTGCCCGACGCACTGCGCTACCGGCAGCGGAAGAATTACCGCACGACCACGACAAATGCCCGCCCGAACCCCAATTGGGCAGGCTCCTACCGCTCCAAATCCGGCGAGAAGCCCTACCGGCATAAATGCACGGTCTGCGGCCGGACGGATACGGACTATCCGAACCTCGAATTCCGCTACTGCTCGAAGTGCAATGGCTATTACTGCTACTGCATCGATCACATCAACAATCATGTCCACATCACCACGCCCCCGGAAGGCGCGGGAAAAGAAAAATAAAACGGAGGGACTGTCATGAACGAAGTATTGCACTGCCTGCTGACCCGCAGAAGCGTCAAGAAGTATCTTTCGCAGCCGGTCGAGAAGGAAAAGCTGGACGCCGTTCTGGAGGCCGGAACGTATGCCGCCTGCGGCATGGGCCGGCAGGCCGGGAAGATCGTCGTGCTGCAAAACCCGGACGATATCGCGGAGCTGGAAAAAATGAACGCGTCGATTCTCGGAAACCCGGACGCGCACCCGTTCTACGGCGCGCCGGTCGTGTGCGTCGTGTTCGCGGACACGAATGTGAATACATGGGTCGAGGACGGCAGCCTTGTCATCGGCAATATGATGGCCGCCGCGCACAGCCTCGGCCTCGGCAGCTGCTGGATCCACCGGGCCCGGCAGGAGTTTGAAAGCGCGGAGGGCAAGGCGCTGATGAAAAAATGGGGCGTGAGCGAGAATTACGCCGGCATCGGCCACTGCATCCTCGGCTACGCCGCGCAGGAGCCCGCCCCCGCAAAGCCCAGAAAGGCCGATTTCATTGTACGCGTTGATCGTAACCGATGATCCAATCGCCTGCGGTTACCAGCGGATCTTTTACCGCAGCTGTGCAGTTTGAAAAGCTTGAAATACACAAAGTATTCCTGCGCTTTCAAACTTTCATCTGCGGCAAAATCTCTCGCTGGTAACTCTTGTCGATCAAATTATCGGTTACTAAACCCCTTGCAAAATCGAAAAAACAGGCTTATACTGAAGAAAAAACAGGAGGGCACTGATATGAAATCCATCAAAAGCATCCTGAAGATCGCGGGCGCGGTCATGGCCGTGATCGGCACCGTGCTTGTCGTCGTCGGCTTCCTCGACGAGATCTGCGCAGGCGTCAAAAAGCTTGCCGCCTGCCGCGCACGCCGCGAGGAAATGAAGGATTACGCAGACTGACAGATCGAGCGAACGCCCCGAAGCAGCCGCTTCGGGGCGTTTCAGCGTGTCGAAAAAGTCTTTTCGCCCCGCTGAGGCAGTTTTTCGAACTTTAAAAAGGCTCGAAAAACAGGTTGATTGAACGCGAAGGGGGCTCTTTGCCCCCTTCACTCTTCCCCTGCTGCTCTGTCGTCCAACTGCTTTTCATGGTTTTTTGACAGTCTCGAACGCTCCGAAGCTGCTGCTTCGGGGCGTTTTCTATGTGCCAAAGTTCCGGGGTTGCCCGGTCACAGCAGAAACAGCGCTTCGCGCACGACCTCGCCGACTGTGGGGTGGGGGAAGACGATCTTGTCCAGATGCTGCACGGGAAGCTTGGAATGCACCATCATGGCCGCGCCGTAGATGATCTCCGAGACATAGGAGCCGACCATATGGACGCCCACGACGCAGCGGTTTTTCCGGTCATAGAGCAGCTTGCAGAAGCCGGTTCCCTTCGGATTTTCTGCAAGATACCGGCCCGAGAGCGCCATCGGCGCCTTGACCACCTGCACGTCCAGTCCCTTTTCCCTTGCGCTCTGCTCCGTTTCGCCGACGCAGGCGACCTCCGGCGTGGTGTAGATCACGGAGGGGATGATGGAATAGTCGATCGCGTCCTTTTTGCCGAGCATATCGTTGACCGCGACCTCTGCCTCGCGATAGGCCGTGTGGGCCAGCATCAGCTTGCCATTGCAGTCGCCGACGGCCCAGACGCCGGGGACGTTCGTGCGCATCTGCCGGTCTGTCACGACTGCGCCGCGTTCGAGCGCAATGCCGAGCGCCTCCACATTCAGCCCCGTCACATCCGCCCGCCGTCCCGCCGACAGCAGCACGCGCCCGCAGGCGATCTCGTGCCGCCCGGACGCGTCGGAATACACGACGCTCCGCTCCGTAACAGCCTCGACTCTGGCGTTCAGGCAGAAGTCCATGCCCTGCTTTTTGTACGTCCGCATCAGCAGCTCGCAGATCTCCGGGTCGGTGCTGCCCGCGATTTTGGGCAGCATCTCAATGACCGTCACCTTCGTGCCGATGGACGCGAAATAGCACGCCATTTCCAGCCCGATCACGCCGCCGCCGATGCAGACGAGCGATTCCGGCTGCTCCGAAAGGGAAAGCAGCTCGCGGTTCGTCATAACAAAGCCGGAAGCAAGTCCTTCCCGCACACCGGGGATCGGCGGGATCACGGCGCTGGAGCCGGACGCCAGCACGAGCCGCGGCGCGGACAGTGTCTCGCCGCCTGCGGCGACCTCAAAGCGCTCCCCCGTTTTGCCGAGGATCCGGCCCTCGGCGGCGAAAACCGTCACGCCATGCGCCTTCATTGCCGCGCCCACACCCCGGACGAGCGTTCTGACCACGCCGTCCTTCCGCGCGACGACCTGCGCGTGGTCGATGGAGACGTTCTGCGCCGTCACGCCGTATTCCGCGCCGTGCAGCGCCGCCTGATACTGCTTGGCGCAGTAAAGAAGGCTCTTTGTCGGGATGCAGCCCTCGTTCAGACAGGTGCCGCCCAGCGCGCGCTTTTCGATCAGTGCTGTCCGCAGCCCCGCCTTTCCCGCGCGTTCCGCGCAGAGATACCCGCCCGGCCCGCCGCCGATCACGATCAGATCAAATTCCTGCATTTTAAATTCCTCCTGCCGCGTTTTTTCTCAGTTTAGCATACCCGGCAGCAGATTGGAAATGCTTATTTGTGATGCATATATTCCGATTATGTTGCTTTGCGTTGTTTTATTGTAAAATCGGGTATGTCACGCCGCACACGGTGATGGAGGCCAGCTCATCCAGATCGATCAGCTGGGAGAACAGCCAGGTCTTCTTTGTGCGGTCCTCTTCCGGCATTCCGGTGCCGGAGGAACTCATGGAACCGTAGGTTCCATAGTCGCTGTACGAGTAGCCGTTTTCCTTGCTGGCAAGTTCGAAGCTTGTTCCGTCCTTCAGTGTAATGGAAACGGCACTATTTGTTTCCGGAACGCTCCAATTGCGTCCGTAGCGGCCTTCAAGCCGGAAGGAGATCGGCGTGATCGTTGCCGTCTGCCAGCAGTCATACTGATCCTCGTATTCCGATTCGTCCAGCTCGATCACCAGTTCCTGTTCCAGCTGATCCGGCACCGCAAGTTCAAACAGATCAACGGTCTTGTCCTGATACCACGCCTGAAACAGCAGCCGGTCGCCCGGTTCAATTTCACCGCCGTTGTTCGTCAGAACCATATATGCGGTGCGTCCTTCCACCTGAATGATGTGCATCCCCATACCGCCAAGCTTCCATTCCAGACTATGATCTCCGCGGAAGTCAATGTTGTTGCGCACGTGCACCTGCAGCATCCGAGCCATCTCCTTCTCGTTGTCACTGGCCTCCGGCAGCGCGGCAAGCGTCGCCGCGGCCTTGTCTGTCCGCGCATCAACGCGCATGACCGCAAGCACAGAATCCTTCGAGACGAGCATGGATTGGAGCGTAAACACGAAATTCTCCGTCGTGGCCGATACGCCCGTATCCGCCAAATCGGCAGTGTCGGGCACCTGCATCGTGCCCTCGGCGATCATGGCCTGCTCTTCCTCGGTGTACGCCGGCTGTGTGAGCTCTGTAGACGTTTTTTCGTCATAGCTCGTGACATGGTCCTTGACCAGCGCGGCTTTTTCGCCGAACAGCCGGTCGAACCAGCCGAAGGAGTGCGCCGCAAACGCACTGCCGCACAAAAGCGCCGCGATTGCCGCCGCGATCAGCACCGTCCGGACAGGCCGGGCGGGCTTCTGTTTCGTTTCCTTGATTTTTCCCATCGTCTTGCTCAAAATCCGCGCACCCTCGCCGTCCTGCATCGGGGGCAGCGGAATCTCCTGCTCCGGCGCATAGCGCATGAGCTCATCCCACGTCGTTTTCACAAAACAGACCTCCTTTTTCCAAAGCCTCGCGCAGTGTCCGCCGTCCGCGCATCAGGCGCGAACGCACGGTCGACGCGTTCAAATGTAAGTCCTCCGCGATCTGCGCGGCTGTCTGCGACAGATCGTAAAACCGGTAAAAGATCTCCCGGTCCTCGTCCGGCAGGGCGCGCATGGCCTGCGCAATGGCCGCGCAGCGCTCCTTTTCCACCATCTGCTCCCAGAGCCGGTCGAGCGTGATGAGCGTATCGTCCTCCAGCGGAAGATAGACGTTCTGCTTCCGCATGGCCTCCGCCGTCCGGTTCCGCGCCACCGCGCCGAGCCATGGCCGCAGCTGTCCGCGCTCGATGCGCGCCGCGCCGTTCCAGAGCGCGAAAAACACGTCTGAGGCAATTTCCTCATGGTCCTCCGGCGTCAGAACGCCGCGGCTGCGGTTGCGGATGATGGCCAGAACGTATGCGCCGTACTGTGCGACCGCCTGCTCCAGCGCACCTGCGCGCTGCTTTTGCAGCTGCCGCAGCAGCTCCTTTTCGTCCAAGCCGCATTCCTCCTTTTGTAACCGCTGATCGGTTACTTGCATTGTGTTCAGCATACTGACGTCTATCATGTCGGGTGTTTGGCCGATTTTGTTGCAGCCGCACGGAAATTTTCCCTGTTTCCCCAGAGTTCTTGCTTTTTCTGCCTGCGGCTGGTATGATAAAGCTATGAAGAAAAGAGTTGCTTACTATGTCAGCCGGAAGAATCCGCTTATCTGGCTGGCTGCGCTGGTCATGCTGGCCTCGGCAGCGCTTCGCATCGCAAATGTCTGCGGGAAAGGCGCAGACGCAAAGACGGTGTGGTTTTTAGTCGTGCTGCCGGTCGTGGGCTGTGTGTTCTATGTGCTGAATATCCTGTGCAATGGCAGCGACCGGTTCTACCGTTCATCCGTGCCCGTCATTCTGCTTGCGATCTATTACGGCATCAAGATCACGCTCGTCTCACCGTATTTGTGGCTGACGTTCATGTTCTGGATCGCCTATCTCGCCATCGCCGCGTTTTACGCCGTGACCGTCTCCGGCCACATCAAAAGCACGATCCCGCTGCTTCTGCTGCTGATCGCTGCGCTCGGCATTCTGGTCGGGATGCACGAGAAGGAATTCACGAGGGAAAACTGGCCGCAGCTGCGGCAGATTTTGCCTGATATGCTGTTCCTGCTTGCCGGGATTCTGACGCTGCTCGGCGCGAAGGTCTATCTCGACGGCGCGTACCACCCCACCTGGGGTGACCGGCCCGACGGCCGCAGGCTGCGCACGCTCGATCCGATGGCGGTCGTAGCCAATTATATCATGCCGACGCGCATCGGATCGTCCAATTTCATCCGCGAGTCCGTTGACATCGGCCCGATGGAGCGCTATATCCGCGAAAAGCGCAAGCAGGGCTTTACGAATCTCGGCGTGACGCACGTATTTCTGGCTGCCTATGTCCAGTGCGTGGCGAAATATCCGGCGCTCAACCGCTTCCTGTCCGGGCAGCAGGTCTATTCGCGCGACGACGATATCCAGTTCTGCATGGTCGTCAAGACCTCGATGGACACCTCCGCGCCGGAGTCGATCACGAAGCTCCATCTGAAGCCGACCGACACCATCGACGATATCTACGAAAAGCTCAACAAGGGCATCGCCGCCATTCAGGGACAGGCCATCGGCGGCAGTGACTTTGACAAAACCGCGAAATTCCTGTCGTTTATCCCCGGCGTGCTGTTCAAATTTGTGGTCTGGCTGCTCAAGACCATCGATTATTTCGGTTTCCTGCCGAAATTCCTGCTGGAGGTCAGCCCGTTCCACGCCTCGATCTTCTTTACGTCCATGGGATCGCTCGGCATCCCGCCCATCGTGCACCATCTGTACGACTTCGGCAATATGCCCGTCTTCGTCTCCTTCGGCTGTAAGTACCACAAGAACGAGGTGCTCGACGACGGCACGGTCGTGCGCCGCAAGTACATCGACTACACCGTCAACACCGACGAGCGCATCTGCGACGGCTTCTATTACGCCACCACGCTCAAGCACCTCAAGCGCCTGCTGTCCCACCCCGAACAGCTCGACAAGCCCGCCCCCGTCGTCAACCACGACATTGAGTGATCCCCTTTCTATGCAGAACCCGCCCCGGGCAGCTGCCCGGGGCGGGTCTTTTATCCCGGCATAGATTGACAGGTTTCGACTGATTTGGTAGAATAACCACGGCGCTGCCGATAAGCGGCAAGCGGTTAGTTCCCCTGGCTTTTGACAGGGGGCGCTTCTTGTCCCCTGATCTTCGGAAAGGGGGACTGCATATGAGTACATCCGAAGTTTTGCAGCTTTGCCTTGTGATCATCGGCATTTGTAGTCTGTTCGTTCAGATATACAAAAAGAAGTAACCGCCCAGCTTCCAACTCGCGGTTACTTCTTTTGACCTAATCGCCAGAGGGGGCTAACCGTTTGCCGGCAGCGCTCTTGCTATTTTTATTATACCAGACACTTCTGATTTGTCAAGCGTACCGATGAAGCGCAGACCGTTACACCCGCCCATGTCCAGCCGGACAGGGGCGGGTGTGGTCGATTACTTTTTCAGCTTGTTGTCCACAACGTCCTTGAGGACGGCGGTGAAGGCATCAAGCGTCATGGCGCCGAGGTCGCCGTCTGCGCGGTTGCGCGGGGAGACGGTACCGGCTTCGATATCGCGGTCGCCGACGACGAGCATATAAGGGATCTTCTCCATCTGCGCGTCGCGGATCTTCTTGCCGATCTTCTCGCTGCGGGTGTCGACCGTCACGCGGTAGCCCTGCGCGGTGAGCTTTGCGGCCTGCTCCTTGCAGTAGTCAACAGCGCGGTCCGTGACCGGCAGGAAGCGGACCTGCTCCGGCGCCATCCACGTGGGCAGCGCACCGGCATACGTCTCGATCAGGTAGGCCAGCGTGCGCTCGTAGCAGCCAAGGCTCGTTCTGTGGATGATATACGGCAGCTTCTTCTCGCCGTTTTCATCGGTGTAGTACATCCCGAAGCGCTCAGCCAGCAGCATATCGATCTGGATGGTGACGAGGGTGTCCTCCTTGCCGTAGACGTTCTTATACTGGATATCGAGCTTCGGGCCGTAGAACGCGGCTTCGTCGATGCCGATATCGTACTTGACGTCGAGATCGTCGAGGATCTTTGCCATGACGCTCTGCGCGTGATCCCATTGCTCTTTGGTGCCCTCGTACTTGTTCTTGGGGTTCGCGGGATCCCACTGGGAGAAGCGGAACGTACACTTATCAAGCAGGCCGACTGTACTGAGGCAATACTTGGCAAGATCGAGGCAGTCACGGAATTCATCCTCCAGCTGATCCGGGCGGAGCACCAGATGGCCCTCGGAGATCGTAAACTGACGCACACGGATGAGGCCGTGCATTTCGCCGGAGTCCTCATTGCGGAACAGCGTGGACGTTTCGCCGAGGCGCATCGGCAGATCGCGGTAGCTGCGGCCGCGGTTCAGATAGACCTGATACTGGAACGGGCAGGTCATCGGACGCAGGGCGAAGCACTCCTTCGTCTCATCCTGCGGGTCGCCGAGGACGAACATACCGTCGAGATAGTGATCCCAGTGGCCGGAGATCTTGTAAAGCTCACGCTTGGCCATGAGCGGCGTCTTGGTCAGCAGGTATCCGTGCGCCTGTTCGACGTCCTCGACCCAGCGCTGCAGCAGCTGAATGACGCGCGCACCCTTCGGCAGCAGAATGGGAAGGCCCTGGCCGATGCAGTCGACCGTCGTGAAGTATTCCAGTTCGCGGCCCAGCTTGTTATGGTCGCGCTTGAGGGCTTCTGCCTGCTCGGCCAGATACTGGTCAAGCTCTTCCTTCTTCGGGAATGCGACGGCGTAGATTCTCTGCAGCATCTTGCGCTTGGAGTCGCCGCGCCAGTATGCGCCGCAGCACTGCGTCAGCTTGATGGCGTTGCCCTTGATGCGGCCGGTGGAGTCCAGATGCGGGCCTGCGCAGAGGTCGGTGAACTCGCCCTGCGTGTAGAACGAGATGTGCGCATCTTCGGGCAGATCGTTGATCAGCTCGACCTTATACGGCTCGTCCTTTTCCTGCATATATTTGATGGCTTCCTCGCGCGGCAGCTCGAATCGCTCGAGCTTCAGCTTTTCCTTGCAGATCTTGCGCATCTCGGCCTCGATGGCGTCGAGATTTTCCTGCGTGAAGTTGAACGGAGCGTCGAAGTCATAATAGAAGCCGTTGTCGATGGACGGGCCGATGGCCAGCTTGACCTCCGGCCACAGGCGCTTGACGGCCTGCGCCATGACGTGGGAACAGGTGTGCCAGTACGTTTTGCGGTACTGCGGGTTTTCAAACGAGAATTCATTGTTTTCGGACATGGTTTTCTGCCTCCTAAATTGATTTGGGGCAAAACAAAAACGCCTTACCCCTGTCGTTTCAGGGGTGAGGCGCTGTACGCTCCACGGTTCCACCCTGCTTACGGACGAAAAAACATCCGTCGCTTTGTGTCTCTGTAACGGGAGAACCCGGCGGCGCATTTCCGCGCCGCGGCTCAGAAGCGGTATCCGGGCGGGCCGCGCAAAGGCTCTTGCAGCATACGAGCCTCTCTCTGTGATGCGCTGCCGGTGCCGGGACGTGTCTTCGTCTCAGCCTTTTCTGGATGCTACAATAGCACGTTTCCGGGGTTCTGTCAATCCCCCGCGGACACGGAAATGCGTTGCAAACCGGCTTTTTTTCTGGTATCATAGCCTCAGAATCAGACAGGGAGGCCGACTATGGACCTTTGTAATATCAACGAGATCAAGGCGCTGCTCGCGCGGCACGGATTCCATTTTTCCAAGGCCAAGGGGCAGAATTTCCTGACGCAGAGCTGGGTGCCGCAGAACATCGTGCTGGAATCCGGCGTGGACGAGACGTGCGGCGTGCTGGAGGTCGGCCCCGGCATCGGGCCGCTGACGCAGCAGCTGTGCCGGTACGCGAAAAAGGTCGTCGCGGTCGAGGTCGACCGGACGCTCCAGCCCGTGCTGGCCGAGACGATGGCGGGCAACGAAAATCTGGAAATTATCTTCGGTGACATTCTGAAAACGGACATTTCCGCGCTGGTACAGGAGGAATTCGCGGGCCTGCGCCCAATGGCCTGCGCGAATCTGCCGTATTATATCACGACGCCCGTGCTGGCAGCGCTTCTGGAGAGCCGTGCGTTCGAGGCCGTGACCGTCATGGTGCAGAAGGAGGTCGCGCAGCGCATCTGCTCGCCCGCAGGCAAGGGCGATTACGGCGCGTTCAGCGTCTTCTGCCAGTATTACGCCGAGCCGGAGCTGCTGTTCGACGTACCGGCAAGCTGCTTCATCCCGCAGCCGAAGGTCACGAGCGCGGTTTTAAAGCTCACCATGCGGAAAGCGCCGGTCTGCGAGATCAAAAGCGAGACCATGTTCTTCAAGGTCGTTCGCGCAGCGTTCGCCCAGCGCAGGAAGACGCTTCTGAACGCGCTTTCATCCGGGCTTTCGCAGTTTGACAAGCCCGCGCTTGCCGCCGTGATCGAAGATTGCGGCTTTGCGCCCACGGTGCGCGGGGAGACGCTGGATATTCCGGGCTTCGCCGCGATCGCGAACGCGCTGACGGAGCTGTAATGTATTTCGTCTATATGCTCCGCTGCCGGGGCGGGAGTCTGTATACCGGCATTGCTGCCGACATGGAAAAGCGCCTGCGGCAGCACGCGTCCGGCGGCGAATTCGGGGAACAGCGGGAAGGTGCGCACCTGTTCGAGTAGCAGCAGCCAGAAGTGGAACTGCCACGCTGACGGCGCGGGCGGCTCGTCGCAGCCGGCGGTGTCG
>OLZQ01001087.1_pt1 | contig 11661 bp, 7 predicted proteins | sample 1644511 | NCBI WGS metagenome assembly OLZQ01 (sample SAMEA103958132, study PRJEB25191) | human gut metagenome | biome: human-associated habitat [ENVO:00009003]; feature: intestine environment [ENVO:2100002]; material: feces | place: Germany | collected 2013/2015 | reverse complement strand
GTGGTATTTTAAAGGTTTTTAGTAAAATTTTATAGAGTTTAACATCAAAAATAGATGTAATTGTGTGTTTATAGAGTTTATCTTTTCTTAAGGGATTCGAATGTATGTGTTTTGATTGTGTATGGGGAATCGAACCTAAATTTTAATGTGGGTGATAAACTGGGTAATAAAGTAGTAATAAATATTTTTAAGTAATATTACATCAAAAAAATAACCCCTAAATAAATAGATGTTACTTATAAAGTTTAGAATATTTAAAAAATATACCATGAGTCATATTAAGTAGTTAAACTAGTTTTAAATTTAGAGGTATGCGAAGTACACCATGTGTGTTGACGTGTACCTCTTTTTATTTATCCAAGAAATAGCGATAGCAAGTAATACTTAAATAGAAAACTATTCTATAGAAGATAATATATAGATACTTTTCATATTAGGTTTCACTTAGATTCACTAATTGGATTATAATCTTATTAATTATTATGAAGTATACATGTATTAGCCATTGCTTTATTTCTTGGATATACTACATCAAAAACACAAACGATTCATAGACCAGAGCAGATTTCAGCACCTATTTAAAGGGTTGTAGCAGACTTTAATTCTTGAAGTGAAAATGCTGAGGCCCTCAAGGTTAAGAGGGTGTGGACCAAATTTGAGCGATTGATAACTTATACTTAAGAAATACACCAAAAAAATATCTTTTGCAGCTTTTGTTCTTTTGCTGCTAAGAACTATAATTTTGATATTATATATAAGTACAAATGATTGATGTGATTATAAAATTTATATATAGAAAATCACCCAGCAAAAGCTGCAAAAGTCTAAGAAACATAATCAATTATATTTACTTTTAAACCATTATTTAGTATAATAAAGGTGTGGGAGAAAAACTCATACTCTAAGATGGTTGTAATAATTAACTTAAAGTATTTAGAATTGCATAACCAAAGATATTATTAAGCTCTCTTAGAAATAAGGGAGTTTTTTGTATTTATAACATATAATATAAATAACGGGAGGTGTTACACATGATTAAGATTTATTTTTTAAATATGGTGATTATCTTTGAAAATGTATTATTAAGTAATAAAGTTAATATGATTGAAAGGAGTGATGTGAAATAAAGAAAGTATTTTTAGTTTTTATGAGTTTAATGTTTATAATGTGTTTAGCTGGATGTGAAAGAGAGGAAAAGACAGAATTACATTTTTATACTAAACCAAATGTTAATTATCAAATGGCTTACATAATATATGAGATTTATGGAGATCCAACTAAAATTATTGATGGATTTTATTTTGAAAAAAATGATATAATGTTAAATATTAAATATGGATGGAATGAAGCAAGAATAGAATCTTTATTAAATAGTGTAGATAACAAACAATATGAATTAATTTGTTTTGCAAGTTATATATATTTAGAGCGACAACCATCAAATAGTATTTGTGATGATTACAAAAACTTTGAAAAGAGCATTCTTATTGAAGAGATAGATAAAGAAGTCTTTTTATCAGATTATTATAAAGCAAATTTAGGAGAAAGTAATTTCTTTAATTCTAAACCACCTATTTTTTCTAAAGAAAATGAGGGTATTAAATTAAAATTAACACCTGAATATATAAATTGGATAGAAGAATCAACAGAAAATTATAGTAAAAAATTTTATTTTGCAGTTGTTCCAATTTATTATGATTCAATCAATAATAAGTACTTATTGGACTTTGGTAGTAAGTATGATGGTATTGAAATTAAATACCATTATGACGAAGAAAAAAAATTAGTATATATGTATGCAAGATAAAGAAGGCCATATGAAGAAGATATTTTTATTATTAATTTGCTTATTGACCATTGGTTCTGTTGTTTTTAGCAATTCTTTGATTGTATATGCATCTGATGATGAGTCAAATATCACTATAGCAAGTACTGATCAATTTTTTTCTTATTCGTTTGCTGGAATGACATATACTAGTAATATTTCATTAGATGATGCTTGGAATAAAGCAATGAAATCTCAATATGAATTAGGAAATTTGGGCTTGGATGATATAGGAATAGAATACGGATTATATAATTCAAGTGCAATAAATCATATTGTTCCAAATGAAAATTTAAGGAGTTCATCAAGAAATCCAGAGGAAGATGGTATTAAAGTTCATTTAGAATGGCAACCTACTTCAAATGGAGACTATATTCCTTTAAAATATATGAAAGTGCAATTATATTATATTTATTATAATAATGATAGTCCATTGACATCAATAATTTTAGAAGAGGGATATACAGATGATAATGGTGATTATGTTTTTACGGATGCATTAAGTTGGAAAGAATTATTACATCCGGTAAGTGGAATAATTGATATGTTTAATGGTATAGAACTTCGTGTACGTATATGTCCTGAGAGTAAAACATTTAAAATTCAAAAGGACTGGCTTAATATATTAGACCTTGCCGGAGAAGTGTTAACAGATTGGAGTATTGTAGATGGAATAATTGAAGAGTTTTTGTCTTATAGTGTAATTACTAATTCGATAAATGTTGGCTTTTTTGATAGAAATGGAGACTTTGGAACAATACAAATTCCATATGGAATTGAACTAGATGATCCAGGTGGATTAGCAGAATCAAACGTCTTAAATAGATCGTTTAAAGTTGCTCAAAGTCTCGCAATGGGTCAAAAATTTATTAATGAACAAGGAATTAATATTACAAATAAAGTGAACGTAGCATATCCTGCGTTTTATGGTTCAAATATGGATACTAATGCCTTTTGTTATTATGATTATGATTTGCAATCAGGATTAATGTGTATAGGTGGATTACGAGACGAATGGGAAACAATGTTACATGAATATGGTCATTTTGTACACGCTAGTTTGAATTTATTTCCCTTTTCTTGGGCAGATTATGCGGCTTATGCAATAAGTTCTATATTCGGTGTTGATGGTGGTGTAAATCCAGAACATTTAGGCTATGAAGATCATATAAGTGATCCAAATTATGGGAAAGGTAAAAATGTTGGAACAAAATTTGCTTGGTCAGAAGGATGGGCAGAAGCATTTTCATATATTGTACAAGATTATTACTGGAATGATTATTATTTATCGGGAACAAATTTAAATACTGTTGGATTGGAAGGTGTTCACCCATTAAATACAACAATATTCAAATACAAAACAAATTGTTGTGAAGGTCAAGAAGATGCAATTACTTTATTTTTAAATAATTTATATAATCTTCAAATAGATGGATTAGAAATGTTTTTATCTTCCATCAAGCCGGGATATATAAATGGAGAAAAAATACAAACAATATCAAAGTTTGTGGATAATTTACTAGCAAATTATCCAACATACCATGAAGAAGTTGGCGAAATTTTAAGTAATTGTCATATCTCATCTAAACTAAACCCTATATCTTCATTTGATACTTATAATCCTCCAGTAATATCATGGCAAATTAATGGAAGTCAATATACTCCTTTAAATCAATTTGAGATTAAATTTTACGATGTTAATGGTAATGAAAAATACAATATAAATAATGTTATATCTACAAAAGCATATAATGATATATTCCAATATGAAATATCAAATTCAGAATGGAATAACATATTAACTATTTTAGGAGATTCATCAGAATTTGGTATAGAAATTTATTGTTATAATACAACAGGTATGCTTACGGGCCCGTACCCAAGTAATAGAGTGATTTGTGATACTCCATATTTCTTTGATTTTATGTTAGATGAAACAACTAACACGTATACAATTAATGGCATTACAAATGTTCAAAGTGATGATTCAGTGATAATTCCTAACTATTATAATAATAAAAAAATTACAAAAATTAATGATTCTGCATTTTTAAATTGCACTCAATTAAGCGCTATTGAATTACCTTTATATTTAGAAGAAATTGGTTCATCTGTTTTTAAAGAGTGTTCATCACTATCAAGTATAACAATTTCAAGTAGTGTTCAATATATTGATGACTCAGCCTTTGAAAATTGTTCAAGTTTAACATCAGTTATAGTTGTAAGAGCAGTTACTGGTATAACTAATTTAGGAAGTAATGCATTTGATGGATGTTCAACATCTTTACAAATAGTGGTTCCACAAAATAGAATTGCTGAATATAAAAATAAAGTATATTGGTCTAGTTATAAAAGTAAAATAGTACCTAATAACACTAGTTACAGTGAAATTGATTTAAATTGCTTAATAGATGAAGAAGAAAGTGTTACATTAAATGCTGGATATAATAAATTATATAAATTAGTTGCTGATTGTACAAGGTCATATAAATTTGTAACCGATGTATCTTCAAAAATAATTGTTTACAATTCAGATATGACTATGGCTTATAGTGGTGATAATTCATTAACTGCTTATTTAAATAAAGGAACTTATTATTTAAGTATAGAACATTCAACGATTACAACTAGTGGTACAATTAATATAAATTATAAACTTGCTTATCCTACTGATGGAACTGCTATTTCTTATAATTCAACAAATGGAACAAATATTTCATCTAGTTTGCATTTAACAGAAAATGATATGTGTCATGCTAGACTTAAATATACAAATAATCAAGGTGCAGGCATTTATAAATTCACATTATATGCAGGTGCTAATGTGATTTATCCAGAATATGCAATCCAAGTATATACTGATGCTGATAGAAATAACCTATTAAGTATGTATTCAGTAAATGAACTGAATATACTTGCTCAATCAAATGAAAACGAAAACATAATATATGTTAATTTACCTGAAAATGGTACATATTATATAGATGTAACTTTACCATCAAATAATTATTCTATACTTACTTTTAATGTAGAAAGTATTGAAGCAAATAACATTAACTATTTAAATTCGTTATCAGTAATTGGATTTAATGTGATTTTTGAAAATAGTAATGCGCAAAGTTATTTTGAAGAAGTGACTATAAGCCATCGTTCTGAAATTCAATTAGATATATTAACAAGTGGAATAATCAATAATAATATTAAAGTCTATGTTTTTGAAAAAGTAAGAGATCCTGGTTATGAACCTGGTATAAATTATTATTATATTGAAACTGTACATATAAATGAAATCACTTCATCTAATAGTAGTCCAGTTTATACAATTGTTTTAAATCCAGGCACATATTATTTTGGATATGCTGAAAATGAAGATAACGTAAATATCAATTATGCGTTAAGAAGAATGGTTGATTATACAATGAATATGGCAGATACTTTAGTTGCAGATCCTTACTATGAAGGATATGAATTAGGTAGTGAAGTTAATTTGAATAATGGTCTTTGTGATAATTATAATATTACTGAAGGTTTCACAAGAAATATATATTTAATGGTAGAAGATAGACTAACTGACCCTATGTCTAGATTAGATTATGATTGGTATTCAAGTAATGAAAGTGTTGCAAAAGTAACAAATTATGGTACTGTACTTGGTATGCCAATTGATGAAGATACAACTGTTACAATATATGCAGTATTAAAAGCAGATTCTAGTATCTTATATTACAAAGTATTTACAATTCTTAATGATGAAGAGGAAGATTTAATTGAAATAGAATTGGAGATGTCATATTCATATAGTGAAGAAAATGGGGAATATCAATTAGAATTAAATAGTGCTAATTGTCCATATCCGATGATTCAATATTACAATTGGAATGTAAATAATGAAAGTAACGAGGAAGTGTTATTAAATTATTGGGGTAATGTTACATCAACAGGGCCTTGTGAAGTTTTAATAGTTGGTACATATAATTTAAATAATAGAGTTAGAATATTTATAACATTAACCATAGAAGAATAATTATAGAATTGGAGTTAGTAGAAATACTAGCTCTTTTTCTCTATAGGAAACATTAATAATGGATACTTATAAACGTGCAACATTTACCCAAATGTTTCTTAAATATGCAACATTATGCAGTATATATACACATTAAATTAAATCAATTAGTCTTCTGAAATTTAAACGTTTTAGAAGGCTTTTTTCTATTTTTAGAGAAAAATAGTGTAAACACACTAAAACACGACACTTTTTGTTCAGTACTGATAGGATGCAAACTACAGACTCGGACCTATAATTAATCAAGCAGTCAAATATAACTTAATAAAAGAATAAAATGCTCACCGGTAGTTATGCTTGTGAGCATTTTATTATACCAAAAAATACAGAAGGTGATGATACTATGAAGAATATTACTATAGATAATATATTTGAGATAACTGTATTGGTAAATAATGTTGATTTAATTATTAATAAGTCATTAACTGATAAAGCAATATTAGTAATAGTTACAGTAAATGGAACATTATCAAAATATGAATTATTAAAAGATGGTTTATGTGTATACAGTGAATGGAGAGTATAAGAATAATACAAAAAAGTGATTTTGCATAATTTTAATTTAACAAAAATGTGATTAATACGCTTGATAAATTACACGAAAATGTGTATAATATAATTGAGGTTAGGTGGAATTATGCTAAAAAGAAAAGTTGATTTATTTTTAAAAGAGTGGAGAGAAAATATTAATAGAAAACCACTTATTATTTCAGGTGCAAGACAAATTGGAAAAACTACATCTATAAGAGAATTTGGTAAAACATATAAATCTTTTATTGAGATAAATTTTATTACTATGCCACAATATAAAACAATTTTTAATAATGGTTATGAAGTTAAAAATATCATCAAAGAAATGAGTCTATTCAACCCAAAGTTTAATTTTATAGATAATAATACACTTATATTATTTGATGAAATTCAAGAATATCCTGATGCTACAACATCACTTAAAACTTTTTCAGAAGATGGCAGATTTGATGTTATTTGTTCTGGATCTTTACTTGGCGTAAATTATAAAAAAATAAGAAGTATTCCTGTAGGGTTTAAAGAAGAATATACAATGTATTCAATGGATTTTGAAGAATATTTGTGGGCTAATGGATACGATGAAAGTCAAATTGATGATATTTATAGTTATATGAAAGAACTTAAGCCACTTCCTGAAACTTACTTTAATGTGTTAAAACAATTATATAGAGATTATATATTTATTGGTGGAATGCCTGAAGCTGTTAACTTGTTTATTGAAAATGGTACGTTTTCAAAACCATTTAATGTTCAAAAAAGAATATATAAAGATTATGAAGATGATATAACTAAATATGTTGAAGGATTAGATTCAGCGAAAGTAAAAAATATTTATAGACACATTTCCACACAACTTTCTAAAGACAATCATAAATTCCAAATTTCAAAAGTTTCCCATGGAGCTCGTGCAAGAGAATATCAAGGAACTGAAGAATGGTTAAAAGATGCAGGAATAATAAATATAGCATATAATTTAGAAGAGTTAAAATTGCCTTTTTCTAGTTATGAAATCAGTGATTATTTTAGAATATACTATGCTGATCATTCTTTGTTTATTGCAAATCTAGATGAAGAATCTAAAGAAGATTTAGTAGTAAATTCTAATTATGAAATATATAATGGAGCATTATATGAAAGCTTAGTATCAGAAGCATTAATAAAGTCTGGATTTAAACTATATTTTTATAAAAATACTGATGCGACTATTGAGCTTGATTTTGTAATTAGGATTAAAAATGAAATAATACCAATTGAAGTAAAAAGGAATAGAGGAAGAAGTAAATCTTTAAATGTAATATTGAATAACAATGAAAATATAAATTATGGAATTAAACTTACAGGTGGTAATATTGGATTTGAAGATAATAAGTTTACTTTTCCATATTATCTAACATTTTTATTAAAAAGATTTTTTAAAGATACTGATTATATAAAATGGGATTAAATTAAGTAGTGTAAAATTAAAAAAGTTTAGTAGTTTTGTCATGGTTGAAATCATTTTTGTCTTTTGACAAAACAAGAAAAAATAGGAAAATCATTGAAAATAATAAAGATTTAATAAAAACGATACAAAAATAAGGTGAAAAAGTCAATAAGTCTCTGATTTTTCTTAAAAATTAGCAAGAGAAAAAAGATTTTTCACCCTATGGCAGTAAGACAAAAGGTATTTGGTTTACTGAAAAATTCTTTTGAACAAATAATCAAAAATCAATAGGTCTAATTATAGAAAAAATGGATACATGAGCCTCAACTTCGCCTGAAAAAAAATCAGTTAAATAATATCTATTAGAAATTGAACAACTTAGAAAAATATGATAACATAAATACGTAGAGTTATAAAAACTAAACGTATTTAAAAAATTAAATCTACCATATAAGGTAGTATAAAACTGGTGGGATAGGAATGAGAGATTGTTTATAAAGTGTATTTATATATTTCTCCTTTTATATAGTTGTGAAAAAATAATTCGTATGTTATAATATTTATTATAATATAGAAATTAGGAGGTTCAAATGAAAGTAGTAATTGTTGGAGGAGTTGCCGGAGGAGCAACAGCGGCTGCTAGAATTCGAAGACTGAAAGAAGATGCTGAAATTATCATTTTAGAGAAAACCGGATATATTTCATATGCCAATTGCGGTCTTCCTTATTATATAGGTGATGTAATTGAAGAGAGTAATAATCTAATTTTACAAACACCACAAAGTTTTAAAAATAGATTTTGTATTGATGTTAGAGTAAATAATGAAGTTATTTCAGTTAATTCGGATAAAAAATATGTTGTGGTAAAAAATGTATTAACGAATGAAACATATCAAGAAACATATGATAAATTAATATTATCACCAGGTGCTAAGCCACTTATGCCAAATATTAGTGGAATGGATAGTAATAGAATATTTACTTTAAAAACAGTTGAAGATACTTTTAAAATGAAAAAATTTATTCAAGATAAAAATCCTAAACGAGTTGTTATTATTGGTGGAGGATTTATTGGAATGGAGATGCTTGAAAATTTACTTAACTTAGGTTTAGAAGTTACGCTAATTGAGGGTAGTAACCAATTGCTTGGTCAGTTAGATGGAGATATGGCATCTTTTGTTCATGTGAAATTAAAGAATTTAGGTATTAGATTTTTTCTAAATACAGTTGTATCAAAATTTGAAGATACTGGAAAAGGATTGAATGTTTTTGTAGATAATCAGATGATTTTACAAACTGATATAGTTTTAATGACAATTGGTGTTATTCCTGAGACTAGTTTTATTAAAAATACTTCAATTACACTAGGAATAAAGGGTAGTATTGTTGTCAATGAAAAAATGGAAACATCAATTGAAGATATTTATGCTGTGGGAGATGCTGTTGAGGTAAATAATTTTGTTACAAATGAAAGAGGACTTATTTTATTAGCAGGTCCTGCCAATAAACAAGCTAGAATCGCAGCGGATAATATATGTGGACTGAATAGTAGATATCAAGGATTTCAAAGTTCCTCGATTTTAAAACTCTTTGATTGGACGATTGCTAGTACTGGTATTTCTGAAAAACAGGCTAAAAAATTGAATATCAATTATGAAAAGGTTATTTTATCTCCAAATTCTAATGCTTCATATTATCCATATGGTGATATAATGACGATAAAAGTACTATACAATAAGAATAATTTACATATTTTAGGTGCTCAGATTATTGGTACAAAGGGTGTAGATAAAAGAATTGATGTGTTTGCAACTGCTATGAGAGCACAGCTTAAAGCAACTGAATTAGTAAATTTGGATTTAAGTTATGCACCACCATATTCATCTGCTAAAGATCCAGTTAATATGGTAGGATATATAATTGAAAATATTGAACATGGTCTTGTTAAACAATTTCATTTTGAGGAATTAGAACAAATAAAAAAGAATCATGCAGTCATTTTATTAGATACTAGGACACCATTTGAGTATGTTAGAGGACATCTTGAAGGGTTCATAAATATACCCATTGATGAATTAAGGCAAAGGCTAGGGGAATTATCACCGCATAAAACCATCTATGTTATGTGTCAAAGTGGAATGCGCAGTTATCTTGCTTGTAGAATTTTATCGCAAAATGGCTTTCATTGTTATAACTTTTCTGGGGGATATCGATTTTATGAAATCAATCAATTGAACCAAGAAATTCTCAAAAGCAAAGTTAGTTGTGAGAGATAAAACTAATATTATTCTGAAATATTTCTAAATAATGCCGATTACCTCTTTTCAAACTTGGAAAATTATGTTAAAATGAAAATGCCTAGTTGAATAAGGAGGTTTTTATGGCAAATAGATTTATTTTAAATGAGACTTCATATCATGGTAGTGGGTCTATCAAGGCTCTTAGTGATGAAGTGAAATCAAGAAGATTAAAAAAAGCTTTGGTTTGTACAGATCCAGATTTAATTAAATTTGGAGTAACCCAAAAGGTTTTAAAAGTGTTAGATGATAATTTTTTACCATATGAAATTTATTCTAATATAAAAGCAAATCCAACAATTGAAAATGTGCAAGAAGGAGTTGAGGCGTATCAAAAGGCTCAGGCTGACTATTTGATTGCAATTGGTGGAGGTTCATCTATTGATACTGCTAAAGGAATTGGAATTATTGTTACTAATCCAGAATTTTCTGATGTTAGAAGTTTAGAGGGGGTTGCAAATACTTTAAATAAAGCCGCTCCGATTATTGCAATTCCGACTACTGCAGGAACAGCAGCAGAAGTAACAATAAATTATGTTATTACTGATGCTGAAAAAAATCGTAAATTTGTTTGTGTGGACCCCCATGATATTCCTATTGTAGCAATTGTAGATTCGGATATGATGTCTACAATGCCTAAGAGTTTGACTGCCGCAACCGGAATGGATGCACTGACTCATGCTATTGAGGGATATATTACTAAAGCCTCATGGGAATTATCAGATATGTTTCATTTGAAAGCCATTGAGATCATTTCTAAATCATTAAGAAGCGCCGTCAACAATGAACAAGAAGGAAGAGACGGCATGGCTCTTGGCCAATATATTGCTGGTATGGGATTCTCTAATGTAGGATTGGGCATTGTACATTCAATGGCACATCCTCTTGGAGCATTGTATGATACACCTCATGGTGTTGCTAATGCTATACTTTTGCCAACAGTAATGGAATATAATGCACCGATGACAAAAGACAAATATCGTGAAATTGCAAGGGCAATGGGCGTAAAAGGTGTAGATGAAATGTCACAGGCAGAGTACCGAGAAGCAGCAGTAAATGCAGTCAAAAAACTAGCAAATGATGTCGGAATACCTCCATCTTTAAAAGGCATTATAAAGGAGGTTGATATTCCATTTCTTGCAAAGTCAGCATTTCATGATGCTTGTAGACCTGGCAATCCACGAGAAACTTCAATTGAGGATATTGAACAATTGTATAAATCACTTCTTTAAAAGGATTTACATAATAGAGGTATAAAATTTACCTATACAATGAATATAATTCGTTTGATCTTAACATAAACTTGTAGGTTAAATAAAAATTCTAATTATTCCTCCCTTTAATAAAAATAATTTGATTTATTCATTTAAGGTATCTTAAGTAAGAGTAAAATCTAAATAAGTATTGATAATTTAAGTGTGATCAAAGCGTTTGTATATGAATATGAAACAGTGATTAGTTCTTTTAATTTCAACTTATAAGTAATAGATAATCTAGTTATATTGATAAATGATCTTTTTAA
>OLZQ01001078.1_pt1 | contig 11744 bp, 9 predicted proteins | sample 1644511 | NCBI WGS metagenome assembly OLZQ01 (sample SAMEA103958132, study PRJEB25191) | human gut metagenome | biome: human-associated habitat [ENVO:00009003]; feature: intestine environment [ENVO:2100002]; material: feces | place: Germany | collected 2013/2015 | reverse complement strand
ACCGCCGACCATGATGTCCAGGTCGACGTCGGGCATCTGCGAGAAGGTCGGGTTGATGCAGTACTCGCCGTTGATGCGCGCCACGCGCACCTCCGAAATCGGGCCGCCGAAGGGGATGTCCGACACGGCCAGTGCGGCCGAGGCGGCCAGACCGGCCAGCGCGTCGGGCTGAATATCCTTGTCCGCCGAGATGAGGTTGACCGTCACGTAGACTTCGGCGTGGTAATCCGCGGGGAACAGGGGCCGGAGGGCGCGGTCGATCAGGCGGGCGACGAGCACCTCGCTGTCGTTGGCGCGCGCTTCGCGCTTCATGAAACCGCCGGGGAAGCGGCCTACGGCGGCGTACTTCTCCTTGTATTCGACCTGGAGGGGCATGAAATCGGTGTCGGGTTTTGCATCCTTGGCGGCCACCACCGTACCGAGCAGCATCGTGTCGCCCATCTTGACGACGACCGAGCCGTCGGCCTGCTTGGCCAGTTTGCCCGTCTCGATCTCGATCTGGCGACCGTCGGCCAGCGTGATGATCTTGCGGACTGCGTTGTACAGCTTCTTTTCTTCCATAAAAATTTTAAACCTATAGTGTTTTCGAATTGTTTTTCGCAACGAAAATGAAGGCAACCCCTCTCGGGAATTGCCTCCATTTCTTCCTCGGGACTACTTGCGGAGATTCAGCGTCTTCACGATTGCGCGGTAGCGCTCGATGTCGACCTCCTTCAGGTATTCCAGCAACGCGCGGCGCTTGCCGACCAGGCGCAGCAGTGCGCGCTGGGTTCCGAAGTCGTGCTTGTTGCTTTTGAGGTGTTCCGTAAGGTGGCTGATACGGTAGGAAAACAACGCGATCTGACTTTCGGGCGAACCCGTGTCGGTGTTAGACTTGCCGTACTGGCCGAAAAGCTCCTGCTTTTTCTCAGCTGTTAAATAAGCCATTGTGTAAATTTATTTTACGTTCCACTCTACGACGCATCCCCCTTACCGTGGATAACGCCAGAGCGTTCCGCAAAGGTACGAAATAATTCATAATTCATAATTCATAATTCACAATTATTTTCAATTTGGCGTCTAAAAATAACAAATTAATCGAGAAAATCGTATTTTTGCGGCTAAACAAGTGAAAATTATGGGGAAAACGGGTGTGCGCGGAACTTTCGCCGCGCTTGTCGCCGCGGTGTTGTGCGGCTGCGGGAGCGAGCCGGATTTCGTCACCGTCGACGGGACGATGCTCGGCACGACGCTGCATGTGGTGGCCGACGTGAAGGGCGTCTCGCGGCAGCGTCTCTATGCGGCCGTCATGGAGCTGGACCGCGAGGCCAAGGCGTCGATGTCGATTTACGATTCGACGTCGCTTGTGAGCCGTCTGAACCGCAACGAGACCGACAGCGTCGACCGTCATATCGCCTTCAACCTGCATCTGGCCGACAGCATCGGCGCGTTGAGCGACGGGCGTTACGACGTGACCGTCAAGCCGCTGGTCGAGGCGTGGGGCTTCGCCGGCCGGGAGCGCGTCGAAAACCCGAACGTCGATTCGATCCTCGAATTCGTGGGCCGCGAAAAGGTCCGTGTCGAGGGAGGGCGGCTGGTGAAGGACGATCCGCGCGTGCAGCTGGACTTCAACTCCGTGGCGAAAGGCTATACGGTCGATCTGCTGGCCGGACTGGTCGAGAAATACGGGGCTGAAAACTACATCGTCGACATCGGCGGCGAGGTCCGCTGCCGGGGACTCAACCGGCAGGGCCGGGCGTGGCGCATCGGCGTCGAAACGCCTTTCGACGGCAACATGTCGGACGGTGAATACCTCCAGAAACGGATTCAGATGACCGGCGGCGGGCTGGCCACCTCGGGCAACTACCGCCGTTTCTACCTCGACGGGGAGGGCAACAAGGTCGCCCACACCATCGACCCCCGCACGGGGCGCAGCGCCCTGTCGCGCCTGCTGTCGGTGACCGTCGCGGCTCCGACCTGCGCCGAGGCCGACGCGCTGGGGACCATGTTTCTGGCGATGGGCGCCGACGATGCGCTGGCGGCCGTGGAACGGATGCCCGGCGTGAAGGCGTACTTCATCCTGGCGGGTGACGGCGGAGAGTACGAGGAGTACGTCTCGCCGGCCATGGAAGCGTTGATTCTGAAATAGCGAGATAAATGAAAACAGCGGTATTCCTCTACAATCCCGAATCGGGCAAGGGCAAAATCGCCCGCAACGTCGGGTGCATCAGTACGATTTTTCAGGCCTACGGCTACGACGTCACGCCGCAGCGGATCGACTTTACGGCCAATCCGTTCGACGGCAACGAGACCATCGACCTGATGGTCGTCGCCGGCGGCGACGGCACGGTGAACTATGCGGTCAACGCCATGAAACGCAAGGGGCTGGACATTCCCATCGGCGTGATTCCGGCCGGTACGGCCAATGATTTCGCCGGGGCGGTCGGCATGTCGCGCGCGCCGCTCGAAGCGGCGCGACAGATCGCGTCGGGCAGCGTCGACCTGTATTTCGTCAATATCTTTTCGTTCGGCATCTTCACGACCACCTCGCAGCGCACGCCCGACGAACGCAAGCACAAGATCGGCAAACTGGCCTATATCATCGAGGGGGTCAAGGAGTTCCGCACGATGCACGCCGTGCCGCTGGAGATCGAGGCCGACGGCGAGCGGTTCGACCTGCGGTCGCTGATGGTGCTGATCTTCAACGGCGAGACGGCGGGCGGTTTCCACCTGGCGCGGAGGTCGTCGATCAAGGACGGGCTGTTCGACTGCATCCTGCTGGAGAAGAAGAATTTCTTTCGTTCGACGCTGGCCATGTGCCGCTATCTGGCGGGCGGCAGCCCGAAGATCGTCCGCCACCTCCGGGCGCGGCGGATCGACATCCGTTCGTCGGTCAACGAACCCACGGACGTCGACGGGCAGAAGGGCGCCGAATTCCCGCTGCACATCGAGTGTCTGGCGGGCGGCCTGCGCGTGATGTGCGCCAAACAGGCCTCGGGCAATTCCTGATTTTTACGGTCCGGCTTGTTTGATTCTGCGAAAATTCATACTTTTGCCGGAAAAATTACGACGATATGGCGGATAACGGCAAAACGGCGCGCAGCGGAGGACGCGAAAGTTTGCGCAAGGTCTCCATCTCCCGGATCAAGAAGGAGATGAGCGACGTCTTTTACCTTTCGGACGATCTGGTGATTTCCGCACTCACGGCCGACAAGAACACCACGGCCGATTATCCGACCTCGATCGACGGCTTTACGGCCATCATTATGATGACGGGCGAGGCCACCGTGTCGATCGACATGCAGAATTACAGCATCAAGCCCAACACGATCGTCTTTTTCAACCCCGATTCGATCATCCGCACAATCAAGTGTTCGTCGAACGCCGCGGCCTACCTGCTGGCCTTCTCGAAATCGTTCGTCAACGAGATCCAGATCGACCTCTCGACCTCGCTGCCGGTCTACATGCGCTTCGGCAAGGCCCCCGTGCTGGAGGTCACGCCGCAGGACGTGGACGAAATCCGCCAGCTGTTCCAGCTCATCAAGACCATGCTGCGCAGCGACAAGGAGCGTTACCGCCACGAGATCATCCGCACGCTCTTCACCACGGCGTTCTACATCATCACCGAGATCAACCAGCGCGAGCAGCCCGGCGAGATGAAGCAGGGGCGCTGCGAGGTGCTGTTCGACGAGTTCATGTCGCTGCTGCAACAGTACAACAAGAGGGAGCGCAACGTGAGCTTCTACGCCAAGCAGCTCAATATCACGCCCAAATACCTCTCGTCCGTGGTGAAGGAGGTGAGCGGCAAGACCGCCGCGCGGTGGATCGACGAGTCGGTGATCCTCGAAGCCAAGGCCCTGCTCAAGTATTCCGGAATGAGCATTCAGGAGATCGCCTACCACCTCAATTTCTCGACGCAGTCCTTCTTCGGCAAGTATTTCAAACAGCACACCGGAACCTCGCCCTCGCGTTACAAGCGGAAAGGATAGTTTTCGATTTTACAGGGCCTCTTCCGCCCTGCCTTGTCCGGCCCGAACGGAAAATACGTTTGTATGTCCCGTCCGGGTCGAACTGTGTCAGGATAAAATCCGCTCTTCTAAAATCAAAAAACCGAACCTTGTTTTTCAGGTGGCGGCTCGCGGGTGTCCGCTATGACACGCCGCTATTTCAGCGCTTCGACCACGCGGCCGATCATCGCCGGGATGGCGTGCTCCTCCTGCGCGGTGAAGAAATTGCCGTCGATCTCGAACGGGGCGTCCGTCGCCACGGGGCCCGTCACGGCGGCCTTGGCCATCGGGTGCACGGCGACGCGCCGTCCGGCGGCGACGCCTGCGAATCCGAACATCATCCCTGCGGCGCAGTGGCCGATCATCGGTTTGCCCGTCTCCCCGAAGGTTTTCAGCACCTCCATCAGGTCTCTGTTCCAGGGCTCGCCGGCATGCTGCGCGAAGACCGGCACGGCGTCGCCGCAGGCGAACACCAGAGCGTCGTACTCCTCTTCGTGACCCTTGAGGTTGGCGATCACGTCGTCGGCCGTCAGGCCGACGCCCGAGTTGGTGCGGATCTCGCGGCTTTCGGCCACGGCGAACACGGTGCAGGGAATCTTGTTTTCGAAAAACGTTTCCAGATACTGGAACAGGCCCATCCCGTTCACGGGATTCACGGCCACGACAGCTGCTTTTTTTGCCATGATTGCAATTCTTTTAGTGGTACAATGGTTATTTTCGGTAAGTTCGTTATCTTTGCGTACAAAGATAGGGCAAACAGCCCGTAAAAACAATAACACACTTAAAAATGAGATGGTTACATGCGTGTAACCATTGCTGGATACCAAACGGATGGAGCCGGAGAAAAAATTGAAAAATTTCACGCCCACGGGTTCCTGCCCGGTCCGGGACGTGCTGTGCCGCCTGGGGGACAAGTGGTCGATGCTGGTGTTGCTGACGTTGAATGCCAACGGCGTGATGCGTTTCAGCGAGATCCACCGCACGCTGGGCGACATTTCGCACCGCATGCTGACCGTCACGCTGCGGATGCTCGAAACCGACGGAATGATCCGCCGCGAAGTCTACGCCGAGGTTCCGCCGCGGGTGGAATACCGTCTTACGGAGCGGGGCGGGAGTCTTCTGCCGCATATTTTCGGACTGGTGGAATGGGCCGAGGCGAACAAGGAGGCTATTCTGGACGGCCGCAGGAGGTCTTGAACGACATCCGCCGGGCGTCCGTGCCGTCGGGGTAGTAGCCGCGTAGCAGTTTTCCGGGGCGGAAGCCGTTGCGGGCGTAAAGCCTTATGGCAGAGTCGTTATCGGTGCGCACTTCGAGCGTCACTTCACGCAGTCCGAGCCGCCGGGCCAGCGCGATAGCGGCGTCCAGCAACGCCTGTCCGGCTCCGCAGCCGCGCGCCGCGGGGTCCACCGCCACGGAGTAGATGCGGAGGTTTTGCGCCGTGCGCCGCATCAGCAATGAAATGTAGCCGACGACCGCACCGTCGCGGGTGGCGGCGTAGGACGCTCCCTGCGCATGCGTCAGCAGGTAGCGCAGCTGCCGCCGCGTGAAGGCCTCCCCTTCCGGGAATGAACGCCGCTCGACGCACTCCACGGCGTCGAGGTCCCCGGCCGTCGCGGGACGTATTCCGACTGCGGGGTTCATTGCGCGTGGAGGCGGTTGAGGCAGTGGACGAAGTGGTTGAGGATGCGGTAGTAAAGTTCGTCGCCCAGCACGGCGTCCTCGACTTCGTGGTCGATCGACGGGTTGTCGTTGATCTCGATCACCACGGCCCTGCCGTTGATGAGTTTCAGGTCCACGCCGTACAATCCCTTGCCGATCAGCGCCGCGGCCTTTACGGCGGTGTCGAGCACTTTCTGCGGCGCCTTGTAGATGGGTACGGTCTCCCATGCGCCGCACAGGTTGCGGCCTGTGTCGTCGTGGGCGTGGTTGTAGATCTGCCAGTGGCCCTTGGCCATGTAGTATTTGCAGGCGAACAACGGTTCGCCGTCCAGGAGGCCGATCCGCCAGTCGAACTCCGTGGGGATGAACTCCTGGGCCAGCAGCACGGACGAGTGGCGGAACATCTCGTCGAGCGCCGCGCGCAGCTCTTCGTCGCTGGCCACCTTGTGCATGCCCACCGAGAACGATCCGTCGGGAATCTTGAGGATGAAGGGCGCGCCGAGGCGTTCGCTGATCTCGCCGAAGGAGTATTCGTTGCTGCGGAACAGCAGCTGCGAGGCCGGGGCCGGGATGCGGGCCTTTTCGAAAAGCTCGCAGAGGTAGACCTTGTTCGTGCAGCGGATGATCGACTCGGGATCGTCGATCACGGCGATGTCGTTCATCGCGGCACGCTGCGCGAGGCGGAAAGTGTAGTGGTTGAGCGCTGTGGTGGCGCGGATGAACAGCGCGTCGAACTCCATCAGCCGCGTGGCTTCCTCCTCGGTGATCAGCTCCGCGTGGATGTTCATTTTCCGGGCCACTTCGAGGAATTTGTTGAGGGCGTCCTTGTCGCTGGGCGGGAATTTTTCGTCCGGGTCGTAGAGGATGGCGAGGTTGTAGCGTGCGGGCTTGGCCGAGCGCGGCGAGCGCCATACCTTCTTGTTGAAGCAGTCGAGCGCATTGGCGAAATCGTCCTGCCCGCTCTCCGAGAGCTGGCGCAGCGAAAGGGCCTGCACCGACTCGATCTGGTTGCGGGCGTGGTTGTTCATCGTCACGCGCAGGATCGGGCAGGGGTAGTGGTCGAAGATGAACCGCGCGATCTTCTCCAGACCCTTCTCGCGGCAGGTTCCGAAGTAGATGTTCAGCTGCCAGGTTTCGTCGGTGATGCGGTTGCGTTCGATCCACTGTTGGCAGAGCTGTTGCAGGTTGCGGTTCATGCGGATTCCGGCGCCCGATTCGAGCTTGTTGAGCGTCTCGACGCCCGGCAGCACCCGGTGTCCCCGGGCCTGGGCCAGCAGCGAGCAATAGTAGCCTTCGGAGTTGTAGCCGTATTCGTCGCTCAGGTTGATGACCAGCTTGGGCGTCCGCTCCCCGTAACGGTGTTCGAGGTAGTCGGTGACGGTCATCAGCGAATCGGTTTCGCAGTAGGGTTTCCAGTCGTTGAGGCTGTTCAGCAGGATGAAGACGCTATTCATGCATGTGTGTTTTCGATGCGCCAAATGTAAGCAAATAAAGCATCCGTTGTACATGCCGCGCGCCGTTTTGCGAAATAAAAAAACGGGCCTCCGCAGAGACCCGTTTTCCGGTTGTCCGTCGGGGCGTCAGGCCCGTTTTTTCGCCGCCTTGGCAGCCACCGCCTTGTCCAGCTCGATGATGAAGTCCGAGAGGACGTTCATGTAGTTGATGAAGGCGTCGTAGGCCGAATCGTAGGGGTTGAAGTAGGAGTGCACGTCGCCGTCCGACAGCCACTTGGTGGCCATGTAGTAGAAATGGTCGGAGGTCTGCATGAAACTCCAGACATAATCGAAATCGGGATTTTTCAGCGCCGCGACCTTCTCCTTCTGGGCATAGAGCTTCGAGAAAGCCTCGTTCTGCAATTCGTTGCCCAGCCAGGCCGTCACGTCGCGCTCCTCGTCGGCCCACGACATCACGTGCGGACAGTGGAGCACGGCGACGGGCTGGTGCTTCTTCGCGGCCTCGGTCACCGTGGCGAACTCCAGGCCGTTCTTCCTGGCGAGGATCGCCTTGGGCAGCGCGCGCATGAATTCGAAGATGCCCGTGTCGGCGTTCTGATGCTCGCCGAAGGTCTCGTAATCCATGAACAGGTTGATGACCTCGCCCGGCGTCTCGTCCGAGGCGAGCCACTGCACGTACTTGTCGGCTGTCAGGGGCCACTGGTCCCAGCTCTTGTTCGAGAAGCGGAAAGCGATGTCGTCCGAGAGTTTGTAGTTGCGCAGCAGCAGGCGCAGTTTCTGGTCGATGGCGTTGGCGTAGACGTAGTTGGGCGATTTCCACCCCAGCACGTGCTTGGCTCCTTCGGCCAGCATCGTGCGGAAGCCCATGCCGGCGACCATCGCGCCGATCTCGTCCGAATAGATCAGCTCCGTGTTGCGGAAAGCGGTGGGTTTCACCCCGAACTCCTTTTTGATAAGGTTCGTGTGCAGTTTGACCTGCTCCGTGAAATCCTCCTTCGATGCCAGCGATGCCAGCGAGTGGGAGTAGGTCTCGGCGAGGAACTCCACGCAGCCCGTCGCGGCAAGCTCCTTGAACGAGTCGAGCACTTCGGGGGCGAAGGCGCGGAACTGTTCGATGGCGATGCCCGTGATCGAGAACGAACAGCGGAACTTGCCCTTGTTCTCCCTGATGAGCTTGAGCAGCAGGGCGTTCATCGGCAGGTAGCACTGGCGGGCGACCTTCTGCATGATCGAACGGTTCATGAGGTCGTCCAGGTAGTTGTGGTCCTTGCCCATGTTGAAGAAGCGGTATTTCTTCAGACGCCAGGGCTGATGCACCTGAAAATAAAGACAGACGGTTTTCATGCGGGTTGCTATTTTAATTGTTTCTTATTCTCTTCGATCACGGCTTCGTACACCGATTTGATCTTCGCCGCGGCGTCGTTCCACTTGAGGTTGGTCACCTCTTCGAGACCCTTCGAGGCGAACATGCCCGACAGGGCGGGGTATTTGATCAGTCCGTAGATGGCGTCGGCCAGGGCGTCCACGTCCCAGTAGTCCACCTTCACGGCGTAGTCCAGCACTTCGGCCACGCCGCTCTGCTTGGAGATGATCACCGGGACGTTCGAGCGCATCGCCTCCAGCGGCGAGATGCCGAAAGGCTCCGAGACGGAGGGCATCACGTAGACGTCCGACAGCTGGAACATCTTGTGCACGTCCTCCCCGCGCAGGAATCCCGTGAAGTGGAAACGGTCGGCGATGCCGAGCCGCGCCACGCGGCGGATGACGTGGTTCATCATGTCGCCCGAGCCGGCCATCACGAACCGCACGTCGGGAACCCGCTTGAGGACCTTGGCGGCCGCCTCGACGAAGTAGTCGGGGCCTTTCTGGTAGGTGATGCGTCCCAGGAAGGTCACGACCTTGTCGGTGACGCCCCGCTCGGGAACCTTGCCGCTGTTCTGGGCGAAGCGCACGGCGTTGTGCACCGTGACGATCTTTTCGGCGGGAACGCCGTAGCGGTTGATGACGATGTTGCGCGTGAGGTTCGAAACGGCGATCACGCGGTCGGCGGCGTGCATGCCGGCCCGCTCGATGGCGTAGACCTGCGTGTTGACGTTCTCGCCCGAGCGGTCGTACTCCGTGGCGTGCATGTGCACCACCAGCGGCTTCCCGGAGACGCGTTTGGCGGCGATGCCCGCGTAGTAGGTGAGCCAGTCGTGGGCGTGGATCACGTCGAACTGTCCTTCGAGGTCCCTGGCCACCTGCGCGGCGACCACGGCGTAGCGCGCCACCTCCTCCATGAGGTTGGCGCCGTACTTGCCCGAGAAGGTGTAGCGCTGTTTCCAGGCATCGGTCGTCGACCAGGTCTTCCGCCCCGACTTGACGTACTGCTCGTGGTAGGACTCGTACTCCTCGGGGGAGATATAGGGGACCATGTTCGAGTCGATGTGGATGAACGACATCTTCTCCAGAATGTCGTCCGCGCCGCTGCCCGTCGAACCGTACAAGGCCTCCACGTCGCTGGCGTTCACGACGTGCGTGAAACGCTGGTCCTCGTCGCCGTAGGCGTGCGGGACGATGAAAGTGACGTCTACGCCGTTGCGCGCCAGTCCGCGGGTCATTCCGTAGCAGGCCGTTCCCAGCCCGCCTGCAATGTGGGGCGGAAACTCCCATCCGAACATTAAAACTCTCATACCTTATCTTTTTGTTGTTTCATTTTGCCGCCTGTGCGCTTCCTCTCCGCATCCCTTCACGGCGCCCGGCCGTGTCCGTAAGTCAGATTCCGCTTCGAACCCCTCCCCTCGGAAGGAGCCTCGCCATCCGGCACAACTCTCTTTCACATTGTGCGCCCGGGCCGTATTCGTTATTTCGTTTTTTCCGTCGTTTTCTTCTTCGTTGTCTTTTTGGCGGCCGTCCTCTTCGCGGCGGCCTTTGCCGCGGGTTTCACGGCCTTCGCGGCCTTCGCGGCAACCTTCTCCTTACCAACGTTTTTTGCGGCCTTCGCAGTCTTCGGATTCGCTTTTTTTGTGGGTTTTTCCGACTTTCCGGGCGTCTCTTTCGGTTTGCGTGCGAGGATCATGCCGTAGATGTCCAGCACGGCCGCGACGCTCCACGCCTGCGAAATGGCTCCGCGCGGCGCGAACGGAGGATCGGCGTCGAACAGTTCGCCGATCGAACCGATGCCGTAGGTCTGGATGTCCTCCTCGAATCCGGCGAGAATCTCCTCGGCCTGCGGCAGAAAGGCGTCGCCGTCGATGTCGAAGCAGGCGCTGACGTAGAACGACAGCAGCCACGGCCATACCGACCCGTTCTTGCCCGCGAAGTCGCGTTCGGCGGGCGTACCCTCCTGCGAACCCTTGTAAAGCGGGTTGCGGGGCGAGAGCGAGCGCAGGCCCTTCGGCGTGAGGAGGTGCTGCCGCACTGTGCGGATCACCTCCAGCTGGGTCTGCTCGTCGAGCATCTTGTAGGGCAGCCCGCAGGCGACGATCATGTTCGGCCGGATGTCCGTGTTGGCGCCGTCGCAGCCCACGCAGTCGGCCAGGTAGCCTTCGGGCAGGCGGAAGAGTTCGTTGAACGACGCCACGGTGCGTTCGGGCAGTTTCTCCCACGCCTTCACGAACTTCGTGTCGCCCGCCTCGCCGGCCAGCCGGAGAGCGTAGCAGACAGCGTTGTACCACAGGGCGTTGACCTCCACCTGATAGCCGTTGCGCGGGGTGACGGAACGGCCGTCGATCACGGAGTTCATCCACGTGAGGGGAACCTCGTCGGACGAGGCCCACACCAGCCCGTTGTCGTTGAGCGCGACACGGCCCGCGACGCCCCGTTTGTACGACTCGAGCACCTGCTTCATGGCCTCGCCGTAGTGTTTCCAGATCTTTTTCGCGCCGATCTGCGCTTCGAGCCGCTGAAGGGTCCAGAAGAACCACAGCGGGGCGTCCGCGGCCGCTGCCGCCGAAGCGTTCCCGGCGAACATGCCGTCCTGCATGCCGCGCACCTGCGTGTCGAGGGCGTCGATGCAGTCCTCCTTGTGGTTCTGCCACAGGGTGATGCCCGGCAGCGAGACGAAGGTCTGGCGGCCCGAAACCCCGTGCCACGGATAGCCCGAGACCACCTCCGTCCGGTTGCCCGGGCGGCGGATCACGAACTGTCGCGCCGAGTGTTCGAGGCAGCTGATGAAGTCGATCTTGTGCGTGCGGCGCGCGATGGAGCCGCCGAAGACCTCCTCGATGGTTTTCGTCGAGCCCATTTCGTCGAGCGACGCCGAGAAGATGATGCTCTCGCCCTTCTTCAGCTCGGTTTCGAAATAGCCCGTGGTCATCAGGTCCTCGTAGCCGTCGTAGCCGCGGGCGATGTCCTGCCGGTATTCGAAATTGTAGTACCAGTCGGGCGCGGGCACGAACTCCGCGCCGGGTTTGCTGGTCTGGAGATACAGCCACGGAAACGAACCGTAGAGGCGGCATTTCACGCCGTTGACGGCCGGATAGGAGTGCCCGTCGGCCTCCATGTTGGCGTGCGTCAGCGCGTGTTTGTCGCGGAAGGCGAGGAACGGGCGCAGTCGCAGCCGGGTCTCGGAGTGGGCGTCCACGAGCGTGTAGCGTATCATCAACTGCGTCCGCTTGTGGATCCACAGCATCTCCTTGCGGAGGATCACGCCGCCCACGCGGT
>OLZQ01001073.1_pt1 | contig 11773 bp, 19 predicted proteins | sample 1644511 | NCBI WGS metagenome assembly OLZQ01 (sample SAMEA103958132, study PRJEB25191) | human gut metagenome | biome: human-associated habitat [ENVO:00009003]; feature: intestine environment [ENVO:2100002]; material: feces | place: Germany | collected 2013/2015 | reverse complement strand
TTTTCTCAACTGCGTTAGCAGGACTGTCAGTCCTATTGAAAAAATTGTATTCCCGATTTAAACAGGAAATACTTACTCAGAAGTTAATAAATCAAGGTATGATTGCAATACTTCATGACAGGATTTATCAGTTATGCACTGACTATATTAAACGTGGTAATATCACAGTTGATGAACTTGAAAATTTGGAGTACCTTTACAAGAGTTATCACAGTTTAGGTGGTAATGGGACTGGAACAGCTTTATATGAGCGTTGCAGAACTCTTAAAATTGAGAACGCTTAAGGAGGTAGAAGTATGTATGAATTAAACTTAATGAATTTACTGCTTTTCCTTGCATCTCAAAACAGTACAGGTGGTAGTGATGGAGGTGGTACTTCTGTATACATCTCCAATTGCTCCATTGATGAGAATGGTGACCTTATTGTCACACTTTCTGATGGGACTGTAATGAATGCAGGTAAATGTAAGGGTGAAGATGGTGTTTATGGAAAAGATGGAGCTGATGGTTCTAATGGTGATGATGGTGAGTCACCAACTATAAATGTTTATGATGCTTCTCCTGGAAATTATCAGCTAGAAATTGTAAATCCTGATGGAACTTCTTACATTACTCCTAACTTGATGGGTTCAGGAACTTCTTCTACAAGATATACGGTATATAAAAACTCATTATACACAAGTTACCTTGACAGTGTTTACACAATATTTAATTCTGAACTTAAGTCTATTCAGGACTATATTGATGGTGGAAACAGTTTCTGTAATGAAAATGAAAGTTACTCACTGTATTACAATACTACAGACTTTGGTTGGGGGTAGTGTAATCACATTTAATACTGTGCCTATTTCAAGTACAGGGACTAATATGTTGCTACTTAGCTACACCTCAGGAAGTACTAAAGATGAAAAGCTAAAGTTTATTCCGACGTCTTTAGTTACAGGAAGTACCAACCTCGAAATTGCAGAAAGTATTAAGTCCATTCTAACAGCAGGTAGTGAGGCTATAGTTACCTTAGACTTTGACTTTAATTATTCTGCAAATAATATTACTGAGGCTATTGGTCTTGAATCTGTCCCTGTTGGTGATTACTATATTGCTTGGATTGCTTCCAGCGATAACAGCCAACCGAAAATTAGTTCTATGATAATTATGTAGGAGGTGCTTGTATATGAAATCTATGTCTGTGATTAAAGTTGGAGAAGAAGTGTATAAAGGAGTTTTAATGTGTAAAGCAAGTGAATCTTCTGCACTTTCTAACCCAACAGTAACACTTGATGATGGAAATGAAATTACTATGACTGATGGAAGTGTTGTCATTGAAGTTGATACAACTGCCCGTCATATTCTTTATGATGGAAAGTGGTATAAAAACAGTAACAATTTATAAGGAGGTACATTGTTATGAGTTTCTTAATGAAAGGTATTGATGTCTCAGTACATCAGGGTAACGTAAACTGGGAAGCTGTTAAGACTGGAGGAGTTGATTATGCTATTATTCGTGCAGGATATGGTAGAGAACTCTCTCAGAAAGACAAACAGTTTGAAAACAACTATACTGGTTGTAAAGCAAACAATATCCCTGTAGGTGCTTATTGGTATAGCTATGCCCTCACTGTTGAAGATGCAGTAAGAGAGGCTAAAACTTTCCTTGAAGTACTTAAGGGTAAGACTTTTGAATTTCCAGTTTATTTTGACATGGAAGAGAGAAGTCAGTTTGACCTTGGAAAAACAAAGTGTACTGAAATTGCAAAAGCATTTATGGACACTGTTGAAAAAGCAGGTTATTGGGTTGGACTCTATATGAGTACTTCTTACCTCAATAACTACATTTCTGAGGACGTTCGTAAGAGATATGCTGTTTGGGTTGCACAGTATAGCTCTAATTGCACCTATAAAGGACAGTATGGTATGTGGCAGTATGGTGTTGCAGGAAATCCTGACTGGGACACAAAGAATGTAAAGAGCGTTTACGGTGTTTCAGGACAGTGTGATGTTGACTTTTGCTACATTGACTACCCGACTTTGATTAAAAACGCAGGACTTAATGGATTTAAAAAGTCAAGTCAGTCTACAACCACAAAGCCTGCCGAGGAAAAGTCTAAATACACAGTATATACAGTAGTAGAGGGTGACTGTTTATGGGACATTGCAGAAAAGAAGCTTGGTAACGGTTCTCGTTATATTGAAATTAAAAAGCTCAACGGACTTAAGTCTGACACAATCTATGCAGGTAATAAACTTAAAATTCCTGCAAAGTAATTACAAGGTATTTTGACAGTATAAAGGGAGTAGTAAATAGCTACTCCCTATGCTATAATAAAACAAGTCTTTAAATGACTTTTTAAGAGGTTTTAGTTTAAAATGCTATAATTTCACTATTAAGACTTTGGAAGTCAATTATAAGACTTGGGAATGACCTTGTAGCTCATTCTACAATTCAAAATTAAATTGAAATTGACTATAATTGTTTATGGAGGTATTTATATGTTACTTGAAAACTTAGTAAGTGGTGGTGTCACTCTTGTTTCAATTATTGGGGTGTTTGCATTTTTCCTGTCAATCGTGGTACAACTCACAAAGGACTTTGTCCCTAAAAAAATTCCGACTAAACTTTATGTCCTTGTTCTCTCACTGGTAATCACTGTTGTAGGTGTTCTATGCTACTTACAGTATACTGGTGTTGACATTAAACTTTATCACATAGTTGGAAGTGTTGCGTTGAGTTTTATTATTGCATTTATTTCTATGTATGGTTGGGAAGAGTTAAATGAACTCAAAAACAGATTTGTGAAAAAGTGATTTTAGTAGTTTGCGACACTGGAAGTGTTCGCATAAAAATCCTTTAGGATTTTTATTATAATATTATATAATATAAAATGACTTAAAATTTATTTTAAATTAGGTGTGTAATTATAATATTATATTAGCTACGTAATTACTACGCACACGCACGTATATAAGGGACTGCTTAAAAGGCAGTCCTTTTGTGTTTTTGACTAAAGTTACTTTGTATGCTATAATACAGTTACAAATAAATTTTGTGTGAGGAGTTGTTAAACTATGCTTAGAGCAGAAATTGGAAGTCATATTGTCTTACGTGACATTTCTGATATAGAGGAAAATCAGATTGAAAAGGAGCTTACATTTTCAAATCCTAAATATGAGAAAATAATGAAGTATTCAAAATGGGGCTCTACAAGAGAGCCTAAGTTTTTAGAGTTTTTTAAATTGTTTGAAGAGGATGGAGAACTTTGTGCCGAAGTCCCTATTGGTTATAGCGGAATTGAAATAAGTCCAGATGAAGTTACTGATAAAAGAAAACTGCCGGAAGTAGACTATCCTGATTTTTTAATGGAACTTAGAGAAACACAGTCCGAAGCTTTAAGTGCGTATCTTGATGCAAACTCAAATACTCAAACACAATCTTTTTTGAAAGGGAGTATTAAATTACCTACAGGTAAAGGTAAGACTGTATTAGGACTCGCACTTTCACATAGACTTAAAACAAGGACTTTAGTTCTTGTACACAAGACTGACCTTGTTAAAGGTTGGAGAAATGATATTGAAAAAGCTTTTGGTGGTAAAGTAGATGTAGGACTAATTCAAGCTAAGTCCAGAAAAGTAGGGAAACACTTTACTATTGCCACTATTCAGACCTTAAATAATTTGAGTCCTAAGGACTTAAAATCTCTGTATAACTACTTTGGTCTTGTTATTCAGGACGAAATGCACCACTGTCCCAGTAGTTCTTTTGAATTAGGAAATAACTTTAATTGTCGTTATAGATTAGGTCTTACTGCTACACCTGAACGTTCTGATGGACTATCCTGTGTAATGAATTTATATTATGGTGACTTCTGTTATTCTTATGGACATCAAGAAAAAGACGAAGACATTTTACAAGTAAAGGTAATTAAAAGACCCTTAAAGACTTATTTTAACCCTGTAGTTACAGAAGTAGGAAAGTCTTCCTATAAAGTTAAGAGGGAGCTTGATGACCCTATAAATTTTGTTAGAGATAATAGTCATTTAAAGGACAAAGAAAAACGAATTACCTCTTTAGCTTATGGGGAAAAACCTGATATCGCACATTTAGCTATTGAATTTCAGGCTTGTACTCAGTATGACACTTCAAGAGTGGTAATATCTGATATGCTGAAAGAGTATAATTCTGGATATAGTTGTGTTGCATTTTTTTCACGAAAAGAGGAAATCACTCATTATAAAGACTTGTTAGTACTTAATGGGGTTGACGAAAATGATATAGGTCTTTACTACGGGGATAATAAAGACTGTGATTTAATTATCGATATAGCAGAGAGTAGGAGAAAATATATTACCCTTGCAACCTATTCAAAAGCAAATGAGGGTACAAATGTAAAACAGTGGGAAGTAGGGTTTTTAGTGTCCTCGATAAACAATGGGAAAAATGTTGAACAAGCTGTTGGTCGTATACGAAGAAAATCAGATGGGAATAAGCTTAGTGTAGCAAGACTTTATGATTATAGGTACGACAACGTTTATCAGTTATGTAGACAGGGAGAAACACGTGATAGACGTTATAAACAGCTTAAGCTTATTGTGAGTGATAAAGTTATTGGGAGTGGTAGATTATTTGCAAGGGGTTTTAACAAGTAATTGACAATATTTTTGAAGTGTGCTATACTTATTGTTGTAATAAGTGTAACACACTTAATTTTTTACAGGAGGAATAAACAAATGGCAACTAAGAAAAAGACCACAAGTGTAATTCCTGATGAAAAGACTATTAGTTCAATGGTGTCTGAATATCAGGAGTTAAAGAAACAGGAGAAGTTAATTTCTGAAAGAAAGAAGCTTATTGCAGATACTATTAAGGCTTATGCTACTGAAAAGGGAACTAAAGACTCGAATGGTTCTTACTATTCTGAAAATGACAGGTTTGTTTTTGGTTCTCAGTGCAGAAAGTCAATGTCCTTTGATGAAAATAAGGCAGTACTTTTCTTTCAAAGTAAGGGTTATGAAGACTGTATTTCTCTTAAGCCTATGGTTGATGAGTCAGCAGTTGAGGTAAGAGTGTCAAAGGGTGATATTACTCCCGAAGACCTTGAGGCAATCACTATGGTTAAGACAACTTATGCTGTTGATGTTCGTGAGAAAGAGGAAGCTGTTGAAATTCAGAAATCAACTGCTACCATTGCGGCACAGAAGAAAAAGCCTGTGTTAAAGAGAAAGTGAGGTGTAATAAATGGGTGAGTTAAAGAACTTTAATAAGGAACTTTGCGATACTGACTATAATTTTTTGACTTACCTCTTTGCAGAGGTGCAGAATAAAGGAAGAGAACTTTTTAAGCAGAAGAATATAAGGTACGAAGCAAGTTTCTTTAAACAGTGTGAAGATGATGGACTTTCGTCTGCTGTTGTACGACTTAAAGACAAGGTAAACCGTTTTGCATCACTGGTTAAAAATCCTGAAATTGATTGTCTTGATGAGTCTATTAAGGACACTCTTATTGACCTTGCTAACTATGCTACTATGGCTTTAGTTTTTCTTGAAGTCGAAGACAGAGATAATAAAGCAAATGAGGTGAGAGCCAGAGATGCCAATAAGTGAAAATAAGACTTGTACTTTGAATGGTGAAAAAGTAAGACTGTTTTATATAGGAACTCTTGCAAAGAGACTTAATAGAACTACTACCACTATACGTATTTGGGAGAGTAATGGGGTTATACCTGAGTCTTGGTTCAAAGATAAGTTTGGAAAACGACTTTATACTCAGGAGCAAATTGACATTATAGTACAGTGTGCTAAAGAGTGTGATATAACACAAGGTAAGAAAATGTCCATGACCGATTTTAGTGTGGAATGTCATAGACGTTTTAAAGAATTACATAAAAAGTATTTTGGAGGTAAGTAAATAATGGCAAAGTTAAAAAAGAAGTCAACAGAAGTTGAAGAGGTAGTTGAGGATTTAGTTAATGATGTGACAGAAGACTACATGACTGATGATGAAAAGGAAGTCCTTGAAGCTGATGGACAGTCATACATTGACGACCAGACAAAGGTGTCCTCTGTAAAGATGAATAAGGTCCTTGAAATGTTACAGGAAGAATTTAATCTTAAGGGAAAAAACTATATACTCACTGGTTATGTAGATAAGGGTAATAAGATTGTTACTACTCTTGATAATGGAGAGTTCAGTATTCAGTTTACCCTTAACTCTCAGGAAACGATTATGTGGCTAAGTATGCAGTGAGGTAGTAAGAATGAAAGCTAATGAATATCAGCAGGAGATGAAAAAGTTTGTCTCAAATATTAAAGTGGAACCTGAACAGTCTGAACTTATTATGTCAGCTTTAGGTGTTGCCGGAGAAGCAGGAGAATATGCAGACCTCATTAAGAAAGTAGTACTGCATGGAAAGTCTTTAGACAGAGAACACGCTATTAAAGAACTTGGTGATGTGTGTTGGTATGTAGCACTCGCTTGTAACTGTTTGAATGTACCACTTGAAGAGGTATTTGACATTAATATTGATAAACTTAGTAAGAGATATTCTACGGGTAAGTTTACTGTAGAAGAAGCCAATAATAAGAAAATAGGTGATGTTTGATATGCCTAAATACAGAAAAAAACCAGTTGTAATTGAAGCTTTTCAATATACTGGTGAAAAGTGTTTTAGAAATGAAAATGTTCCAAAATGGATTATTGAGTCCTTTGATACAGGTATTCTACACTGGAATCTTGCACCACAAATTTTCAATATACTGTATATTCAAACCTTAGAGGGGAAAATGCAAGTAAGTGTAGGTGATTATATTATTAAGGGTGTAAGAGGAGAACTATACGCTTGTAAACCTGACATTTTTATTGACACTTATGAAGAGGTTACTGAATAAGAAAGGAAGATATTAAATGGAGAACACAAATAATATTGAAAAGGTAATAGAAGATTCTAAGCTTGAACTCACTCAGTATCTTGGAGTAAAACTCGTTTTTGCTACACCTATGACAAGAGGGGAATTTAACAAGTTAAAAAATGTTGAAATCCCTGAGGACGATGCAAGTTATAATGATGAGGGTTACTTTGTAAAGTATGCTGATGATTATGAGAGTTGGTGTCCTAAAGATTCCTTTGAATCTGCATACAGAGTTGTTGGGACAGACCTTTTATTTGATACTGCATTTTTAATGTGCAGTGCTGATTATAGGGATAGATTTAAGGCTGAATATTATCAGTTATTTTCTCGTTTTACTAAACTTAAGGCTATGGTTGATAAGTGGGACAGTGGAAATCTTGAATTTAAGCCTACTTGTCCAAGAAGTCTTTTTAGTCTGCAATTGAGAGCTATGGGTGACTATCTTTCAGTGCTTGAAGCAAGAGCATTGATTGATGGAATAACACTTTAAAGAAATAAGGAGAGTAATTATGGCAACATTAAAGAGTAAGAAAAGTCTTGCAAGAAAAGCGGAAGAAAATACAACAGTTAAAAAGAAGTCTTCTGGAAGTGAAGAGGTTATTAAAGAGGGTACACCTCTTGAACACTCTTTTAAGCATGACCCTAAGTCCAAACCTATGGTTGGAATGAGTAAGGGTGTAACAAAGAATATGGATAACTATGAAAGTCTTAGAGTAGATGTTTGGTTATCTGATTATGTTCAAGATGGAGAAACACCTGAAAATGCAATTGAAAGAATTGAAAACTTCATTGATACTGCACTTGAACAGGCTGTTTTTAATACTGTGGGTGAATAAACAATAAGTGGGACACTCTTTACAGGGTGTCCTCTTTGTATTTGACGATTTAATTTTCTTGTGTTAAAATTATATTATACTAATAAACCCTAGCAAGAGGTGTAATAATGAATAAACAAAGAGTGGACGATTTAATGTGTGCTTTTCGCAGGGTACATAATCAGCTTCAAACAAGCAATAATACCACCACAAAAGGAGTTCCAAAGAAAAAAGAAAAGAGGAATATAACTTCTGAGAAGTATCAAAAATTTCTGGACAAATATCATGACCTTGAGGCACGATACATTGAATTTAATACCCTTGACCTTACTTATTTTTTCAGGGAAAAGGCAAGAGAAGCAGGGGTTAAGTATGTCATAGCTAATATGAAGCGTGACATGGGAATATTTAAGAGATTACAGGAAAATTTTGATATTCCTGAAATACTTTTAATGATAGAGTTTATTTTCTCAGGAGACCAAGAATATCTTGATATAAATAGGACTCAGCCAACTGTTCTTTCAAGTAACTGGGTGAACACAATTTATAAAGATAGCATTGATTGGGCGAATGATGAATATGTGCCAAGAGAAAAGAAGATTTCTACAGATAAGACCTCTAAGAGGGAGTGGAAAAAATCTGATAACACTGAAAAATCCAAAATAGGGGAGTGGGACTAAAATGAGTAAACGACCTATAAGGACTGTAGTTAGTGAGGACAGTCTGAAACTTATAGGAATACCTAAGTCTTTTAGGGGCAACACTTTAAAAGACTTTGATGTTAAAGGTAAGAGTGAGTTAAAGAAAGTTAAAGGTCTTGTACAAGCTTACATAGAAGACCTCGATAGCAACTTTGAAAACAATAAGGGTCTTTTCCTTTATGGAAGTAATGGTGTTGGTAAGACTATGTTGTCAAGTATTATACTTAAGGAAGCTTATAGACATAGGTATACATCAAGACGTTCTACTTTTGTTGAGTATGTGGATAAATATACAAAAGTGTGGAATGCTAAGAGTGCTGACGAGAAAGCAACTTTAGAGGACGAACTCTATACTTACTATAAAGCAGTTGAGTTTTTAGTGCTTGAAGAAGTCGGAAAAGAGATTGACAGTAAAGTATCTGCACCCATACTTGAAGACCTGTTAAGATATAGAGAAGACAATGGTCTTGTTACTATTGTTTGCACAAATTTGAATATATCTCTTATGACAGAAAGATATGGAGAGAGTTGTATTAGTCTTTTGAAAGGTAATACAACTCCTGTTATGATTGAGTGTGAGGATAAGAGAGCAACTATTTTTAAAAAGAGGTGAGCAACTTATGGGACAACTTAATACAGGTTTATTATCCACACCTGATGGAAATAAGTATTTTTATGAACCAAGGGACTATATTGAATATATCCGTGAAAAGTGTGGTTACTCTGTAGCAGACTATGTTGAGGAGAATCTTATAGACCCTAGTGAGGACGAACTTGATATAGATGCTGATGAACTTGCTTATGAGATAGACAAGCTGTTTAATGAGGAGTTTGAAATGCGTAGACATAGGGACAGTTTTCACCCTGCACTTCACCCTATACAGAAGTGTAGGTTATATAACAAAGCAAAGAAAATATTGGAACAAGCAGATGCACTTGCACGCAAAATTTTAGGTGATTAAGAGTGAGGTTAAAGCAGTTATGAAAGCAAATTACAGAGTTGATAAAACCCATGGTGTAATGAAAGACAAAATGGTGATGACGAAAGAAGATATTGGAAAGTATCTTCAAGAAGAGTGGGACACAAAAGTTGATGAAATGTATAAAAGCGTTAAAGTTGATGTGTCGAATCAAATTTTGGCAGTGTTCTTTACTGCATTACATAAAGACTTTGGATTTGGTAAGAAGAGACTTTTAAAAGTGAAAGATAGTGTGGAGAGTTATTTTGCATTAATGCAGACAGGAATATTCAATAAACCTTTTTCACCTATTGACTGTCTAAACTACCTTAAGGAGGAGTTCAATATAGACTTAGATAAGGAGGATTTAATTAAGTAATGATGCATGGAGATTTATCTAACCACGTCAAAGCCACGTTTGGGTTTATGTGTGAGGACTTTGTTATAAAGTATAAAGATAATAGTCTTCCAGACAAATTCTTAAATTTCCTTGTTGGTAAAACAAAAAGAGCAGAGGTGAATATTCTTGCAGTCAATTCTATGGAGCACATCTATAGACAGACTGAATACAACGTTGATTTACTCATTGAGGAAAGTAATTATACAGGAGATTTAAAGGCAATCATTAGTGATTTGCCTTTTAATCGCATTGTGTTGTATAATAAACTCAGTCAGATTTCCTCACGACTTTTAACAGGAGATTTAACTTATGTGGTAGATGATAATGACTATAGAAGAGGTCTTATAAATAACAGGAATGCACTCTCATTAAGTGATTTTCATTCTGCAATAAATTTGAGAGGACGATAATAAAAAATGAAATATGACGTTGAAATAGGTTTTATATCTAAGTTACTACAGACTAAAGATATAATGACTGTAAAGGATAATCAAATAAAACCTGATTTCTTTACAGGTGACAGTCGTTCTGCTTATGCTTACATATACGAAACAGTTATGAATACTGGTGAAGTGCCAAGTGTAAGAGCCTTTAAACAACAGTTCCCAAGATTTAAACTTGAAACAGTTTTAGTTGACAGTAAGACTGTTGTGGGGACAGAAGAGAACCTGAAATTTTGGTGTGAAGAACTTAGGAAGAAAGTTAAGCATAATTACATTGCCGACACTGTAGAAAAGGTGGCAGAACGTTTACAAGACTATGAATCTGATGAAGCTTATGCCTTAATTAAAAGGTCTATAGCTTACATAGAGTCTGAGGTAACAGAGACTACTGATGTTGATATTACAAAGGACACACAGTCTCGTAAAGAAGCTTATTTGAAGAAAAAGAACAACAAGGGTATGCAAGGACTACCTACTGGATTTAGTAAGCTCGATTACATAACTAAAGGTCTTAAAGATAGTACTTTAACCACAGTTATTGCAAATACTGGTGTGGGTAAGCGGTTAGACCTCAATACACCTATTCTGACCCCACAAGGTTTTGTACCTCTTAGAGACATTCACACAGGTGATACCCTGTTTGATGAAGCAGGTAGACCTTGTACAGTGCTGTTAGAGACACCTGTGGTTAATACACAAGTTTATAGAGTGCGTTTTGAAGATGGCACTTATGTTGACTGTTGTAAAGACCACTTGTGGAAGTTTAAGACCATTGATGATGTTTATAGAGGTAGTGAGTGGAGAGTTGAAACAACTGAGCAGTTATTGAAAAGACCTATAAAGAGGGGCAGAACATTTAATCTGTGTACTCCTGTTAATGGTGCTATTCAGTTTGAAACAAAAGACTTACCTATTGACCCCTATGCTTTTGGAGTGTTATTAGGTGATGGTGGTTTTACTACTGACTCTGTTACCTTTACAAATACAGAAAAGGACATACTGGATAGACTAAATTCTCATATTACAGATTTAGGAGAGTTTGTTCCCCGAAAGGGTAATGATATTCAATATGTGTTTAGGTCTACTGTCTTTGCTAAAGGAAATCAGTATGAATTAAATTCTCGCCTTACTTCTTTGCAACTTCGTGGAAAGCACTCAATGGAAAAGTTTATTCCAAAAATGTATCTTGAAAGTTCAGTAGAGCAGAGACTTGAATTACTGAAAGGACTTATTGATACAGACGGACATATTGACAATAAGGGTCATATCTCTTTTACTACTCATAGTTTTAAGTTGTCTGAGGACTTTGTATATTTGTGTAGAAGTTTGGGTTACAGATGCACTGTGAAATCTTATGACAGATACGAAAAAGGCATTGATTATGTATGTAGAATAAGGAGTGACAAGCCACTGTTCTACTCAGACAAGCATTTTGCAAGATATAATAATCGGACTATTCCAAACAGGGTTAATTACTATAACCACTTAAAGATTGTGGGTATAGAAGTCCTTGACAAATTTGAGTATATGAAATGCTTGTCTGTAAGTAGTCCA
>OLZQ01001066.1_pt1 | contig 11808 bp, 8 predicted proteins | sample 1644511 | NCBI WGS metagenome assembly OLZQ01 (sample SAMEA103958132, study PRJEB25191) | human gut metagenome | biome: human-associated habitat [ENVO:00009003]; feature: intestine environment [ENVO:2100002]; material: feces | place: Germany | collected 2013/2015 | reverse complement strand
TAGTATATCATTTTAATATACTATATTTCAACATATTATAAATATATTCAAATTTTAGTTATTTGCATATGTTTTCACAAATTAATTCCTGTCCTGGGCACTGGCAATCCCCGTAATCGTTTGATTACGGGGATTTTCGTTTTCCGGCGTCCGGCGTTCAGTCGGCAGCGCCGTTTAGGGGCGGAAGGCTGCGGACCTCGGTCCGGCCGCCGCGGAGGAGGTAGATCGCCGGTTCCGGCGCCGTGATCGTCCGCCCGCCGAGGCGGTATTCTCCGGCCCGGTGAACCACGGCGCAGCATATTTTCCCGTATTCGACGGCCTGACATCCGGCATCGTTCCGAAGTATCCGCACGGAGGGATTCCGGGCAAACCGTTCGGTCCGTTTCGCGTCGCGGCACGGCAGAAAAGCGTAGGCATAGCCGCCCGTCCGGGCCGGATCATGCCCGAACCAGCACTTGAAAACCGGCCCCCGCTGGGTTCTGTCCCTGTAAAAAGGATCTATCAGATCCCATTTTCCCTCCTGAATCTCCGTGCTGACTGCAATCGGAGCGCCGTCCAGCGATACGTATCCCCGGCCGTCGTGATGCACCCACGGCAGGCTGCCGGAGGTCTCGGTCGCTCCGCCCCGGGTTACCGGACCCGCAAGGTGCGTCTGATCCAGGGCCGTGGTGATCCGGAAAATCCGGGCGTCGGAACTGCGGATGTCCGCACCCAGCGCCACGACGAGGTCCCCGAAAAAGAATGCCGACTTGAGGGCGTGAAGCCCGTCGCGCTCGATCTCCATCGTCGTACACAGCACATCGCCCGAAGCGAGGCCGCCCACATGTCCGGAACGGTTTTTCCTGGCCTCGACGGAGTTGTCGCACTTCAGGGGCGCGCCGTCGTCGTAAGCCGTCGTCCCGGGAACCATCCGCCAGTCCCAATGGGCGAAGATATTGTCGTACTCCCGCCCGTGCTGCATGAACAGCAACGCCCCGTCGGCCGAGAAGTTGGCCAGAGTGTTCTCCCGGTTCGTAAACTCGAAGCCGATCGTACGGTCGGAGTGCATGCGGATCGACGCATACCATGTGGCGGTACGGTAGATGCCGCAGTCCGAACGGTCGTAATAACGCGGCCCACGCAATCCGTCTGAGCGGTTCTCCGGCTCCAGTATCCTCTTGGCGAACCGCCTGAAAACCCAGTATCCCGGTCTTTTCAGCGCCGCGATGTTCTCCGCGGCGACGGCTGCCGACGAGGCTTTTCCGGGACCGCTGTCGATAAACACCTGCCGGCCGCAGAAACTCGGGTCCATCACACCCCGCCAGATGCTCCGGCAAATACCCTCCCGCATCAGCTTTTCGATGACGGCGCACTGCGCGTCCGAGAACATATAAGGCGTCCCGTCGAGAACTCGGAGCCAGAACGAGAGGCCCTCGGCATAGGCCAGTCCGTAGTTCCCGAACTGAATCTGGGGTCCGTGCTGGTGAAACGACCAGTCGTCCTGAATGCCCTCGCCGTCGGTGACGACGATCTCCTCGGCGATCTGATCCCGGGCCTCGGCGACGAGCGCCTCGTCGTCCGTCAGCAGCCCGCGCATCAGGTTGTTCCCGGCCAGCCATACCTTGTTCTGCCCGGTGCGGCCGAAGCGCGAACGCTCGATGATCCGCAGCCCCTGCTCCAGTTCCGGACCGGAAAGTTCGCCACGGATCATCAGCAGAATCGCGGCGAGTTTCTTGGGAACCCCGATCTCCCCGTGCCACCAGTTCAGCGACGACGGTTTCTTCGCATACCAGTAGGCAAGCCCCTTGTGCAGCAGGCCGCCGATACGCCCGTCGCCATGCCACGCCGACGCAGGGTCGGCATAAAGTTTCGCCAGGGCGTACATCCGCGTCAGGTGCAGCGACGGCTGCCACCGCCCCCTCGTCCGGTCGTCGTAGTCGATGTCGGACCAGAATCCGCCCGCATCGAAAAGCCCGAGCAGGCGCCGCACCTCGCCGTCCGGAAGGTGGACCGACGTGTAGAGCTGGAGCAGCAGCACGTCGTTCGCCCTCCCGTAATCGGAATAACGGACGAAACGTTCGGTCGCCTCCCCGTCCGGGGCATAGGACATCACCGACACATCGACAAAGGCTTGCCTCACACGGTCGAGCGGACCGGCCGGGCAGGCGCGGGCCGTCGTCAAAAAAAGCAGGGCGGCCAGAAAGGCCGTACGTAAACCATTCATAACAGTTACCAGAAACTTGTGAAACACCGCCGTTCCGAAGAGAGGGACCCGACGCGGAAAGCGGCATGACAAATATAAGTCTTTTTAAACCAAATATCCCCCGACGACGCCACGGAGAAGCTACTTTGACCGGATTCTACTCCCCTTTGACCGGATCGAATCCTTCGCGGAAGAATACAAAATCTAATTTTGAATGACGGAAAAACCACCCGAAAAAACTACTGTCTGACATGAGAACCCGAACCTATCGCACAGCATTGCTGTCGACCCTTCTTCTCGCGGGATGCACTCCCCGGGAGACAATGCCGGAACTGACCGATCGCGTCTTCGCCGTAGCCGCGGCCCAGTACGAACAGCTCGAAGGCCGGCTGACCGACGAGACGCTTCCGAGATCGGTGGCCTCCGACGGAAAATTCATCCCTTCCAACATCCGCTGGTGGTGCAGCGGATTCTATCCCGGCTCGCTCTGGTATATATATGAGTATACCGGCGACAAGACATTCCGCGAACTGGCCGAAAAAAACACCTTCAAACTCTATCCCCTCAAACAGAAAGGCACGGACCACGACCTGGGATTCCAGATGAATTGCAGTTTCGGCAACGCCTACCGGATCACCGGCGAGCAGAAATACCTCGAACCCATCCACACCTCGGCGCGGGTCCTCGCCGGAAGGTTCTCGCCCGTGACGGGCGTCATCCGCAGCTGGGACTTCGTGCGCAAGGGCCGCGACTGGAAATACCCGGTGATCATCGACAACATGATGAACCTCGAACACCTCTACAACGCGGGCCTGCTCTTCGGGGACGACACCCTGAAGAGCGTCGCGGTGACGCACGCCAACACGACCCTCTGCAACCATTTCCGGCCCGACTTCACGAGCTATCACCTGGTGGACTACGACCCCGCCGACGGCCGCGTCCGCCGGAAGGAGACCGTGCAGGGCTTCAGCGACGAATCCGCCTGGGCGCGGGGACAGGCCTGGGCGCTCTACGGCTACACGATGATGTTCCGCCTGAGCGGCTACGAATGTTACCTCAACCAGGCCGAGAACATCGCCGGCATGCTGTTGGAGCGGCTTCCCGACGACGGCACGGAATTCAAATGGAGCTAGGTGGCCGGGCTTGAGAACTGGGACCAGCTGACGCCTAGACAGAGGGCCGTGTTCTTCTGCTGCGACGGGCTGAAAAGCAACGCGAAACTGGCGTCGCAGAAGACCCAAGCGATCGGCATCTGCGGACAGGACATCTTCGACCGCTACTACCTCGACAACGGCAACGAGGCCCGGATCAAGGCCGCCTACGACAAGCGCGACCCGCGGCTCAAGCAGACGATCGTCACCCCCTACGAACCGGTGGACTGCTTCACGGCGGGACTCAACGGCAACGAGAACATGATCGGCAAGCAGCTCCGCTGGCCGCTCTACCTGCAAGGAACCAGCGGCGGCGACTTCTGGCTCGACAAGCGCACCTCGGCCTACTACTGCTACCGCAAGTACGTGCGTTTCCTCAAGGGCGAACTGATCGACCGGCAGCGCTGCTACACGGACTTCCCGCTCATCCGCTACACCGACGTCATCCTGCAATGGGCCGAGGCGCTGATCGAGCTGAATGAGTTCACCCCGGCGAAGAACCTCATCGACCAGGTGCGCGCCCGCGCCCACATACCGGGCATCACGATCGGCGACCTCGACGCCATGCGCGAGGCCGTACGCTACGAGCGCCGCGTGGAATTTCCGGTCGAGGCGGTGAACTTCTTCGACGAAGTGCGCTGGGGAACCTATAAGGAGACCAAGTCTCCAGGTCTGCGAAGGGGGGGGGTACACACCCCCGAACCGGCCGATAACCCGGAAGGCCGGCAGCCGGAGACGAAACCCTTCCACATCATGGTCGTGGAGGCCACTCCCGACCTGCGAGAGTTTCTGGTCAAGAATTTCGAGGACACCTACGGCGTCCTTTCGGCGAAAAACGGCGCCGAAGCCCTCGCCATCCTCGAAAAACAGGCCTGCGACCTGATCATCAGCGACGCCCTGATGCCCGAAATGGACGGTTTCGACCTGTTGATGAAGGTCCGTAACGACGAAATGCTGTGCCACATCCCGTTCATCCTGCTCTCGGTGGTCGACTCCGTGGACTCGAAGATCAAGGGACTGGAATACGGGGCCGACGTCTATATCGAAAAACCCTTCTCGCTGGGTTACGTCAAGGCGACGGTGGAGAGCCTGCTCGAAAACCGGAAACGGGCCTTCCGCCACTTCGCGTCGCGGCCCGGATTCCAGTACGAGAAAGACGATATGGGCCGCAACGACCGGCAGTGGCTGGACAAGCTGACGGGCATCGTCCGCGAGAACCTCACCTGCGAGACGCTCTCCGTGGACCTGCTCACCGAGAAAATGGCCTTGAGCCGTTCCAGCCTGCAACGGAAGCTGAAAGGGCTGACGGGCGTCTCGCCCAACGAATACATCCAGTTGGTACGGCTGAAAACGGCCGCGCAGCTGCTCCGCAGCGGCGAATACCGGATCAGCGAGGTCTGCTACCAGACCGGATTCAGCAGCATGTCGTGGTTCGCCAAATGTTTCACGAAGCAGTTCGGCATGCGCCCGAAGGATTTCATCCGGCAGAATCAGGACGGGAAATCATCCGGATAAGAGTGCGGGAGCGCTGTTCTTCCAAAAAATGCTCCCGCTCCTGCCGCTATCTGCGGAGAGCCCGGTTTTCAGGGTTTGGTCACGCGCCACTCCGCAGGGGCCTTGAAGCCCTCCTTGCCCTGCCCGTAGGGCAGTTCGGGATGCGCGGGACGGATCGTGTCGTAGCGGATGATGTATCGGCGCAGGCGCTCGGCTTCGGGAAACAGTGACGCCCGCCGTCGGAAAACGCCCGCCGTCGGCGCTAAAATCGCGGCAATCCCGACACGGAAATGCCGTTCGGCGGAAAATTCCCGGCAAAGCCCGGCCACAAAACGCACGGAATAATTAACTTTGCAGACAAGAACCCAAAAAACCGACCCATGAAAAGAAATTTCATCGCATTATGCGCCCTGCTGCTGGCCGCCTGCGGAAGCCAGGAGCCGAAAATCACCCTCTTCAGCAACGAAGCCTTCCAGACGGAAGCGGACGGCAAACCCGTCGGAATCTACACGCTCCGCGCGGGCGACGTGACCATGCAGGTCACCAACTACGGCGCCCGCGTCGTGTCGCTCTGGACTCCCGACCGCGCGGGCGACTACGAAGACATCGTGCTCGGCTACGAGACGATCGACCGTTACATCAACAATGACGGCGAACGCTTCCTCGGCGCGGTCGTGGGACCCTACGCCAACCGCATCGCCAAGGGCAGCTTCACGCTCGACGGCACGGAGTACAACCTGCCGATCAACAACAACGGCCAGACGCTCCACGGCGGAATCGACGGCCTGGACCGCGTGGTCTGGGACGTGGTTTCGGCCTCGGAAGACCAGCTGGTGATGAAGTACCTCCACGCCGACGGACAGGAGGGTTTTCCGGGCAACCTGCAAATCGAGATGACCTACTCGCTCACGCCCGAAAACGAATTCCGGATCGACTACAGCGCCACGACCGACAAGCCGACCGTGGTGAATCTCTCGCACCACCCCTTCTTCAACCTCAAGGGCGAGGGTAACGGCACGATCCTCGACCACGTCATGACCATCAACGCCAGCCACACCACGCCGGTCGACTCGGTGCTGATCCCCACCGGAGAGATCGCCGACGTCACGGGCACGCCCTTCGACTTCCGCCAGCCGCACGCCATCGGCGAGCGCATCGGCGCCGACAACGAGCAGCTGCGCAACGGCGCGGGCTACGACCACAACTGGGTCCTCGACCGCAAGACCGCGGACGGCATCGAGCCGGCGGCCACGGTCTGGGAACCCGCTTCGGGCCGCACGATCGAGGTGCTGACCGACCAGCCCGCCATGCAGTTCTACAGCGGCAACTTCTTCGACGGCAAAGCGAACGGCAAATACGGCAAACCGCTGCGCTACCGCGAATCGCTGGCGCTCGAAACGCAGAAGTATCCCGACAGCCCCAACCACGACAACTTCCCCTCGACCGTACTGCGTCCGGGCGAAGAATACACGCAGGTCTGCATCTACCGCTTCGGGGTGAAATAACGCCCGCCCCGGTGGAAACACACGAACGCCGCAGCAGGGGATCATCCCTTGCTGCGGCGTTTTCCGTCGGACCCGAAACGCCGGATTGTCTGCGGGCATCCGTCAGGCGAAGAGGCCCTGCGCCGGAAATCCGCCCTACCGGCAGCTGAACGCGACGCTTCGGGAGGCCCCGTGCTCGTCGATCACCGTCAGGCGGTGACGCCCGGGAGCGGGCCGGACCGAGAGTTTGTGCTCCAGCGAGGTCGCGCCGAGATACCGGTCGTCGAGATGCCAGAACAGCACGGCGTTGCGGTCGCGGTGCACGGCCGTGAAGACGAGGCTCTGCTGCCGGCCTTCGAGCGACTTCGGGGCCACCAGCACGCGCCCCGGCTGCGGATAGATGATCTCGATGGGGTCGTTTCCCGCCCCGCGGCCCGACAGGCCGGGGTGCAGCGGCGGCAGCGGCCGGTTGGGCATGTCGGCTACGATGTTGTACCATTGGGCGGGCATCTGACGCTCGGTCAGGCAGAATTTCTTCGTTTTCATTTATCGTGGATTTTTAAGGGTTTTGTGCAAAAGAAAAGCCCGCTGTTCACTTTCGTAAACAACGGGCTTGTGTATTTTTCGGGGTTCAACTATACACGCGCGGTTCCGCACTCATTGTTCACGAGAGTCAACGAGCGCCACCACCATGCCTGTATGTTGAAATTGCGGATCATCTTTCAGCTTTGTTTCTGCAAATATATGCGGTCGGTTCGTAAAATGCAAATTTTTTACGAATTATTTTCGACACCTATATATGTAAGGAATTTTTACCGTACTTTGCGGAAAAATTTATATTTTTGCATGATTATCCGCAAATTCAAAACTTAACGATATGAATATTTCGTATAACTGGCTCAAACGTTATATCGCGACCGATCTTCCGGCCGAAAAGATCGCTGAAATCCTGACGGACATCGGCCTCGAAGTCGAAGGCTTCGAGAAGATCGAAACCGTGAAAGGCGGCCTTCGGGGCGTTGTCGTCGGCGAGGTTGTGACCTGTGCCGATCACCCCGATTCGGACCACCTGCACGTCACCGCGGTGGACGTGGGAGCCGCCGAGCCGTTGCAGATCGTCTGCGGCGCCGCGAACTGCCGGGCCGGATTGAAAGTCCTCTGCGCCACGGTCGGCGCGGTGCTCTACCCCGACGGCGGCGACGAGGAGTTCAAGATCAAACGTTCGAAGATCCGCGGCGTGGAGTCGCTCGGAATGCTCTGCGCCGAGGACGAGCTGGGCATCGGGTCTTCGCACGACGGCATCATGGAACTTCCGGCCGACGCCCCCGTGGGCATGGAGGCCAGGGAATACCTGCATGTCGAGGACGACTACCTGATCGAGATCGGACTCACGCCCAACCGTGTGGACGCCGCTTCGCACATCGGCGTGGCGCGCGATCTGGCCGCTTACCTGAAGAGCCGCGGCGAAAATGCCGAAGTGAAACTGCCCGATGTTTCGGCCTTCGCTCCCGACAATCACGACCTGGAGGTGGCGGTCCGCGTCGAAAATCCCGAGGCCGCGCCCCGCTATGCCGGCGTTACGGTCACGGGCTGCAAGATCGGTCCGTCGCCCGAGTGGATGCAGAACTGCCTGCGCGCCGCGGGCATCAATCCCAAGAACAATCTGGTCGACATCACCAATTTCGTGCTGTTCGAGCTGGGCCAGCCCCTGCACGCCTTCGACGCCGCGAAGATCGAGGGCCGCGAAGTCGTGGTCCGCACCTGCGCCGAGGGCACGCCCTTCGTGACGCTGGACGGCGTGGAGCGCAAACTCACGGACAAGGACCTGATGATCTGCTCGGCCGAGCGTCCCATGTGCATCGCCGGCGTTTTCGGCGGACTGGACTCGGGCGTGAGCGACACCACGACCGACGTATTTATCGAGAGCGCCTATTTCAACCCCGTGTGGGTACGCAAGACGGCCAAGCGTTTCGGCCTGAATACCGACTCTTCGTTCCGCTTCGAGCGCGGCATCGACCCCAACATGCAGGTCTACGCCGCCAAGCGCGCCGCCCTGCTGATGAAGGAGCTGGCCGGGGGTACGATCTCCAGCGGCATCACGGACATCTATCCGGAGCCGATCGGGGATTTCGTCTTCGACATCTCGTTGGCAAGGGTCAACGCGCTGATCGGCAAGGAGATTCCCGAAACGCTCGTCCGCACGATCATCGCGGCGCTGGAGGTGAAGATCCTCGCCGAGAAAGACGGCGTGCTGACGGTCGCCGTGCCGCCCTACCGTGTCGACGTGCAGCGCGAAGCCGACCTCGTGGAGGACATCCTGCGCATCTACGGCTACAACAACGTCGAAATCCCCACGCAGGTCCGTTCGACGCTCTCCTATGCGCCGAAACCCGACCGCAACCGTCTGATGAACCTCGCGGCCGATTTCCTCACGGCCAACGGGTTTACCGAGATCATGTCCAACTCGCTGACGAAAGCCGCCTATTACGAGGGCCTGACCTCCTGCCCCGCCGAGCGTTGCGTGCGCATTCTCAACCCGTTGAGCGCCGACCTGAACGTGATGCGCCAGACGCTGCTGTTCAACATGCTGGAGGCCGTCGGTCTGAACGCCAACCGCCGCAACGGCGATCTCTGCCTCTACGAGTTCGGCAACTGCTATTTCTACGACGAGTCGAAGCGCACGGACGAAAACCGCCTGGCGGCCTACTCCGAGGAGTACCGCCTCGCCATCGCCGTCACGGGCGTCTCGACGCCGCAGTCGTGGAATGCGAAGCCCGTGAAGGCGTCGTTCTTCACCCTGCGCGCAGTCGCCGAGAAACTGCTCCGCCGCTTCGGCGTCGACATCTACGCGCTGAAGGCCGAGACGCTCGAAAGCGATCTTTTCAGCGAGGGCCTCACGCTGTCGCTCAATGGCAAACAGTTGTTGCAGATCGGCTCCGTGGCCGCCGCAATCCGCCGCCGTACCGATGTCAAGCAGGATGTGTACTATCTGGAGATGAATTTCGAGGCCCTTGCGAAATCCACGAAGAAGCTGAAGATTGCCGCCGGGGAACTGTCGAAATTCCCCGAGGTCAGACGCGATCTGGCGCTGCTGGTGGACAAGTCCGTGACCTTCTCCTCGCTGCGCGACGCAGCCTTCGCCGCCGAGCGCAAGCTGCTGAAAAGCGTCTCGCTGTTCGATGTCTACGAGGGCGACAAGCTTCCCGAGGGCAAGAAATCCTACGCTTTGAGCTTCATTCTGGAGGACAAGACCCGCACGCTGGACGAGCGGACCATTGAGCGTGTGATGGCGAACCTCACCCGGCAGTTCGAGCAGAAATGCGGCGCGCAGGTCCGGGCCTGACGAAATTTCAGCAACCGAAAGACCGCCCGGCCCCATCGGAGCCGGGCGGTCTTCCTTAAAATACGCCGATGCGACGATTTTCCAGAATATTTGCGTGGACGACCCTGTTCTTCGTTGCGGGAGCCGTGCTGTTCTTTACCAAAGCCGCCGCGCTTCCCTATAAGGTCGCTTGGCCCGTCCTGCTGCTGTCCCTGGCGACCTTCCTGTCGCGGCGCCGGGAACTGCTCCCGTTCGGGTTCGCCTTCCTGTTTTCCGCCGCCGGGGATGCCGTGGGCGCCAGGGGGTTGTTCATTCCCCAGATGGCCTTCTTTGCGCTGGCGCACGCCGCCTATGTGTGCTGGTTCCTGCCCCGGGCGCGGCGCAGGCTCCGTGCGGTTTCGCTGGCCGTCACTGTCCCGCTGCTCGTCTTCCTTTTCGCCGCCATCGTCCCCGAGGCCCCGTTTCCGGCCGAACGCATCGGCGTCGCCGTCTACGGGCTGGTCATCGCCGCAATGCTTTATAGCGCGCTCCAGTACGACGGGGCATGCGCCGCCGGATTCAGGTGTGCGGCCCTGCTGTTCGTCTTTTCCGACGCGGTGATCGCTTGGAACCGCTTCATCGGACCGGTTCCGGCCCGGACCTGGATCGTTATGATCACCTACTACCTCGCGCAATACCTCTTTTTCCGCTTCGCCTTCAAAACCGCGGCCCGGAACTGACGCTTACAGCGCCGGTTTCACCTGCGGCGGCTGGATTGTGACGTAGGGCGTGCCGTTGTCGTCGCACGTCGAGACGATCCGCACGGCCTTCACCGGACGCCCGGGGCGCAGCGTGATGCTTCCCATCTCCAACTCTCCCGCCCGCTCGAACGTCGCGCCGTCGTACGACACCTCGGCGTAACCCGTCGTCACGATCGTCTTCGGCAGCTGGCGGTTTCCCGTCTGCAAATACATTTCGCGGCACCTCACCGGCTCGCTGAACGTGTAGCGTATCCAATCCTGCTGCCGGCAGGCGCGGCGCGTACGCGAAAGGCCCTTGTAGCTCTCGGCGTTGGCATAGGGGAACTTCGCGCTCTCGCCCATCGAGGTCGTGATCGCCACGGCGGGCGTAATGGTCCGCCAGCGGGACTTGTCGGCCACGTAGGGGCTGCGGGCGGTGCCGTAGCGCGAATAGAAGCGGTAGAGATGCGGTTTCCCGGTGCGGACCGGAGCCGTGTAAGGGTGTTCTTCCGGAGAGCCGTCCATAAGGTAGTAAATCGCGGAGCCGTCGTCCGCCGAAGCGGTGAACGCGCCGTCGCCGTAGCCGACCTTCGGCGGGAAGAGCCGGAACCGGATGCCCATGGCCGCCATCCGGTCGTAATGTTTTCCTTTCAACTCCTCGTAATAGGCGTCCCACCCTTCGGCGTTGCCGCTCCAGGCGATGCGTGCGAGGGCGCAGACGCGCGGAAAGAGCATATAGTCGAGGTAGTCGGGCTTTTCCGGCTCGTGCGAGACGTAGGCTTCGCTGAAAAACGCCCCCTGCAACCCCTCGACGTTGCGCATCTGTTCGGGGCTGAACTCCGTGAAGCCGAAGCCGTAGACCTTTTTGGCGTCAAAGATCGCCGCCCAGTCGTGCCCGTCCTCACGGGGCGACTGGCGCATGTCGAAATAGAAGTACTGGCCCGGCATCACGACGGTGCGGCAACCCTTCGCCGTGGCGTCGAGGCAGGCCTTGACGCTCTCCCAGCCGTGCACGCGGCACTCCCGGGCGAAGGCTCCCGTGCGCACGGCCTCGTTCCACACGGCGGGCCGTTTGCCGTGCGAACGGAGGATTGCGGCCATGCGCTCCATGAAGAGGTCCTCCAGCCGGTGCGGGTCGGTCATCCCCTCCCGTTTCATCAGCGCCCGGCAGTCGGGACACCGCTCCCACTGCGACATGTCGACCTCGTCGCCGCCCACGTGGATGTACTCCGAGGGGAACAGCTCGCACAGTTCGCCCAGAATGTCGCCCAGCAGCGCGTAATTCTCCTCCCGGGCCACGCACCATGTCGAACGGTAGTCGTAACCGTTGGTTGACACGGTGTCGGGCGGATAGTTGCAGCGGATTTCGGGATGCACCGACGCGATGTTGCGGCTGTGGCCCGGCAGGTCGATTTCGGGAATGATCTCGATATTCCGCAGGGCGGCGTAACGGATC
>OLZQ01001047.1_pt1 | contig 12025 bp, 8 predicted proteins | sample 1644511 | NCBI WGS metagenome assembly OLZQ01 (sample SAMEA103958132, study PRJEB25191) | human gut metagenome | biome: human-associated habitat [ENVO:00009003]; feature: intestine environment [ENVO:2100002]; material: feces | place: Germany | collected 2013/2015 | reverse complement strand
CCGTCTCGACAAGACCAACATCATCCACTGCCCCATCGGCAAGGCTTCCTTCGGCCCCGAAAAGCTCGCTGAGAACTTCAACGCACTCATGGGCGCTGTTATCAAGGCAAAGCCGGCCGCTGCAAAGGGCCAGTATATCAGAAGCTGCACCGTCGCCAGCACCATGGGCCCCGGCATCAAGGTTGCTACCACCAAGATCTAAAAAATAGCTCTTGACATTCGCGCAGATTCTGCTATAATATACAAGCTGCCAAAGACAGCAGGAGATAGTTTATCGTAACAGGGTTCGCCCTTCCTGCCGAGGTTCCGCACAAATGGTAACATTTCTGTGTCCTCACGTCTTTGGCGTGAGGACATTTTATTTTCAGAGGTGACATTCATGCCCAACGCAAAGGTACTTGAAAGCAAGAAAACCGTCGTTGATGCTCTGTCTGAGAAAATTCAGAACGCTACTTCTGCTGTTTTTGTAGACTACAAGGGCATCACCGTCGCGCAGGATACCGAGCTTCGCAATCAGTTCCGTGCTGCGGGAGTCGAGTACGCTGTCGTCAAGAACACCCTGACCCGGTTCGCTGCCAATAAGGCCGGCTACACCGAGTTCGATGAGCTTCTCAACGGCACCACGTCCATGGCTTCCACCACCGACGATCCCATTGCACCGGCTCGCGTCGTCTGCGAATTCGCAAAGAAAAACAAGAACGTCGTCAAGATCAAGGGCGGCATGGTTGAAGGCAAGGTTCTGTCTGTTGAAGAACTCATGTCCTTCGGCGAACTGCCCTCCAAGAATGCACTCGTTGCACAGGTTCTCGGCACGTTCCTCGCGCCCATCTCCTCTCTGGCAGTTGTCCTGAACCAGATTCTGGAGCAGAAGGGCGGCGCTCCTGCGGAAGAAGCTCCCGCAGAGGCTTAATCCATCAATCAATAAAATTTCGACTGAAACATTTTACTGAACAATTTACTGGAGGTAACTACAATGGCATCCGAAAAGATTACTGCTATGATCGAAGAAGTTAAGACCCTCACCGTTCTTGAGCTGGCTGAGCTGGTTCATGCTCTGGAAGAGGAATTCGGCGTTTCCGCCGCTGCCGCTGCTGTCGCCGCTCCCGCTGCCGGTGCTGCTGCCGCTGAGGAAGAGAAGACTGAGTTCGATGTCGTCCTGAAGGCCGCTGGCGCCAACAAGATCGCTGTCATCAAGGTCGTCCGTGCTCTGACCGGCCTGGGCCTGAAGGAAGCTAAGGAACTCGTCGACGGCGCTCCGAAGAACCTCAAGGAAGGCGTCTCCAAGGACGAGGCCGAGAAGATCGCTGCCGAGCTCAAGGAAGCTGGCGCAGAGGTCGAGGTCAAGTAAGTTTACTTGTCACCAAAAAATCCCGGGCTGCATCTGCAGCCCGGTTTTTTGCAGCATTATAAAATTATGTTAACCAGCATACAGAGCAGCATGCCGATCATTGTCGGGATTGCCGCTGCCAGAAGCGTCCACCGGAAACTGCCCGTTTCGCGCTTGATGGAAAGAAGCGTTGTGCTGCATGGCCAGTGAAATACACAGAAAATCAGACAACACAGCGCTGTTTTCGCTGTGATTCCACTGGCAGCCAGAAGTGCCGCAGCCTCAGCCCCCTGTGCATCCCCAAGCACACTCTGCTGCGTCAGCAGCATCAAAATGACCGGAATCGCCAGTTCGTTGGCTGGCAGCGCAAATAAAAAGCCTGTCAAAATCACTCCGCTCATTCCCAACAGCCGCCCCACTCCATCCAGTGCGCCGGAAATCCACAGCAATAAGCTTTTCCCGTTCACCTGCCACGCGCCAAGCGCCCATAAAAGCAGCCCCGTCGGTGCCGCAACCATCACGGCACGGGAAAGCACATGCAGTGTCTTCCCAAAAACTGCGTCGTTCAGAATTTTTTTCAGCTGCGGCCGTCGATATGCGGACATCTCCAATACAAATGGCATACCGGTTTCCCTGTTCAATCTCTTGCTGAGCAGAGAAGACACCAGAAACGTTCCGCCCGCGCCCATACAGACCGCCGCCGTCAATACCAGCGCCAGCAGAAGACTGTTTTCGCGCCCCAGCAGAACCGCTCCCATCGCCAGGAGCATCGGGAACCGTCCGTTGCACGGCATCATCGCGTTCGTGCAGACCGCCGTCAGCTTCTCCGCCCGCGTCGGCATGATCCTGCACCCCGTTACCCCAACTGCATTGCATCCGAGACCCATACACATCGTCAGTGCCTGGCGGCCTGAGGTGCCGCAGCGGGCGAAAATGTGGTCAGTCAGGAAGGCTGCACGCGGCAGATATCCGGCGTCCTCCAGGACAGAAAACAGAAAAAAGAAGATCGCCGCAGGCGGCAGCATCACAGCGGTGACGCGCGCCGCCGTTGCATAGACACCGCTGATCAGCGCATCCGCAAGCCAGTGCGGCCAGCCCGAACAGGCTTGGAGCAGAACCCGCTGCAGCCAGTCAAAACCGCTTTGCAGCCAGACGGAGAACACGTTGCTGCCCTCCAGCGTCAGCCAGAACAGCACGGCCAGCAGAATCATAAATACGGCTGCACCGGTATATTTCCCCGTCAGGAGCCGGTCTATCCGAATACTGCGCTGTGTCCTGCCGCTGTCTCCTGATTGCACGACCTTCCCCGCAAGCTGCCGGGCATGGCGAACGCAGTCCGCAGGCGCAGAGTGCTCCGGCAGGTGCGGCGTGAGCGTGATGTAGCCATCCATCACATCGCGGATCGTCTGCCGCAGCCGACGGATATCCTTCGCGTCGCTTGCACATGTACCGACGACCGGAACCCCCAGCAGGATTTGCAGCGCATGAAGATCGATCCGGATTCCTCTTGCCTGCGCTTCATCCATCAGATTGACGCAGACGATCAGCTTTTCACACCGCGGCATCAGCTGCAGTGCAAGCGATAGGCTCCGAGCAAGGCACGTCGCATCACAGACGGCGATCACGCAGGCATCCGTATGCGCATGCAGATACTCTGCTGCAATGCGTTCCTCCTCCGACCCGGTTTTCAGCGAGTATGCGCCCGGAAGATCCGTCACGGCATATGCCTGCGCGGCATAGGAATATGTGCCGTGCGCTACCGCGACTGTCTTCCCCGGCCAGTTTCCCGTATGCTGATGCAGCCCGGTCAGCGCGTTGAAAATGCTGCTTTTGCCGACATTCGGGTTCCCGGCCAGCGCAATGGCGCGGAGCGCGGGTTCGTTCCGGCTCATCTGACCGCCTCCACAACGATCTGCGCCGCGTCCTTTTTCCGCAGTGCAAACACTGCTCCGCCAACCGCATATGCCGCAGGCGATGCGTGCGGCGCACGATACAGACAGCTGAGCTCCGTTTCAGGCAGAAGTCCCAGCTCCTCCATACGCGCCTTGGCCTCGCCCGGCATCAAAATCTCGCGTAGGACACCATATTCCCCCGGCCGCAGCGCATCCAGTCCCATCCGCCGCTTTTCCATGGGCGCACTCCCCTTTCTGTTCCTCTGGTTTCTAATCCAGAATATACAGAAAAGCACGGTTTTGTGACAACCCCATTGTGTTTGGCTGCGCCGCGTGGTATACTGACAGGAAATCACACTTGAGGTGCGCCATGCTTCACAATTATCACACGCACACGTTCCGCAACCATCACACGGTCGGTACGGAGCGCGAATATATCGAATCCGCCATCAAAAACGGCTTCCAAACGCTCGGCTTTTCCGAGCATGCGCCATATCGGTTCCCGGATGGCCATGTTTCCTATTTTCATATGTTCCCTGAGGATTTAAACGACTATATCCAGACGCTTCTGACGCTCAAGGCAGAATACGCCGACCGCATCGAGATTCTGATTGGCTACGAGGCGGAGTATTATCCCAGGTTTTTTGACAATCTGCTTGCGCGCATCACACAGTATCCCGTCGACTATCTGCTGCTCGGCCAACACTATATTCACAACGAGATCGACGGCGTTTATGTCTATGAGCCAACGGATGATCCTGAGATTTTGAAAGTTTATGTAAACCAATGCATTGCAGGACTGGATACCGGGCTGTATACCTATCTGGCGCACCCGGATCTGATTCAGTTTACCGGCTCCGAATCGATCTACCGGCGGGAAATGGAACGGCTGTGTCTGGCTGCGAAGGAACGGAATATTCCGCTGGAGCTGAACCTGTTGGGGCTGCGCGCGAACCGGGCGTACCCCTCCGCACGCTTTTTCCAGATCGCAAAGGACTGCGGCAGCACGATCGTCGCCGGGATCGACGCGCACGACCCGGATTGCTTCTTCCAGCCCGAAACATTTGCGCCTTATCAGGCATTTGTGGCGGAGTGCGGGCTCACCGTAACGGATTCGATCACGCTCCGGCCTGTCCGGCGCTGACCAGTCAATAAAAGAACAGCCGCGTGGGAACACTCCCGCGCGGCTGTTCTTCTCAAATCGTATCCAGAATCAGCTGGAAGACCGCGTCGGCGGCCTGTTCGCGGATCTGGGCGCGGTCGCCGGACAGGTGCAGTTCCTTGCAGAAGGAGAAGCCTGCCGTGTCGACGGCGATGTAGACGAGGCCGACCGGGCGGCCCGTGCCGTCCCCATCCGGCCCTGCAAGACCCGTTACAGACACGGCGCAGTCCGTCATAAGGCGTTCGCGTGCGCCGCGTGCCATTTCATGCGCTGTTTCGCGGGAAACGGCAGTGCAGACGTCAAGCGTCTCCTGCTCCACGCCGAGCAGACGGTGCTTGATTTCATTTACATAACTTATCACGCCGCCCTTATATACGGCAGACGCGCCCGGCACATCAGTCAGCAGCTTGCCGATCAGGCCGCCGGTGCAGGATTCTGCCGTAGCAAGCGTCAGCTCCTGCTCCTTCAGGCGCTTGACGACGGCCTCAGCCCCTGTGTTCATCTTCATAATACCGGATCTGGGTCTTTTCCGTGTTGGCAATCGCGCGGGCGATCAGGCCCTCCACGTCCAGCTTCTGCTCCTCGGCCTCGACCTGCGCGAGAACCGGCTTTGTCTTCGGATGCTTGGGCGTAAAGACGGTGCAGCAGTCCTCATACGGGAGAATGGAGGTATCCAGCGTCCCGATACGGCGGGCGACGGCAACGATCTCCTCCTTATCCATGCCGATGAGCGGATGGAAGATTGGCATATGGACGACCGCGCCGGTCACGGCCATGGCGTCCATGGTCTGGGACGCGACCTGACCGAGATTTTCGCCGGTGACAAGGCACTTCGCGCCGTGGTCGCGGCCGATGGCCTCTGCAATGCGCATCATAAAGCGGCGCATGATGATCGTGAAGTATTCCTCACGGCAGTGGTCGCGGATGGCCTCCTGAATTTCGGTGAAGCCGACAATATCGACGGTCATACGGCCGCAGAACTTCGTCATGATGCGTGCCAGCTCCAGAACCTTTTCCTTGGCAAGCTCCGAGGTGTACGGGTACGAGAAGAAGTGGATGCATTCGATCTCCACGCCGCGCTTGGCGATCATGTAACCCGCGACCGGGGAATCGATGCCGCCGGAGAGCAGGACTGCCGCGCGTCCGCCAGTGCCCGTCGGCAGGCCGCCTGCGCCGGGGACGGACGGGCCGTGGACGTAGGCCGCCGTCTCGCGGACCTCAATATTGACGGTATAGTCGGGGTTGTGGACGTCGACCAGAACGTTCGGGAATTCCTCTGCCAGCCGTCCGCCGATCTCCTGCGAGATCTGGATGGAGTTCAGCGGGAAGCGCTTATCCGAGCGCTTGGATTCGACCTTGAAGCTTTTGGCTGCGGACAGCTCATCGCCCAGATACTCGCAGACGGCGTTAAACATGGCGTCGAGATTTTTTTCGCAGGCACGGCAGCGGCACATCTGGGCCACGCCGAAGATCGTGCCGCAGGCCTCCCACGCGCCGTCCAGATCGCAGTCCTCGGTCAGCGGCTCGACATAGAGCGTCGACTGGACGATATTGACCTTGAATTCGCCGAATTTCGCCATGCGGCGGCGGGTGACGGTCTTGAGCTTATCCTCAAAGACACGGCGGTTCTGTCCCTTCAGGACGATCTCGCCCAATTTCAGTAAAAAAAGTTCTTTCATGATATGTGTCCTATTCTATAAAAATGAATTTGGTTTTATAAAATTATCTTGCGTTTTCTCCGCCGAGCTGGAAGGAGCGGTACTGGACAGCCTCGGCGATGTGTTCGGGGCGGATCTGGTCGCTGCCGGCAAGATCGGCGATGGTTCTTGCGACCTTCAGCACGCGGTCATAGCTGCGGGCCGTCATGCCGAGCGCGTCGAACGCCTGCTTCATAAGGGCGGTGCATTCCTCGTCCAGCTGGCAGAACGTGCGCAGCTGCGCGGGCTGCATATAGGCGTTGCAGCGAGTCGACGTGCCGCTGTAGCGTGTGTTCTGGATGCTTCTTGCCGCGTCGACTCTGGCCTTGATGGCGGACGACGGCTCCGCCTCTGACCGGGAGCGCAGCTCGTCAAACTTGACGGAGCTGACCTCGACGATCATGTCCACACGGTCGAGCATCGGGCCGGAAATGCGGCTTAAATACCGGTCGACCGCCGCCTGTGAGCAGGTGCACCGGCCGCTGGGGTCGCCGTACCAGCCGCAGGGGCAAGGATTCATGGCACAGACCAGCATGAACTCGCACGGGAAGGTCTGCGAGCCCTGCACCCGGGAAATGGTGACCTGTCCGTCCTCAAGCGGCTGGCGCATGGATTCGATGGCGTCCCGGCGGAACTCCGGCAGCTCGTCGAGGAACAGCACGCCCTTGTGCGCAAGGGAAATCTCGCCGGGCCGGACATTCGCCCCGCCTCCGGCCAGTGCAGCTGCGGAGACGGTATGGTGCGGGCTGCGGAACGGACGCGATTCGATGAGCGGATGATCCGGGCGCAGAAGACCCATGACGGAATAGATCTGCGTGACGTCCAGCTGCTCCTGCCGCGTCATATCGGGCAGGATGGACGGCAGGCGCTTTGAGAGCATACTCTTGCCGGAGCCGGGAGGGCCTACCAGAAGAATATTATGCCCGCCTGCCGCCGCAATTTCAAGGGCGCGCTTTGCATTTTCCTGCCCTTTTACATCCTTGAAGTCCAAAAGCTGCTGTGTTTTGTGCTCCGGCTGCCAGATGGGCGCGGGATCGATCGGCGTCTGGCCGGTCAGGTGCGCGGTCAGCTGCCGGATGTCCTTTACGCCGTAGACGGCCAGACCGCCAGCCAGCGTGGCCTCGCGCGCGTTATCCTCCGGGACGTACAGCTCCTCATAGCCGAGCCGCTTCGCGGCCAGCGCCATCGGCAGGACGCCGGGAACGGCGCGCAGCGCCCCCTCCAGACTCAGCTCACCGAGGAACGCGCAGCGTTTCTTCGGAAGCTTTACCTGCTCGGAGGCAGCCAGAATAGACAGGAGGATCGGCAGATCGTAGAGCGTGCCGGATTTCTTCGTACCCGCCGGAGCGAGGTTCACGATGATGCGGCTGACCGGGAACCGGAAGCCGCAGTTTTTGATCGCGGCGCGCACGCGTTCGCGCGCCTCCTTGACGGACGCGTCCGGCAGACCGACCAGATCGAACGCCGGAAGCCCCGTACCGATGTAGCATTCCGTCTGCACCTCATATCCGTTGACGCCGGACAGGCCGAGCGAGAGCACTTTACTGAGCATCTGCATCCCTCCGCTTTTTTCTTCGCATCTATCATAGCGCATTTTGCGTCAAAAACCAACAGGTTTTTCAAAACTTGCCGGAATGCGCGGCAGATTTTCGAAAGATTTCCGCCAAATCCAAAAAGCTTATCTCAAATTTGATTTACATTGACAAGAAAATGTGATATAGTCATTATGCATGAATATGTAATTACTTTTAGGAGGTAATTGTTTTGGTTCGTAAATTCAAAACCATGGACGGCAATAATGCCGCGGCTCACGTATCCTATGCATATACCGAGGTCGCCGGTATTTATCCCATTACGCCGTCCTCCCCGATGGCGGACTTTGTCGACCAGTGGTCTGCCGCAGGTCTGAAGAACATCTTCGGCACCCGCGTCAAGGTTGCCGAGATGCAGTCTGAGGCCGGTGCGGCCGGTACGGTTCACGGCTCCCTCGGCGCAGGCGCTCTGACGACCACCTACACGGCGTCTCAGGGTCTGCTGCTGATGATCCCGAACATGTACAAGATCGCGGCGGAGCAGCTGCCCTGTGTGTTCCACGTCTCGGCTCGTACCGTCTCGACCCATGCGCTGAACATTTTCGGCGATCATTCCGACGTCATGGCCTGCCGTCAGACCGGCTTCGCCATGCTCTGCGAGACCAACCCGCAGGAAGTCATGGATCTGTCCCCCGTCGCACATCTGGCCGCGATCGAGGGCAAGGTTCCGTTCCTGAACTTCTTTGACGGCTTCCGTACCTCCCACGAGATCCAGAAGGTCGCCTGCTGGGATTACGCCGATCTCAAGGAAATGTGCAACATGAAGGCTGTCGAGGAGTTCCGTCAGCACGCGCTGAACCCGGAGCATCCCGCTGCCCGCGGCTGCCACGAAAACGGCGATATCTTCTTCCAGCACCGTGAGGCCTGCAACCGGTACTATGACGAGCTGCCCGCAGTCGTCGAAAAGTACATGGGCAAGATCAACGAGAAGCTCGGCACAAACTATCAGCTGTTCAACTACTACGGCGCTCCCGACGCTGACCGCGTCATCATCGCGATGGGTTCCATCAACGACGTTGCTGAGGAAGTCATCGACTACATGAACGCGCACGGCGAGAAAGTCGGCCTGGTCAAGGTTCGCCTGTACCGTCCGTTCTGTGCAGACAAGCTGGTTGCGGCTATCCCGGCTACCGCCAAGAAGATCGCAGTCCTCGACCGCACGAAGGAGCCCGGCTCTCTGGGCGAGCCTTTGTACATGGACGTTGTGACCGCTCTGGCCAACGCAGGCATCAAGGCGACCATCATCGGCGGTCGCTACGGCCTCGGTTCCAAGGATACGCCTCCTGCTTCCATCTTCGCCGTTTACAACGAGCTGAAGAAGGATGAGCCGAAGCACGAGTTCACCATCGGCATCGTCGACGACGTGACGAACCTGTCCCTCGAAGAGGACAAGAACTGCCCGAACACCGCCGCGGAAGGCACCATCGAGTGCAAGTTCTGGGGTCTGGGCGGCGACGGCACCGTCGGCGCGAACAAGAACTCCATTAAGATCATCGGCGACCATACCGACAAGTATGTGCAGGCCTACTTCCAGTACGACTCCAAGAAGACCGGCGGCGTCACCATCAGCCATCTGCGCTTCGGCGACAAGCCCATCAAGAGCCCGTACTACATCAACAAGGCCGACTTCGTTGCCTGCCACAACCCGTCCTACATCACGAAGGGTTTCCCCATTGTCCGTGACGTCAAGCCGGGCGGCGTGTTCATGATCAACTGTCAGTGGACGCCGGAAGAGCTGGCCCATCATCTGGACGCCGCTTCCAAGCGCTACATTGCCAAGAACAACATTCAGCTCTACACCATCAACGCGATCGATCTGGCGCAGTCCATCGGCATGGGCAAGCGCACCAACACCATCCTTCAGTCCGCGTTCTTCTCGCTGGCAAAGGTTCTGCCGGAAGAGGACGCCATCCAGTACATGAAGGAAAAAGCCACGCAGTCCTACTCCAAGAAGGGCATGGACGTCGTCGAGATGAACCACAAGGCCATCGACGCCGGCGCTACCGCCTATGTGAAGATCGACGTTCCCGCTGCCTGGGCCAACGCAGAAGACGTTGTCGCCCAGCACAACCTTGAGGGCAAGCCTGAACTGGTCAAGCAGGTCAAGAACATCCTCTTCCCGGTCGATAAGATGGACGGCGATTCCCTGCCCGTCTCCACGTTCGTCGATCATGTTGATGGACAGTTCGAGCTGGGCGCTGCCGCTTACGAAAAGCGCGGCGTTGCCGTTGCCGTTCCGGAATGGGATTCTGCAAAGTGCATCCAGTGCGGCAACTGCGCATATGTCTGCCCGCACGCCACCATCCGCACGGTCGCTCTGACCGATGAGGAAGCCAAGAACGCACCCGCAGCCGCCAAGATCGTCCCGGTCAAGGCCGGCAAGGGCAAGGGCGTTTATCAGTTCACAATGGCCATCTCTCCGCTCGACTGCATGGGCTGCGGCGTCTGCGTCGGTGCCTGCCCCGAAAAGGTTCAGGCTATCAAGATGGTTCCGCAGGAAACGCAGCTGGATCAGCAGGACGTTTTCGATTACTGCGTGAACAAGGTCTCCGAGAAGAAGGAGCTTCAGACTGCCGACGTCAAGGGCAGCCAGTTCCGCAAGCCGCTGCTTGAGTTCTCCGGCTCCTGCGCAGGTTGCGCCGAGACGAGCTACGCACGCCTCGTCACCCAGCTGTTTGGCGACAAGATGTATATCTCCAACGCCACCGGCTGCTCCTCCATCTGGGGCAACCCGGGCGCTACCAACCCGTACTGCACAAACGCAGAGGGCAAGGGCCCCGCATGGTGCAACTCCCTGTTCGAGGACAACGCGGAGCACGGCTTCGGTATGTACCTCGGCCAGAAGGCCATCCGCGACAGCCTGATTGAGAAGACCAAGGCTCTGATCGCCGTCGAGTGGACGAACGCCGACCTCAAGGCCGCTGCGCAGAAGTACCTCGACACCGTCAACGATCTCGAAGCCAACGCTGCCGCCACCAAGGCGTATGTCGCGGCTCTGGAAGAGAATGTTGCGACCGTCGACGAGCTGGCACAGGTTCCGCAGTTTGCCGAGCACGCTGCCGAGCTCAAGGCCAAGGGCGAAAAGTACTGCGACTGCGACGCCTGCGCACTTGGCGCAGACATCCTGTCCAAGAAGGATTACCTCAGCAAGAAGTCCGTCTGGATCTTCGGCGGCGACGGCTGGGCTTACGACATCGGCTTCGGCGGTGTCGACCATGTCCTCGCCTCCGGTGAAGACGTCAACATCTTCGTCTTCGATACCGAGGTCTACTCCAACACCGGCGGACAGGCTTCCAAGGCTTCCAACATCGGTCAGGTCGCACAGTTTGCGGCTGCCGGTAAGGAGACCAAGTCCAAGTCTCTGGCGGAGATCGCCATGTCCTACGGCTATGTCTACGTTGCGCAGGTCGCCATGGGCGCCAACGCCGCGCAGACGCTGAAGGCCATCCAGGAGGCCGAGGCCTACCACGGCCCGTCCCTCATCATCGGCTATGCACCGTGCGAGATGCACTCCATCAAGGGCGGCATGCAGAACTGCCAGAAGGAAATGAAGAAGGCTGTTGACTGCGGCTACTGGAATATGTTCCGCTTCAACCCGGCTGCGGAGAAGAAGTTCACGCTGGACTCCAAGGCTCCCGCCGGCGGCTATCAGGAATTCCTGATGAACGAGGCCCGCTACAGCCGTCTGACCCGCGAGTTCCCGGAGCGTGCAACCGTTCTGTTCGCAAAGAACGAGGAGAACGCCAAGGAGCGCTACGAGCACCTCGTCAAGCTCATTGATATGTACGACAAGAAGTAAGCAAGGTCCCATTCAGGAGGGCTGCCGAAGGGCAGCCCTCCTTTTTGCGCGGAGAAAGGCAGAGACAGCCTGCATTTTTGGCGATTTGTATAAAAAATTTATCTTTACATCACCTATAGAAATGTTCTATAATTAAAAGACAGCGGGCACGCCGTAGGATGTGCCCGCGTTTTGCGATTCGGAAAGGTGTGAAGGTTTTGTCGAGACTTGACATTATGACGCCGTCGCGCGCCCAGACCGTGATCGACGGACTGTACCGCGACGTGGAGCGGCGCATTGCCGCCAGCCCTCCGGGACTGTGCCCGGTGGATCTTGCGATGAACTTTTTGAACCTCTGCCACGCGCAGACCTGCGGCAAGTGCGTGCCCTGCCGCGAGGGCACGAAGCGGATGCTCGAGATCCTCACGCGCATCGTGAACAACGAGGGAAGCCTTGAGGACCTTGATCTGCTCGAGGAGCTTTCCCGCACCATCACCGAGACAGCGCTGTGCGGTCTCGGCCAGGCGGCGTGCAACCCAGTGGTGAGCACGCTCAAATACTTCCGCAAGGAATACCT